>Ga0102851_10002912_pt1 | contig 10500 bp, 8 predicted proteins | sample Mud3Dept3metaG_FD_79558 | JGI IMG/M metagenome (GOLD analysis project Ga0102851, IMG submission 79558) | Freshwater wetland microbial communities from Ohio, USA, analyzing the effect of biotic and abiotic controls - Mud 3 Core 4 Depth 3... | ecosystem: Environmental > Aquatic > Freshwater >...
CTGATTTTTGAGGAGTATTCGACTCCAAGTGCATCAGCTTCAACTTCATTGTCACGGCTGAACTTAAGGAACAGTAACTGCATTCCCTGCATTGCCATTTCGGCATATTGTGCAAATTTTTCTGATGCGATCATTCCTCCGATCAGAAGGAGCTGACCCAGTTGCTGCCTGCTTTGCTGGCTTGCAGAATGTCGCGCCGTTATATGACCCATCTCATGACCAATAATGCCTACAAGTTCAGCTTCGTTATTCAGCTGCGCCAGGATGCCGCGTGTCAGATAGATATATCCTCCGGGAACGGCGAAAGCGTTAACAACCGGAGAGTCTAATATCCTAATATGATATTCAAGCTTGGGGCGATGTGAAATTAATCCCAGTTCCGTGGTTCTGGCTGTGACAAAATTCAACAGATTATCATTCTTATACTCTCCGAATGTTGCCATAACCTGGGGATCATAAGCAATTCCCATCTGGACTTCCTGGGCTTCAGATATCAGCATAAACTGTTTTTTCCCGGTAACAGGATTGACCGCACAGGAAAAAACAACCAGAATAACTAAAAATAACAATGAGATTTTTACTGGAATATGAAGTTTTTTCATAGTAAAGGTTTTATAGTGAATACTTTAAACTACGACTTGTTTCATCCGGCAACGCATTTTCAAATATCGTAAAAATATGGTTTCGTTATTCAAATATTTCTGTTTGATGCAAAGTGATTTTATACCGGAAAAATTAAACATCCTGGCTTCCCGGACCTTGCTTCACCTGCCTGATCAGTATTTTATCAATTCTTTTTCCGTCTATATCGACTATTTCGATCAGATATCCGGCATATTCAAATTTATCACCTATCTGCGGGATTTTGTTAATGTTGCTGAATACGAATCCTGCAACAGTTGAATAATCTATCTTCTCAAAGTCGATCATAAATCCTTCGATGATGCCATCGAGTATCTCCACAGGTGCATCACCGCTCACCAAAACTGACTTGTCGTCGCGGATAAAAATATCAGGTTCCATTGAATCTCCCTCTTCCGGAAATTCGCCGATTATGTTTTCCATTATATCATGAAGGGTGATGATACCCTCAAAGCTGCCATATTCATTCACGACAATACAGAACTGTGTCAGCTTTTGCTTGAAAAGGGCCAGAACTTTGTGTGCATCAGAACTTTCAGGGATTATTAAAGGCTGTATCAGCAAATCAGTGATTTTTACCGGGGTATCCGAATTGAGTGCAAGCAGATAATCCTTTATAAACAGAACTCCGACAAAATTTTCCAGGATGCCATTGCAGCATAATATCTTGCTATGTCGTGCTTTCAGGATTTCGGACCTGATTTTTTCTTCCGGCTTCTTAAGATCGATCCATTCAACTTCGGTCCGGTGTGTCATTATATGTTTCGCCCTCTTATCGGAAAAATAAAAGACTTTTTCATGGATCTTATTCTGCTCCTTCTCAATTACTCCTTCCCTCGATGCAATTTTTATCATCTGTCTCAGCTCGGACTCAGTCAGTTGCACATTTCTTTTCTTAATGCCTATCATCTTTACAATCAATGAAGTGGAAAATGAAAGGAATTTTATCACCGGATAAAAGACTGAGGTGAAATAAAAAACGGGAGGGGCTATTTTTATTGCAATCTTTTCCGGATTGCTTAATGCTATTGTTTTTGGAACCAGCTCCCCGATCACTATTGAGAAGTAGGTAATCGTTAATATTGTCAGAGCGAGCGCAAATTCCTCGGCTGAACTTTTCAGGAATCCGATCCTGTTAAAAAGCGGTGCGATATTATCCGCCAGGGTTATTCCTCCATAAACACCCATGACAATTCCTATTAAGGTAATCCCAACCTGTATTGCAGACAGGAAGTTCCCGGAATGGTCCAGAAGGCGCAAAGCGGTCTTTGCTCCCTTCCGTCCCTCGACCCTGAAATGCTCAAGCCTTGATCTTTTGCTGGATACCATGGCTATTTCCGATAACGAAAAAAAACCATTCAGCAGGATCAGGATACTCAAGATTAAAATTTCCATATGTGTGTAAATAAGAAATTGATAATTAGCATGCCAATGTCAAATTTAACAACAATATGCTGATTATTTGCATGAACGGAGAGGTTCTCCGTAAGATCATTCGATCATGAAGGATGTCTGTAGAAAATTATTTACTGCCCCTAATAGTTTAGTCCTGACATACCATGATTCACAAAATATACTGAATGCCCGGAACTCATGGTCAGGCACGTTGAATTCGTCAAAAAACAGGATATCCCCTTTTTTTAAATAAGGCGACATGCTGACAAGTGCAAAGAGTGTTGAAGAGAAAAGATCGGCATCCAGATGGATGATTTTCCTTTTCGCGGCTGCCATTTCATGGGTATTACAAAAATTCTGCATGGTATCCTGAAATAATCCTTTAATAAATTCTGCCCGCGGATCATCAGTTTCCGGAATGTCAGCTGCCATATCACCCCTGTTAAAAGTACCCCATTTTTCAGGCAATCCTTCAAATGTGTCAAAACCGTAGAATCTGCTTTCGTTATTGACACAGGTATTCAGCCACCAATTGAAGGAATACCCGCCAGAAACACCGAATTCGAAATAATCAAAGGCCTCATTTTTAAGATGCAGCATATCCACAACATACTGGTAAAGCTGATATCGTTTTGAATAATCTCTGCTGAATGTCCAGAAATCATTAAGGATGGCTTTTCTGTCCTGTCCGGCTATCCATTTCGAAAGACTCAGCATGCATGAAGCCTTCAACAACGGACGCCTGAGCCAGCCCAGAATAATATAAGGTCTAATTACCAGAATAAGTCCTTTAACGGATGCTTTGATCCTGATAAGTGCTCTTTTCATTCACCTGATTTTTATATCCGGGTTGTGTAATTTGTTTTTATAGTCCCGGATAGATTAGTTAAATCCGAAGATCTTCATATCTTCTTCAATCGTTGTAATTGTTTGTACACCAAACTTATCCTGTACAACTTTTATAACATTGGGTGTCATGAAACCAGGCAGGGTAGGTCCTATATGTGTGTTTTTGATTCCCAGATAGAGCAGTGCCAGATGAACAATAATTGCTTTTTGTTCGTACCATGCAAAATTGAAAACGATCGGAAGCTTATTGATGTCGTCCAGGTTCAGGATTTCTTTCAGCTTAAGCGCAACAATTGCCCACGAGTATGAATCGTTGCACTGTCCGGCGTCCAGCACCCTGGGAATGCCGTTGATGCTTCCCAGGTTCAGTTTATTGTACCTGTATTTTGCACAACCTGAAGTGAGAATAACTGTATCGTCCGGTAGTTGTTTGGCAAATTCAGTATAATACTCACGGCTTTTCTGTCGTGCATCGCAGCCTGACATTGCCACCAGCTTTTTTATTGCACCGGAATTCACTGCCTCAAGGATTTTGTCCGCAAGCGCTAAAACCTGATTATGTGCGAAGCCAATGGTGATTTCACCATTTTCAAGTTCTTTCGGCGGCTGGCATTTCTTTGCCAGTTCAATAACTTCAGAAAAATCTTTTTCGCCGTTTGGCAGTTTTTTGTCAATATATTTCCATCCCGGCATACCTGTTGCACCTGTTGTGAACACTCTGTTGCTATATGTAGCCGTTTTCCGTGGAGGTACCAGACAGTTTGTAGTAAAAAGCACAGGCCCGTTGAATGTTTCAAATTCGTCAAGCTGACGGTGCCATGCATTGCCATAATTGCCTGCAAGATGTTTATATTTTTTAAATGCAGGATAAGCATGCGAAGGCAGCATCTCGGAATGGGTATAAATATCAATTCCTTTTCCTTCAGTTTGTTTCAGAAGTTGTTCAAGGTCATTAAGGTCATGCCCGCTGATAAGAATGCCCGGATTTTTACCTGTTCCGATACTGACCTTTGAAATCCCGGGATTTCCATAGGTTGATGTATTGGCATTGTCAAGCAATGCCAGAACTTTGACTCCATGCTCTCCCGTGCGTACAATCCAGTTCAGCATGCTGGTCAGGTCCATAGGCTTCGTGATCATAACGAGGGTTTCTTCAATAAAATTGTAGATATCCTGCTGTTCAAATCCCAGATTGAGAGCATGTTCAGTATATGCTGCTATTCCTTTAATTCCGAACAGGGCATATTGTTTCAGGGCGCGGATATCTTCATTTGAGTCATAAAACAGTGTGCTTACCTCTTTTGCTTTTCCATAGAATTCCTCGCTGCTCGTTCCCTTCCATTCAATTGAATCATGCTTTTCACTGATATTTATTTTGCTTTTCAGATTGTCGCGGTAACTGATACATTCTCTGATTGCCTTAATTATCGCAGCATCGTGAAAATTGGCATTTGTGATTGTCATAAACAGACTGTTCACTATGTGCCTGCTTTCTGTATTGGTATCCATGCTTCCCTTACGGGCATTAATTGTTGCGAATGCAAGTCCCTGACATGCAAAAATCAGGAGGTCCTGAATATTGGCGGTTTCTTCTTTCTTCCCGCATACACCATTGATGGTACAGCCAGTGTTTTTTGCTGTCTCCTGGCACTGGTTACAAAACATACTCATGATTGATTCCTTTTAAAAGTTATGGTCCAAAAGTAATGTTTTTATGTCTTAATGTAAAGACGAACGGAGGTAGAATGAAGTTAGCGCGATTATCTGCCGGAATCCAAACATTATATGGATCCTGTGTGTTACTGTAATTGACAGTAAAGAATGATGCTCAGTTTATTCATCTGACGTGTAAGGAGGTACAGGGGCTTTAATGGTGATAGAATGAAAAACAATACAGTTACAAAATCACTGGAAGAAGTAAATGAAAGTATTGATACACGGAAAAAAACAGGTTTCTTCCGGAAATTAATGGCCTTTGCCGGTCCAGCCTACCTGGTCAGCGTTGGTTATATGGATCCGGGAAACTGGGCCACTGATATTGCCGGCGGAAGCCAGTTCGGATATAAGCTGATATGGGTCCTGCTTATGTCAAATATCATGGCAGTATTGCTGCAAAGCCTGAGCGCCCGGCTGGGAATTGTCCGGGGCCGCGACCTGGCTCAGGCTTCAAGGGAATCTTATCCTCCGTTTGTGAATTTCGTATTGTATATACTGGCTGAAGTTGCCATTACTGCCTGCGACCTGGCAGAAGTTCTGGGAATGGCAATCGGATTGCAGCTTTTATTTGGACTACCTCTTTTGTGGGGAGTATGTCTGACGCTCCTGGACACTTTTCTTCTGCTGTTCCTGATTAACCGGGGAATGCGTAAGATGGAGGCATTCATTCTTATTCTGGTTGCAACGATTGGTCTGGCGTTCCTTCTGGAAATGATTTTTGCCAAACCTGATCTCGGTGAGCTGAGTACGGGTTTTGTTCCGGGAATTCCCAACAGCGCAGCCCTGTATATTGCACTTGGCATCATAGGCGCCACGGTAATGCCACATAATCTGTACCTGCACTCATCACTGGTACAGACAAGGAAATTTGAAAAAACCGAATCGAAGATCCGTGAAGCCATAAAATTCAATTTTATCGATTCGGTAGTCGCTCTTAACCTTGCATTTTTTGTAAATGCTGCGATACTTGTACTGGCGGCCTCTACATTCTATAAGGCAGGGATGTACGAGGTAACTGAGATCAAGGATGCACACCGGTTCCTGGAACCATTGCTTGGAAACCGCCTGGCTCCGGCTTTATTTGCAGTCGCATTAATTGCGGCCGGTCAGAGCTCAACCCTTACCGGCACTCTTGCAGGGCAGATTGTGATGGAGGGATACCTGAACCTGCGCATACAACCATGGATCAGGCGTATAATAACCCGGTTGATAGCGATTATCCCTGCAGTGTTCACCATTATCTTTCTGGGTGAAGGAGCTACGGGTAAATTATTGATACTCAGCCAGGTGATTCTTAGCCTTCAGCTTGGATTTGCCGTAATTCCGCTGATCCATTTTGTAAGTGATAAACACCGCATGCATAAATTTGCGATAGGCAGGGTGGTAAAAATCTTTGCATGGCTTATTGCCGGCATAATCGTTATTTTAAATGCCAGACTGGTATTTGGTGTGATCACTGAGTGGCTTAATACCAGCCAGAATCCGTTGATAATTAAGCTGACAGTTATTCCATTTACTCTGGCTGCAGTTTTTATATTGTTTTATATTACCTTTCAGCCATTTATAAAACATATAATTTTCAGATCGATCCATACGACCCACCAGGCTCCGCCGCTAGGAGATATTACAACACCATCAAAATATACGCGTATTGCAATTGCATCGGACTTCAGTCATGTTGACAGTGAAGTGATCCGGCACGCATTGTCGCTGATACCGGCAGATGGTAAAATATTGATAATACACGTGGTTGAATCAGTAGGGGCGATAGTTTATGGGCATGAAACATCTGACTATGAGGCTATTAACGATAAAAATATACTGAATTACTATCAGCAGCAACTTCAGGCTAAGGGGATTGATACCAGTATATTTTTAGGTTTCGGAAATCCCAAAATCATAATTCCTGAAAAAGTAAAGGAGTTCAATGCCGATCTTCTCCTGATGGGGGCACATGGTCATAAAGGGATTAAGGATATAATATTCGGCACCATAGTGGATAAAGTACGGCACAAGGTTAGTGTTCCGGTACTGATTGTAAAATGCTCAGACTGACTTTTATTTTCTCTTCACACCTTTCAATTCAGTCTCAATTTGTTTGTATAGATTCCTTGTGCCGGCAGGATCTTTCTGGTTCAGGAATATATTCAGATCTCTGGTTTTTATATTAATGCATGGTGTAACTTCTTTTGTAAGAAACAGTTTAGCTTTACTGCCGTCGCGGAGGGTAAAATTACCTTTGAGTGTCCTGCCAGTCGCAAAACCATTTGTCCTTGTTTTCACACCAGGAAGATCAGGAAGAGTATCGATTTGCAGAATGTCTGAATAATTAACTGTTAATCCGTACATTCCTTTAACAGTGAGGCTTTCCGGTGCAGTGGTGACATCGGGATTACGGCTGCCGTAAATAATAAGTATGACAGGAAGAATCAAAGCAACCAGGATCAATATAAATGCCAGAGAATATCCTGTAAAGTCTTTTTCAGGAGTATAACTTTCGTACTTATCGTTATTGATCAGCCGGTTGATAACTTCAGATACCATATCGGGATTATCAGTTCCGATCCGGATAACTGATTTTTTGCTTTTAAAAGTCAGCTCAATTGCTTCAAGTCCTGATACATTATAAAGCCACCCATTTGGAATTATTCTGATACCAATCCCATAGAGCGGAGAATTTCTTACAGCTCTACAGCTTTTTATGTCAGTGACTGGATATTTTTTTGAGATCATCCCAACTCCAAGCCTCATTGTAACATGGGTGTCATCGACATAAATTGTCAGTTTATAGAATATCAGGAGGCTTATCAGAAATGTTACTGCGAGGAAAGCAAAGATTGAAAACTGGACCACGTCTTTAAGTCCTGCGGTAAAGATCATAATCAGGCTGAAAATGAATACCGGAACCATTATAATAACCGAAAAAGTTCCGAACTGTGTAAATTTATATTTAATCATGGTATAATGCTTTCAGGCGAAATTAAGAAAAGTTATACTGTTTTCATCAGCACAGAGCCCAATACACATAAATGGATTTTGTTTCAATTTAACAATATGGATGTTGTGAGGCAGATGTCAGGGATGTGTCACTACAAGTATTAAAAAACAATAAAAAACAGTAGAAAATAGTATTATATCCTAAAGAATTAATATCTTTATAGTCTGACCAAAGCTCAAAAACTATGGAAAGCAAAATCCGGTTACTGGATGTTTTTAAAATATTCCAGAACGCAGAATCATATTTTGATGATAGGAATAAAGTGCAATCAAACAGGTTGATACTTTATCAGATCCTGATCATATGTGTTTTTACATTTATCTATGGCATGGTGATGGGCAGTTATCACAGTCTTCTTCAATCCCTTGTTGCAGGATTGAAACTCATCTTCCTTTTTCTGTGTGCATTACTGATCTGTTTTCCGTCATTCTTTGTGATTCAGCAGGTGTTAGGCTCTAAAATGACTCTCCGACAGATGATCATAATAGTATTAAGCGGCTTTGTTCTTACTTCCGCAATTGCATTATCTTTCTCACCCATCATTATTTTGTTTCAGATCACCGGAGGTAATTATCATTTTTTACAGTTGCTGCATGTGGCAATATTTTTATTCTCCGGTATTTTTGGAATGAAGCTGATGATAGAGGCATTAAAGTATGCATGTGAGAAGAAAAATATATATCCCCAGGTAGGTGTTACAGTTTTCAGGATATGGATCATAATTTTAGCATTTGTCGGAATTCAGCTGGCATGGAATCTCAGACCTTTTTTATGCAACAAGACTGAAGAGTTTAAGTTATTCAGGAAATATGAAGGAAATTTTTACACTGCAATAATTTACTCGGTACAGCAACTTGTATCAAGGGAAGATGAAGGGAAAACCGAAGAAATCAAAGCTCCTTCTCAATACCAGGATATGAACAGTAATCAGGTAAATGATTCAAGTATTTTACAACTTCTGAGAAAATAAATGATGGATGAAATAATGACTCTTGAGGAAGTCGCAAAATATCTTAAACTTAAGCCTCAGACAATCTACACCTGGGCACAGAATGGTAAGATTCCGGCTGCAAAACTGGGGAAGGAATGGAGATTTAAGAGATCAGTTGTGGATAAGTGGTTCAACCAGCATATTGATGAAAAGTTTTCGAAATACCTGTAATAACCTCTGATCCTCACAACAGCCTGACAATTATTCAGTCAGAATCTTTAAAGAGCAGCCAGAAGCACCGGAAGAACAATTTTAAAATTTCATTTTTTTACAGGATTCTCTTTCAGGTACTCCATACGTTTTCTTACTGATTCGATGTATTCGGCTGATAATGGACTTCTGGACTTTTTTATATTATCAAGAAATTTCTGGTAATAGCTAATTGCTCTTTTGTTGTCATTAAGATTTTCATCATAGATATTTGCAATTACCATGTAGATGTTTGGATCTTCAAATATGCTCTGTGAATTAAGATAGCTGGCAACTGCATCATTGTACCTCCCGTCACTTTTTTGTGACATTGCAAGTAAACTGTAACTTAATGCCAGTTGGCTTTTGACCCGACTGAGAATCCTGATAGCTCTGTTATAATAACGAATACTGTTTTTCATATCCTCCAGGTTAAAATAACATTGTCCGAGATAACTGCATGTCTCATAATCAGAAGAATCCATTTGATAAGCTTTTAAAAGATAGCTGAGAGCCTCCTTTGGTTGCAGATTATTGCTATAGCCGATCCCGGCTCTTTTTAAATTAATCTCCGAGGAGTCTCCCGATGCCAGTAATACCAGATAATCGTTCAATGCTCTCTTATTGTAATTTATTGAAAAATAGATCTGTGCTCTCCTGGCAAGAAGATCCATATCAGTGGAATCTGTTTCTATTCCTTTTGTAAGAAGCTGACTGGCGGTTTCATGTTCTTTGGCAACAGTATACAGGTATGCTAAATTCTTGATTGCAAGAATGTTTCTTTCATCTATCTGTAAGACCTTATTATACAATTGTGATGCAGATTCATAATCCTCTTTTTTCAGGGATGCAAAGGCTGTTTTGTTCAGATAATTAACATTCAATGAATCATTCAACAGAAACTTCCTGTAAATATTGATCGCTTCATCATATTTGTTATGATCCATATAAATACTTGTCAGATAAAATGCATATACCCAGTTCGTGGAATCTGTCGAGTATAGATGTGTCAGAAGAGGCTCTGCGAGCTTATATTTCTCTTTGGCATAGTATGCTTTAGCCAGCATGAAATTATAACCTTTGCTATCGGGATTTAAACTGACAGCCTTGTAATAACTTCTCAATGCTGAGTCTTCCTCAAGGATGTTCTGATAAGCGATGCCCATTTTGTAATGAATCCCCGGATTCAGGCTGTCATATGCCAGGATCTTTCTACATGTGTCTATTACTCTCTGATAGTCTCCCCGGATAAGCAATGCATCCAATTCCTTGTTAACAGGAATATTCTGAGCTGTTAAAGGACTGAAAGTCAGGATAATAAAAATTGGAATATACAAATAAGATTTCATAATCCCGGATTTTTGATTTAACATCTGAACAAATGTTTAATTCCCCCCGGGATTAAATTTACTTATTTTTTTTGAGGTTTTAAGATATTCCGGTAGAGCAGCTGAGCCGTACCATGAAACATTTAAAGGTTTACAGGATTTTCAATCACCATGTTTGAGATGAATTTCCTCCAGTCTCTCTTTTGATCCCGGATCCAGCACGAGATGCTTTTTGAGTGTTTCACATTGATATTCCGGGCAATATGCGCAATTGTCAATGTTTTTCAGGCTTGCACATTTTCTTATTCCGCATTCTGAACAGCCCGAAAATAGTCTTCCCCCATCAGCTTTGCATCCGTCGCAGTCAGTGACATCCTTTGCCAGCATCTTCA
>Ga0102851_10002913_pt1 | contig 10499 bp, 7 predicted proteins | sample Mud3Dept3metaG_FD_79558 | JGI IMG/M metagenome (GOLD analysis project Ga0102851, IMG submission 79558) | Freshwater wetland microbial communities from Ohio, USA, analyzing the effect of biotic and abiotic controls - Mud 3 Core 4 Depth 3... | ecosystem: Environmental > Aquatic > Freshwater >...
ACAAAGGCGTACTCGCGCAGGCCCATCCCGTTCAGGCTGATCGGAATCATCGAGATGAGCGTGATCACCGGCACGAAGACCAGGAAGTACGGGAATGGGACTCTGATCCGTAGCCCGATCGCAGTGATCCACACCACCGCGATCACGAATAGCTGGTTGACGAGCGAAATCCCGAGCGACATCGCCAGTACGCCGCGGTGCCTCGCGATTCTCTGGAACACACCGGAGATCGTGTCGACCCTGCCGGCGAGACCGTTGAATCGCAAGCCGCGGAGAAAGTTCACGAAGATCCTGTGGAGCCGCGGGGCGAAGATGATGCCATTCGCGACAATGAAGGCCAGAAAGGCGCTCCAGATGATGAGGGACACCGGTATGCCATCCAGCCTCACGGGGTGGATCATGGTCGCAGTCGCGGCGATCAGCATCATCGCGAGCATGCCCGTGTCCCGGTCGAGAAAAGTCGCCGCGAAGCTCTCCGCGAACCGTCGTGAGGGCTTGCCCGCGTAATACATTTTCACTACGTCGCCACCGACCACGGTGGGAAACGTGAGATTGAAAAAGAGTCCTATGCAGTAGATCCCCAGCAGTCTCGCCACCGAAGCCACGGGCATAAGCGGCCGCATGAGCATGCGCCAGCGGAAAACGCACATGGAATGGCCGATCCAGAGGATGCAGAAGCTGAAGATCAGGACATCGTACCGTGCGTGCTTCAGAGTCGCCGCGAACTCAGGGAAATCCACCTTGCGGAAGAGGAGATAGAACAGGAGCGCGGTTACGACAGTTTTGAGAATTGCGATCAGCACGCTCTTCATGGTGCCTCGCGCCTGTCGGCGGCTGCCCCGTAATCCACAGGCTGGTTGGAAACGAGCACGAGCTCACGATCCATGCGGCTCTTCTCATCCTTCAGATCGCGGATGCGCGAGACGAGTTGCGGGCGGCGATCCAGCACGTGCAATACCAGCCTGCGCTCATTTACGAAATAGTTGCGGTCTGAGGCGCTCATGATGCAGAAGACCCGCTTCGGTGATTGAAAGATCCGGACCATCTTTTCAGGCTGATATTCCTCGAAAATCGGCCGCCTGAGGTAGAAGAGCATGCTCGGGGCGGCGGCGCGATAGTACCCCACTTCGTCCCCGGGTGAAAGTTCGGGCCGAAGGCCTGCGCAGAGACTCCTGATCGGCCGGAACGGTTCGACTGCGGCGAGATAGAACGCGGGCACAGCCAGCAGGAGAAGCCACCAGCAGGAGGCCAGCACCAGGATGGCGCGCCCCGCGCCCCGCGTGGCGGTGCAATATGCCAGCGCGGCCGCGCAAGTCAGCAGGACAGCAGACGGGCCGAAGCGCAAGAACGCGCCGATCCCCGGGATGGCGCCCCCGATCAGAAAGGGGAGCGCGATCCCGGTGCAGAAAAACAGCGCAGCGATGGCTGTCAGCGCGGGCGTCCACGCCCGCCGCCACAACCGGGCGGTCCCCTGGGCCGCGGGAATCAGCTGCTGATCGAAAGCAGCCGCCACTATGAGCGCCATCATCGGGTACATCGGCGCGATGTAGTACTCCTGCTTGTTCCTCGAGGCGGTGAAGAACACGAAGACGAGCAACGACCAGGTCAGTGGGAAGCCCCAGGCCAGGCTGCGCCGCAGGTCGACGGCGCCGCGGATCCGCCAGAGGCAGGCAAGGGCCGGGATGCTGAGAAGCGACCACGGGAAAAACTCCATGAGGTAAACGCCTGCGTAGTAGAAAGGCCCCCGGCTCGGCCCCAGTTCCTGGGTCGCATACCTGCCGAGGTTGTCCCGGAGGAAAAAGGGGGCGATGTAGACCCAACCTGAATGCCGGTACACCAGCACGTACCAGGGAAGTACCAGGGTGGCGAACAGGAGGAGGCCCGGCGCCAGGCGCATCTGTTTGAACCCAAGAGCGCCCGACCACAGCGCCCAAACGACGCAGGCACCGAACGGGATGACGACGGCAATCGGACCCTTGGTGAGAAACCCCAGCGCGGTGAGGCCGTAGGCCGCCATCCAGCTCCGGGAGGAGTTCCGCGCGATGCCGCGAGCCAGAAAATAGCCGGTGCCCGCAAGAAAGAAGAGCAGGAGGATATCGATAGGCAGTTTCCTGGCGAGCAGGAAGATCCGGATGGTGGTGCCGGTCAGCACGAGTGAAATCAGCGCGACCCGCGTCGAGAAAAGGAGTCGGCCCGTCAGGTAGACAAAGAGCAATAAGCCTGAGGCTGCAAATGCGCCAGGCAGGCGCACCGAAAACTCGCTCACGCCGAAGAGCCTGTAGCAGAGTGCGATCGGCCAATAGGTCAGGGGAGGCTTCTGCGCACGCACCTCCGCGTTGAATGTCGGCGCAATGAAATTCCCGGACTGGAGCATTTCCAGAGGAGTCACGGCATAGAAGGACTCATTGGAATCCCACAGCGACGAAACACCGAGATTCGTGAAGTAGGGAAGTGCGACCGCCACCAGGACGGCGAGGTGAATCAGCGGTATTCCGGCAACCGTGCGGGGCGAGCCGATAGCGCGGGCTTCCGAAGCGGCAGGTTGCCGGTCTCCGTGGGAAATGGCGATGCCGGTCTTCTCAGAAAAGGGACTTCTGAATTTCATCCAGGACTGCCTCGGCAGGGCGCGTCTTCTGCCGGCCCGCCAGGTCGAGCTCCTTCCGCTCCAACCGTTCCAGAATCTGGCTTGCGCGTGTGATCACTTCCCTGGGCAACCCTGCCAGCCGCGCCACCTCTATGCCGTAGCTCCGGTCAGCGACCCCGGGGGTAACCCTGCGCAGGAAGACGATCTCTTTACCGGCTTCTTGAATCGCCATGCAGTAGTTCTTCACACCGGGATGCGAATTGACGAGTTTGGTCAGCTCGTGGTAGTGCGTCGCGAACAGGGTCTTTGCGCGATGACGGGCATTCACGACGAGGTATTCGGCCACGGCCCAGGCAATCGAGAGGCCGTCAAACGTCGCGGTACCGCGCCCCACCTCGTCGAGCAGGATGAGGCTCTTGTTTGTGGCCGTGTTTAGAATGTTCGCGGTTTCGATCATCTCCACCATGAATGTGGAGCGGCCCCGCGCCAGGTTGTCGGACGCGCCGACGCGCGTGTATATCCGGTCGACCAGGCCCAGGCGCGCCTCGCGTGCAGGTACGAACGAGCCCATCTGCGCCAGGATCACGATCAGGGCTGTCTGACGCAGGTAGGTCGATTTGCCGCCCATATTGGGCCCCGTGAGAAGGATCAATTGGTTGTCGCCGGTGTCGATATAAAGATCATTCGGGATGAAAGGGCGGCTCTGGAACTCGACCGTCGGATGACGGCCCTGCTTGATATAGATTCCGTCTCCTTCGGTCAGCTGCGGGCGAACGTAGTCGTTCTTTCTGGCAACCTCGGCGAGCGCCGCATAAACGTCCATTTCCGCGAGCAGGCGCGCCGTCGCCTGGATGCGCCCCGCCTGCGCGGCGATCGATGCGCGCACGGAGGAGAAAAGCTCCTTCTCCAGGACCGCTATCCGCTCTTCGGCACCGAGGACTTTCTCCTCGTAGCCCTGAAGCTCCACGGTCACAAACCGTTCGGAGTTGACGAGCGTCTGTTTTCGGATGTAGTCCGGCGGGATCGACGGGAGGTTCGGCTTGGTGACTTCGATGAAATAGCCGAATACCTGGTTGAACCTCACCTTCAGAGACTGGATTCCCGTGCGTTGCCGCTCACGCGCCTCGAGGGAGGCGATATATCCCTTACCGCTGTGCCTGATGAGGCGCAGTTCGTCCAGTTCGGCGGAGTAGCCGGGCCGGATAATACCCGGTTCGGCCGTGGAGGCCGGCGGGTCGTCGGCGATTGCCTCGCTGACGAGTCTCACGACATCGTCGTGAGGATCCAGCAGGTCTCGGATTTCAGCGATACGGGCCGCCGGAAGTCCATCCAGGGTTGCCTTGATCCCGGGGACCTCCAGGAAGGAGTCCCGCAGCGCAAGGAGTTCGCGCGGGTTCGCAACCCCCACGAGAACCCGGCTCGTCAGGCGCTCGAGATCGTGAACGGCAGAAAGGGCCAGGCGAATGCGACCCAGCTTCTGAATGTCGCTGCCGCATGCCTGGACGGAGTCGAGGCGCCGTTCGAGACCGGTGATGCTCATCAGCGGCGCAAGCAGCCACGACTTGAGCAGCCTGCCTCCCATGCCGGTGCTGGTCTGGTCCAGAAGAGAGATGAGGGATCCCTTCCGGCTCCCGTCGAATCCCTGTACCAGCTCCAGGTTTACGATCGTCGAAGCATCCAGTTTCATGAACTCGGAGGGTTCGAAGAAACGCAAAGAGGCAACTTGTCCCAGTTGTGACAGGCGCATCTCGCGCAAGTAGTGCACGAGAGCGCCGGCGGCGGAAATCGCATGCGGGCGGTCCTCACACCCGAAGCCGGCAAGGCTGCCTACGCCGAGGTGTTCCAGGAGCAGCCGCTGCGCGTAGTCAAGGTTGAAGGCCCAGCCCTCCACCTGGCTGAGCACCACGTCCTCCGGCCAGTCGGCTCGCAGCCTTCGCTCGGCCTCCTGGCCCGGGCTGTCGGGCAGAATAAGCTCTTTCGGCCGGAAGCGGCTCAGTTCGTCCAGAGCCTTCGTCCACGAATCCTCGCCTCGAAACTCGGTCGCGAGAAAATCACCCGTGGAAAGATCCATGAGTGCCAGCCCGACGCCTTCGGCCGCGACGGAAACGCTCGCCAGGAAGTTGTGGTCCTTGGGTTCCAGGAGCATTTCCTCGACCACGGTGCCGGGCGTCAGGATCCTCGTAACCTCGCGGTGCACAAGCTTGCGGGCGGTCCTGGGATCCTCGACCTGCTCGCACACAGCGATTTTGAAGCCTTTCTTGAGCAACCGGGCCACGTAGCCGTCCACCGAGTGGTAGGGGACTCCGCACATCGGTATCGGGTTACCGGCCTTGTCCTTGTTGCGTGATGTGAGTGTTATCTCCAGCTCCCTGGATGCGACAATCGCGTCTTCGTAGAAAAGCTCATAGAAGTCTCCGAGGCGGAAAAAGACGAGCTTGCCCGGGAATCGGCGCTTGGCCTCGTGATACTGCTTCATCATGGGGGTGAGATCTTCCATGATCCTTGTGCCGTCGGCCGGGTATCTCCGTCATCCGCTTCGGGTGCGCTCATCAAGACCCGCAGGAAGCCCCGGACGGAGAACGGATGATGTGGCTGGAAGTATTTATAAATATTGCACTTAAAGAAACGGCAGTATATAATCCGGGTTTCACGTTGTCAATGATCATGATACCGGCGAACCTGAGAATACTTGCCCTGGACACATCCACGGCGCGTGGGAGCGTTTCCTTGCTGGAAGGGCGCGATCTTGCTGCCGAACTGCGGCTGCATTCCCTCGAGACGCACTCGGCGCGGCTCCTGCGGTCGATCGATTTTCTGCTTGGGAGCGTCGGCTGGGAACTTGCGGGAATCGGTCTGGTCGCCGCCGCTATCGGGCCCGGGAGTTTTACGGGGATTCGAATCGGCGTCTCTACGGCACTGGGACTGGCCCAGGTGCTATCGCTTCCGTTCGCAGGTATCTCCGGCCTGGATGCCATGGCGTCGCAGATGGGACTGCCGGACGGCAGGATCGGCGTCGTCATGGATGCCCGGAGGTCGCAAGTGTATTACGGGGAATACAGAAGAAGTCTGCACAGCCTTCGCAGGTGCGGCCGGCCCATTCTGTGCAGCCCCGAAGAATTGAGGAAGCGCCTCGACCCGGAGAGCCTGTACCTGGCCGGCGACGGTGCGCTTCGATACAAGCGAGAGCTGGAGACATCTGACGCCGGCTGGCCCCGCCTGGTCGAAGCCGACCTGTTCCTGTCGGCAAGCGTTGCGCGTCTCGCACTGACGCGCAGCCGCTGGTGGCGCCGTTCTGACTATCTCCAGTCGGAGCCGTTGTATATCCGGCCGCCCGACGCAAAACGGGCCGGAAAACGCGTAGCATGAACGTACCGTTGCGGACCTATCTTTCCCGGCTGACCGTCGACGATATCCCCGGGCTCGAGGTTCTCGAGCGTGAGTCTGGCCTGAACTTCTGGGGGGAAGATCACTACAGAAGATTCCTGGAGGAGTTCCCCGAGTATTTCGGATGCAAGGTCACGGTACTGCCGGCCCAGTGCAGGCAGGGCCCGCTGAGCGGTTTCTTCTTTGCGCGATCAATCTACGAGCACCTGGAGATCCTGAAGATCGGGGTACTGCCGCGCTGTCAGAACCAGGGGATAGGCACCCAGCTGATGGAGGCTGCGTATGCCGAAGGCATCAGGCGCGGCTGCCTGCGCTGCTTCCTGGAAGTCCGGAAGTCCAATGACACCGCCATCCGCTTTTACCGCGGCCAGAAGTTCAAAATCACCGGCTCGCGGGAGAAGTACTACACGGACCCGGTGGAGGACGCCTGGATAATGGAGCGTGCGCTCTGAGGAATTGGTGCACTGCTTGAGTCGTCTGTATAATTGATGGTAGTATCCGCCTCCCCTTACAGGCGGGATGTTCAGAACTTTGCGAAACCGGAAAAGGAGTTGTACCGTAAATGAAGAAGAAGGCTGAGAAGCGCGCTCTTCCGGAGGCCGTCACGCCGGTGCAGCACGAGCACTGGCCGTCCTACACCATGGTCGAAGGCCGGATGAAGAAGATTTACTTCGACTTCTACCAGGAGACCTACAAGAAGACCCTGATCGACAGGAAGACCAAGGAGTTGATAGCGATCGCCGCGTCCCTCGGCTTCAAGTGCCAGGGGTGCCTCGAGGGTCACATCAAGAAGGCAAAGAAGTTCGGTGCGACACCGGAAGAAATCAGCGAGGCCATTTCGATCGCGATGGGTGTCGCCGCTGCGTCAGTGGTCGACCTGACGGACCTCGCCGCAGCCCACATGCGTTTGAAGCACTTCGAATAGACAGTCAAACTGATGACTTCAGAATCACGCCAGGGAGCGACTGTCATAGCGTGTCTGTTCCTGGTGCTCTTCCTCGGTGTGGCCGACAGCCAGGTCATAAGCCCTCTCCTGCCGGGGATCCGGTCTCAGTTCTCAAAGACCTCGGCGGAACTCGGCCTCCTTTTCACGGGTTATTCGCTGGCCGCGGGAATCTCGGTCCTGTTCTGGGGACCGCTGTCGGACCTGTTCGGTTGCCGCAATGGATTGCTGGCCGGGCTGCTCATCTTCGGTGTGGGGGCGACTATTTGCTGGCTGTCACCCGACTTCCGGGTGCTGCTGCTCGGGAGGGTCGTGACCGGGATGGGCGCGAGCATGCTCAGCCTGAACTCCATTTCGTACGCCGCCGGTTTCTTTCCTTACCGGAGCCGCGGGTGGGCGATGGGATCGATCGTGTCCTCGTATTTCGCCGCACTGATCCTCGGGGTCCCGGTTGGATCCTGGGCGGGTGACCGCCTGGGATGGCACGCTGTCTTCGGGCTGGCCGTCGTGTTGTCCGTGATTCTGGTAGTCCTGGTTTACATCTTCCTTCGTCCGCTCGGCAGTCCGGTGCGTGAGGAGGCCGGCCGGGGGATGTCGCTGTTCTCCAGCCGGGCAAAGGCCTATGGCCGGTTCCTGCGCGGGAAGGAGACTGCAGGAGGACTCTCCGCCTCGTTTTTTGCTTCAGGAGGGGCGATGGGATTTCTCGCGTTTCTCGGCGTCTGGCTCCATGACGCCTTCGGGGTTTCAGGCCGCCAGATCGGCCTCGTCTTCCTTGCGTCGGGATGTGCGGCCCTGCTGGCCTCGCCCATCGCCGGCGCCGTATCGGATCGAATCGGGAAGAGGCTGCAGTTCATATTGAGCAGCGGGACCTTCGCGCTTCTCCTGCTGGCTTTGCCCAGGCTGCGCTGGGGTGCGCTGCTCTTTGTTGTCTTCGGGGCGGTGAGCATGGCTGCGGCTTTCCGGCAGGGGCCGATGGAGGCGCTTGTCACGGAACTTGTTCCTCCTGAATCGCGTGGATCCTACATCGCACTGCGCAACGCCTTCTCGCAGCTCGGCATAGCACTCGCCGCCTCGCTGTCGGGTGTGTTGTTCGAGAACCGGGGGTATGCAGCGGTGTGTGCCCTCGGCTGTTTCGCGAATCTCGCGGCGGCTGGACTGATGATGATTGCGGTGCGCCGGCGAGACCTTTAGGCATCGGTCGGGGCGGCAGGTCCCCGACCCAGGGAGAGGTACCGCACGTTTTGGCGGGCGGATCCGGTTTGAACCGCCTGCGATATGCAAAATTGTTTTCCAACAGGTATCAATTTGGCTAGAATGTCCGGCGTAAGGATTTATTTGGTCAAATATTTCTCTCTGACGACCGGAGGAGGACTCCCTTGCGGATCCCAAGATGTGTACTCGCAATATGGCTCCTGAGTTCGGCTGCATTCCTGGCTGGGTGCGGCGGCGCTAAGGAAGGTCCCGATGCGGCTGCGGCGATGAAGAAGAACAAGATGGTGCGCATCGCGACGGATGCCGTGAACCTGCCTTTCGAATTTGGCGCCGGCACAGGCGTGCAGGGATTCGACGTCGACGTCGGCACCGAAGTCGGCAAGGATCTCGGATTCGAGGTGAAGTGGGTGAAGATCCCCTTCGAGCGAATCTTCGATATCCTGAGGAACGGGGAGGCCGAACTCATAATCTCGGCGATCTCGATCACGCCGGAACGGAAGAAGGAGTTCGCCTTCTCGGAACCCTACTTCAACAGCGGCAACACGATCGCCAAGAGGCGCGACAAGGGGGACATCAGAGACCTTGCCAGCCTGGCGCGCAAGAAGGTCGGGGTTCAGTCCGGGACTACTGGTGCGACATTCATGGAAACCCAGAAGGTCGCAACCGGTATAACGTTGACCAAGTATCCCACCCTGGACGATGCCCTGGGTGCCTTGAACAGGACGGAGATCGACGCGGTTGTCGGCGATGAGCCGATTCTGACCTACAGCATCTACAAGAGTTTCAACAACCTGGTTACGCTGGGCACCCATCTGACCGAGGAGCAGTATGGCGTCGTTGTGAGGAAGTCGGACGTGGATCTCCTGGCCTCGGTCAACAAGACCGTCGAGCGCCTGAAGAAGTCGGGTGAGATCGAAGCGCTGAGGAAGAAGTGGTTCCAGAACGTAATCGAAGATGTGGGCAAGCAGCGCGAGCAGATGCAGCGCGATGAAGCTCTGAAGGATGCCCCGAAAGACATCGTGTTCAATTTCATCAAGACCGGCGGCTCCTTCAACATGGACCGCCTCGACGGATTCCAGATCGTGCTGGCAGGTGCCCAGTCGTACCAATCGACGCCGATCCTGACCAGCGGCAACCGAGGAAGCTGCAGGCTGTCAGCGGTCCCACCCGGGGAGTACCGCCTCTCCATGTCGATTTTCAGGCTCAACACGACGGTGAACGTGCCGAAGATTTCGGCCCGCCAGATCACGTTCGACATGAGCATCGGGGCGGGCATCACGATCACGCAGAAATAGGGTGGCACGGATGGCCTTGTCATGATGGCCGGCGACACGAATCACGGCAGGCGGCGCTGGATCCGGCCGATCCTGGTCACGGCGCTCCTGTCGAGTGCCGCTACCGTGCTGCTGATCCGATGGGATCTGGGATTCCGGGGAGACGGCATCGCCCCGGGGCGCAGGCCGCAATCGGCGATAGCGTCGGCTCCGGTATCCCAGCCTCCTCTCAGTCCTGAAGAAGAAGTCAACATCCGCGTCTACAATGGTGTGAGTCCCGGCGTGGTCAACATAACCACGACGGTGGTGGAGTATCCCTTTTTCTGGGCCCCTGTTGCAGAAGAGGGAACCGGGAGCGGGGTCATCCTCGACAAGGAAGGCAATATAGTCACCAACTACCACGTCATCGAGGACGCGCAGAGCCTCGAGGTCACGCTGCCCGATCAGTCGAATTACCGGGCGCGCCTCGTGGGAATCGACAGGGCGAACGATCTGGCGGTCATCCGCCTCGTTGGGGCCCCGGCGAGCCGGCTGCATCCGGTCCCGATCGGCGATTCGACCCTGCTGAAAATCGGGCAGAAAGTACTGGCGATAGGGAATCCCTTCCGGCTCCAAAACACGCTTACGGTGGGTGTGGTCAGTTCAGTCGGCCGACGGATACGTACGGAGGACGGCGGATTGATCGAGGACGTGATTCAAACCGACGCTGCCATAAATCCGGGCAACTCCGGGGGCCCGCTGCTCAACACCGCCGGTGAGATGATCGGCATCAATACATCGATTATAGGCAAGGGAAATCTCGGCATAGGCTTCGCAGTCCCGTCGAGTACCGTCCGGCGAGTGGTGAGCGACCTGATCAGGGAAGGCAGGGTCATCCGACCGTCGTTGGGCATCGACGGGTACTCGATCACGGACGAGCTGGCGTCGGCTCTCGGCCTTCCGGTGAACCAGGGTATCCTGATCGCGAAGGTCCTGACTGGAGGGTCGGCCGATAAGGCAGGGCTGCGCGGCGCTGACCAGATGCTCATTCTTTACAATGAGCGGATCCTCATCGGCGGCGACATCATCGCCCAGATTGACGGCAAGGCGGTCAATTCGATGG
>Ga0102851_10002914_pt1 | contig 10498 bp, 7 predicted proteins | sample Mud3Dept3metaG_FD_79558 | JGI IMG/M metagenome (GOLD analysis project Ga0102851, IMG submission 79558) | Freshwater wetland microbial communities from Ohio, USA, analyzing the effect of biotic and abiotic controls - Mud 3 Core 4 Depth 3... | ecosystem: Environmental > Aquatic > Freshwater >...
GCCCTGGATCGCCTGCCGCAGCACCTCGTCGACCGCCGCGAACGCGTCGAGCAGCGGCGTCGTGCGGTCGATCGTGTTCAGCAGGCGCTCGTTGGGAATCGTGATGACGCTGTCGACGCAGTCCCGCAGCTCCTCGAGCCCCCGCTCCGCCTGGATGGCGCGTTTGCGGCCCTCGAACGAGAACGGGCGGGTCACGACGGCGATGGTGAGCGCCCCGAGCTCGCTCGCGAGGCTGGCGATGACGGGCGCTCCGCCGGTGCCGGTGCCGCCGCCGAGCCCGGCGGTGACGAACACCAGGTCGGCGCCGTCGATCGCCTGGATCAGCTTGTCGGTGTCTTCGAGGGCGGCGTGCCGGCCGACGGACGGGTCGGCGCCCGCGCCGAGGCCCTTGGTGAGCTTCTCGCCCAGCTGCACCTTGGTCGGGGCCGCGCTTGCGCGAAGGGCCTGCACGTCGGTATTGGCGACGACGAACTGGACACCCTCGAAGCCTTCCCGCACCATCCGGTTGACGGCGTTGCCGCCGCCGCCGCCGACGCCGACCACCTTGATTCGCGCGCCGGTGTGCGAGGCGTCGTCCATCGAGATTCTGAACGGCGCGGCCGGACGTGAACCGGCGGGGGGCTGGCTATCGATCGGGTTCGGCATCGATGATCTCCACTTCTTCGAAGTCTATCGCGTCTAGAAGAATTCCTTGAACACACCCTTGACGAGTTCGGTCAGGCGGCCAATGCCCCGGCCCGAGGCCTGGGTCAGCTCGTGCGCGCGCAGCCGGTGCGCGCGCAGCAGCAGCCCCACGGCCGTCGCGAACGACGGGTTGCCGACGTGATCGGCCAGCCCGCCGAGGCCCGCGGGCGCGCCGCGGCGCACGGGCATGTCGAAGATCTGCTCGGCGATCTCGGTCATGCCGTCGAGGTTGGCGGCGCCTCCCGTGAGCACGATGCCGGAGTTCAGCGATTTCTCGTACCCCGCGCGGTGAATCTCGTCCCACACGAGGTGGCACATCTCCTCGGCGCGCGGCTGCAGCACCTCGGAGAGGATCCGCCGCGCCATCGTGCGCGGCGCACGGCCGCCGACGCTGGCCACGTCCATCGTCTCGTCGTCGCCGACCATGGACGAGAGGGCGCAGCCGCAGCGGCGCTTGAGCTTCTCGGCCTCGGGGATCGGCATGCGCAGGCCTACGGCGATGTCGCTCGTGAAGTGATCGCCGCCGATGGGCACCACGGCCGTGTGCCAGAGGAACCCGCGCTCGAAGATCGCGACGTCGGTGGTGCCGCCGCCGATGTCGATCACGGCGACGCCGAGCTCTTTTTCGTCGGGCGTCAGCACGGCCTCGCTCGCGGCAAGCTGCCCCAGCACCGACTCGTGCACGTTGACGCCGGCCTTGTTGACGCACGTCACGATGTTCTGGGTCGTGGTCGTGCCGCCGGTGACGATGTGGACGTTGACCTCGAGGCGCGCGCCGGTCATCCCGATCGGGTTCCCGATGCCGTCCTCGTCGTCGACGACGAAGTCCTGGGGCAGCACGTGGAGGATCTCGCGGCCGCCGGGCAGGCTGACCGCCCGGGCCGCGTCGATCGCCCGCCGGACATCGTCGCGCGTGATCTCGCGGTTGCGGCCAGCCACCGCCACGACGCCGCGGCTGTTGAACCCCTTGATGTGCGTCCCGGACAGCGACACGTAGGCGTTGTCGATCTCGATCCCCGCGGTCAGCTCGGCGGCCTCGACGGCCTTGCGGATCGATTCGACCGCGGCCTCCTGGTTCACCACCGCGCCGCGGCGGATGCCTTGCGACTCGGCCACGCCCAGCCCGATGATCTCGACTTCGCCGTTGCCCATGACCTCGCCGACAATGGCCGCCACTTTCGACGTCCCGAGATCGATCCCGACCAGGTGCCGTTCTTTTCGTGCCACGCTGTCCTCTCGTTATCGTTTCAGCCCCGCGCCCGCATCCCGAACGGGCACGACGACGCTCCGCGGCGCCGGCGCGACGCCGACGTACACGCGCTCTCCGAACCGCACATCCACGTAATCGATGTCCGGCACCTGCTCCCGCAACGCCGCCTGCAGGCTGACGTAGGCGTCGAGGCGCTCGGCAAACTGGGTTTCGCCGAGGCGTACCACGACCGGGTCGCCGTCGAGGATCACGTGCACGTCGTGCACGTTGCCCGCGTCGACTTGCGACACCCGCTTCGCGAGCTCGGGTCTTGTGCGGAGCTCCGACATCAGCCGGGAAGCGAGCTGGCCGCGCAGCCGGTCGACCGTCGGCGGAACCGACACCGGCGTGACGATGATCCCGTCGATGATCGGCAGGTCACAGTCCGCGTAGCGCGGGCCGTACTCATCGATGACGGTGCCGGCCGCGTCGACCAGGAACAGGTCGGCGCCGGCGCGCGCGATGCCCATCGGCACGCGCTCGCGCAGCTCGATGTCGATTGTGCCGGGCAGGCGGCGCCGCAACGTCGCGTCCGCGACCCACGCGGACGCGAACAGCCGGGAGCGCCAGCGGTCGAGGTCCACCGCCAGCAGGCTCTGCCCGGTCATCCCCTCGAGCAGGGCTGCGATCTCACCGGCGTGCACGCGCTGGTTGCCGTGCACGCGGATGTGCTGGACGCGAAGCCACGGCAGGTCGGCAGCCGCCGCGGCGGCCCAGGTCACCGCGCCCGTGAACAGGGCCGCGAGCACGACGAGCTTGACCACGCGCCACACGGGGCGGGCGCGCAGGCGGCGCCGGCCGGTGGCATGGATCTGGCTGCGGCGCAATCGGCGATCGGACGGCGCGGTGACCGACATGTCAGCTCCGCCCTCCTTTCCGGTGGCCCAGGGCCGTGAGCACCCTGGGACCGACGGTGCCAATCGACCCGGCGCCCAGCGTGATGACGGCATCACCCGGCTGCGCCAGCGACAGCACGGCGCTGACCACCTCGTCGAGGGTGCGGGCCAGATGCAGCCTGCCTGCGAGCTGCGGGTTGATCGCCGCGGCCAGCGCGTCGACGGTCACGCCCGGAATCGGATCCTCGCTCGCCGCGTAGATGTCCGCGAGCACGAGCTCGTCGGCCTGCGAGAGGGCCGGCCCGAAGCGGTCCATCAGGCGGGCGGTGCGAGAGTACCGGTGCGGCTGGAAGGCGACAATCAGGCGGCGGCCGAGCGAGGCGCGCGCTGCGTCGAGCACCGCGCGAATCTCGGTCGGATGGTGGCCGTAGTCGTCGACGACCAGCACGCCGTCCGCTTCACCCAGGCGCTGAAACCGGCGGTCGGCGCCGCGGAACGAGGCGAGGGCGCCGGCCACCGTTCCGGCATCGAGGCCGAGTTCGAGCCCGACGGCCACCGCCGCGAGGGCATTCTGGAGGTTGTGGCGGCCCGGGACGGGCAGGTGCAGCGTGCACAGCGGCGACGGCGGCGGCTCGCGCAGCCCGGCCGCGTCCTTCAGGCCCTGGCCCGGGACGACGCGGCAGGTCCACACATCGCCGGCGTGCACCACGTCCGTGCCGCGCACGTCGGCGGCGGCAGCGTCAAGGCCGTACGTGATCACGCGGCGCGTCATGCGCGGGACGAGGCCTTCGACGTGCGGGTCGTCGAGGCACGCAATCACGGCCCCGTAGAACGGTACCTTGTTGGCGAAGTCGAGGAACGCCTGGCGCAGATCGTCGAAGTCCCGGTACGCTTCGAGGTGTTCTTCGTCGATGTTCGTCACGACGGCGACGGTCGGTGTCAGCCGCAGGAACGACCGGTCGCTCTCGTCGGCTTCCACCACCATGTACTCGCCCTTGCCGAGACGGGCATTGCTCCCGAAGGCGGAGAGCTTGCCGCCGATGACCGCCGTCGGGTCGAGCCCGGCCCGCTCGAGCACGAGGGCCACCATCGACGTGGTGGTCGTCTTGCCGTGCGCGCCGGCCACGGCAATGCCGGACCGCAGCCGCATCAGTTCGGCCAGCATCTCCGCTCTCGGGATCACCGGGATTCGGCGCCGGAGGGCGTCGGCGATCTCGGGGTTCTCGGGCCGCACGGCCGACGAGTAGACCACCACGTCCGCGTCGCCGATGTGGGCGGCGTCGTGGCCCAGGGACACGCGGACCCCGAGCGTCTGGAGGCGCGCGGTCGCCTCCGACAGCTTCTGGTCGGATCCGCTGACGGCGTAGCCGAGGTTCGAGAGCAGTTCGGCGATGCCGCTCATCCCGATCCCGCCAATCCCGACGAAGTGCACGCGCTGCGTGCGGCCGAGCACCGTGCCTCCCCTACGTGGTTGCCGATGCGCGCTGCGAGATGTTCAGCAGCACGCCCATGCCGACCAGGCTCATGATGAGCGACGAGCCTCCGGCACTGATGAACGGGAGCGCGATGCCCTTGGTCGGCAGCAGGCCGAGCACCACGCTCATGTTGACGAACGCCTGGACCGCGATCATCGCGGTGAGGCCGAGCGCGAGCAGCGCGCCGAACGAGTCCGGCGCGCGCGACGCGGTCTTCAGACCGCGCCAGGTGATCACGCAGAAGCACACCAGAAGCACGGAGGCGCCGGCGAGGCCGAGTTCCTCGGCGAGGACGGCGTAAATGAAGTCGGAGTGCGCGTACGGCAGGTAGCCCAGCTTCTGGACGCTGTAGCCCAACCCCTTGCCTGTCAGGCCGCCCGAGCCGACGGCGATGAGCGACTGCACGACCTGGTAGCCGTGCTCCTGCCGGTCGCTCCACGGGTCGAGGAAGGCCGTGAGCCGGCTGACGCGGTACGGCGCGAGCACCGCCACACCGGCCACGAACGGCACCACCGCCAGCGCGGCGTACACGATGTGGCGCCACCAGAGCCCGGCGGCGAACACCATCACGGCCACGATGGCCAGCAGGGCCACGGAGCTGCCGAAATCCGGCTGGAGCATGATGAGGCCCACCATCGGCGCGAGCACGACCAGGATCGGGCCGAGGGCGTACCCGGTCTTGTCGATCTGATCCATTCGACGCTCGAGGACGGCCGCGGTGAACAGGATGATCGCGAGCTTGGCCAGTTCTGACGGCTGGATGCCCACGCCGGCCACGGCAAACCAGCGGTGGGTCCCGTTGATCTCCGGGCCGACAATCAGGACGGCCACCAGCGCGAGCAGCGTGACGCCGACGAGCCCGAGAATCAGGCGGGGATCGCGGTAGCGCTCGTAGTCGATCCGCATCGCGATGAACATCGCCACCAGACCTGCGACGGCGAACACCGCCTGCTTCGTCAGGAACCCGATCGTCCGGACGGACTCCCGCGGCCCCATCTGGTTCGAGGCGCTGTAGACCATCACGATGCTGACGGCGACCAGCGCGAGCGTCATGAGGAACAGCAGGCGGTCAAACTTGAGCTTGCGTGCCATGCGTATGCGCGATCCTAAAGTTCCTTGTCCGTCGTACCGAGAAGGGGGGCGGCGCCGGACGATCCGTGCCCCTGATCCGGGTGTGAGCCGTCAGCAGTCATCAGTCGGATCCTGGGCAAGGACACCAGCTCCCCGCGCGGGGCCGCGCGGGGTCCCAGCAGCCAGCTCCATGTCGCGCAGAGCCGACTGACGACTGCTCACGGCTCACACCGCCGTGTACGCCTCCCTCTCCGTTACCGCCCGTCGCGCCGCAACGCGTCCACCTCGGCCTTGAAGGCCCGGCCGCGCGCGGCGTAGTTCTCGAACATGTCGAAGCTGGCGCACGCCGGCGCCAGCAGCACGCTTCCGCCGGGAGCCGCGGCCGCCATCGCCAATCGCACCGCCTCGGCCATCGACGCAGCGGTGCGCACGATTGCCGCCCCGTCGAACGCCTCCTCCATCAGCGGCGCGGCTTCGCCAATCGCCACGACCGACGCGCCCCTCGACGCGAGCACCGGGCGCAGCAGCCGCAGGTCCCCGCCTTTGAAGCGCCCGCCCATGATCACGACCAGGCCCCGGCCGAACGTTTCGATGGCCTGCCGGGCCGCGTCGATATTGGTGGCCTTCGAGTCGTTGACGAACCGGACGCCTCGGACCTCGCCGACCATCTCCATCGCGTGCTCGAGGCCGGTGAACGCCCCCACCGCGCCGGCCACCGCGGCCGGGGCGGCGCCGGCCAGGCGCGCGATGGCGGCGGCCGCGAGGACATCGGCCAGGAGATGCGGCCCGATTAACCGCACGTCGCTCGTCTTGACGAGCCGCGTGTCGCCGCCCGCGCCGCGGTCCACAATCCAGCCGTCGGCGACGGTCACGCCTGCGTCGATCGGCGCCTCCCGGGCGAAGCGCACCACCCTGGCCCGACCGGCGCTGGCCAGCGCCAGCGCGCGCGCATCGTCCGCGTTCGCCACGGCGATGTCGTGAACCGTCTGCCGCGCGAAGATCCGCGCTTTCGCGGCGGTGTACTCCTCGACACTGGCGTGACGGTCCAGGTGGTCCGCGCTGAGGTTCAGCAGCGCCGCGATCCACGGGTGGAACGTCTCGGTCGTCTCGAGCTGGAAGCTGCTCACTTCGACCACATGCACCGTCCCGGCGGTCGACGCGGCGACCTGGCTGGCGAGCGGCGTGCCGATGTTGCCGCCCACGAGGGCCCGCACCCCCGCGGCTTCGAGAATCCGCCCCGTGAGGGCGGTCGTCGTTGACTTCCCCTTCGTGCCCGTAATCGCGACCACGCGCCCGCGCAACCAGCGCGAGGCGAGTTCGACTTCGCCGATGACAGGCACGCCCGCCGCCCGTGCCGCCGCGACCGACGGGTGGTCCGCCGGCACGCCCGGGCTGAGCACGACGAGGTCCGAGTCGGTCAGCAGGCCTTCGGGGTGCGAACCCAGCGCGAGCGATACGCCGATGGACGCCAAGTCCGCGGCCTGGCCGAGTGTCGGCCGCAGGTCGGTCAGCGTCACGGCGGCACCGCGGTCGACGAGCAGGCGCGCGGCGGCCACGCCGCTTGCGGCGCCGCCGACGACGACCACCCGTTTGCCGCGCACCGTGAATTCACTCATCTCGCCCTGCTGCCCGTACGTCTCCGGCTCCACAAGCGCCACGAGGCTCATGCCCCGGCTGCCTTCACCCTGTCCGCCACGATGTCGGTGCGGACGCCGCGCGATCCCTTCACCAGCACCACGTCGCCCGCACGGAGCATCGGCACGAGGAGATCGGCCGCTTCGGCGCTGGTGCCGACGTGTTGCACCGCCGATGGCGGCATCCCCGCCGCGATGGCCGCGTTCGCCAGTGCCAGCGCCGGCGGCCCGCCCACGGTCACCAGATGCGCCAGCCCCGCGCGCGCGGCCGCGCGGCCGCACGCTTCGTGCAGGGCCGTGGCCTGTTCTCCCAGTTCGAGCATTTCGCCGAGCACCGCCAGGCGCCTTGAACACATGCGTTCGGCCGCCACGGCATCGAGCATGCGCTGCAGCGCGCGGGGGTTCGAGTTGTACGAATCATCGACCAGCGCGACACCCGACGGGAGGCGCCACACCTCGCCTCTCCGCGCTGCGGGCCTGGTGGCCGCCAGGCGCTCGACCATCGCGTCCAGCGGCACGCCGTAGTCGCCCGCCACCGCGATCGCGGCGAGGGCGTTGGCGAGATGCCCGTGGCCGAGCAGCGGCACATCGACCACGGCCGCGCCCGACGGCGTCGTCACGGTGGCGCGCGTGCCCGCCAGTCCCCGGTCGATCACGCTGGCCGCCGACACGGTGGCAGGCACGCCGATGCCGAACGTGATGACACGGGCCGGCGTCGGCATCACCCTCGCCATCACGAGCGGGTCGGCGGCATTGGCCACGACCAGCGACTGCGGTGTCGCGCCTTCGAGGATCTCGGCCTTGGCGTCAGCGATGGCATCGAGCGACGCGAAGAACGCGGAGTGCACCTCTGCCACCAGCGTCCACACGCGCACGTCGGGCTCCGCGAGGTTTACCAGCACGCGGGTCTCCCCTGCGTGGTTCATCCCGAGTTCGACGACCGCAATCTCGGGACGATGGCGGAGCTCGAGCAGCGACAGCGGCAGCCCGATGTGGTTGTTGAAGTTGCCGTGATTGCGGAACACGCGGTACCGCGCCCCGAGCAGGTCGGCCGTGATCTCTTTCGTCGTCGTCTTCCCGGCACTGCCGGTAATCGCGACCACCCGCGCGCCCGACGCACGCCGGATATGCTTCGCGAGGCGCTGGAGGGCGCGGGTCGTGTCGTCCACCCGCACGACGACGACCGCCGGATCGAGCGAGGGAGGCACCGACGAGGGATCGGACACAACGAGTCCGGCGGCTCCCGCCTGGAGGGCGTCCCGCACGAAGCGATGGCCGTCAAGGCGCTCCCCGATGATCGCGATGTAGACCTCTCCGGCCCGCAGCGTACGCGTGTCGATCGAGAATCCACTGACCGCCGCCGAACCCGGGCCGGCAATCAGGGACCCCGCCATGGCGCTCGCAGCCTGCGCGGCCGTGAGCAGGACCGCGGCGGCGGCGCTCACGACGCCCTCCGCAGGCGCCGGCGCGCCAGTGCGTCATGCGCCTCGGCGACATCGTCGAAGGGGAGCACGCGGTCGCGGATGACCTGGTATTTCTCGTGCCCCTTCCCGGCAATGACCACCACGTCGCCCGGCCCGGCCTCCGAGACGGCCCGGTCGATGGCCGCGCGGCGATCGGCCACCCTCCACCACCGTAGACCGGAGTCCGTGGAGGACGCGGCGCCGCCGGCCGGCCGGCCACGGTCCTGGGGCGGCGCAAAGCCCAGCTCAATCTCGTCGATGATCCGCTCAGGATCTTCCGAGCGCGGATTGTCCGACGTGAGCCCCACCGTGTCGCTCAGACGCGCCGCGACGGCGCCCATCAGAGGCCGCTTGGTCCGGTCTCGATCGCCGCCGCATCCGAAGACGGTGGTGAGGCGCCCGGCCGCAATCGGGCGCACCGCCTCGAGCAGGTTCTTCAGCGCATCATCGGTGTGCGCGTAGTCGACAACGACGGTGACGTCGTCGCCGGGCGACGAGACGATCTGGAGCCGGCCAGGCACCGATTCCACGCGCGTCAGGCCGGCCTCGATGGCCGGGAGCGGCAGTTCCAGCGCGACGCCTGTCGCAACCGCCGCCAGCAGGTTGTAGACGTTGAACCGGCCGGCCAGGCTCGACTGCACGCGTACTGGGCCCGCGGGCGTCCGCGCCACGAAGGCGAGGTTCACGAGCGAGGGCGGGAGGGCCTCCGGCATGACGTCCGCGGGCTTGTCGACGGCGTACGTCACGCAGCGGGGCAGGTCGGCGGCCAGCGCGGCCCCCCGCCGGTCGTCGACGTTCACCACCGCGGGCGCACCGGCCGGAAGCAGCTCGAACAACCGCCGCTTGGCCGCGAAGTACCGCTCCATGTCCTCGTGGTAGTCGAGGTGGTCGCGCGTCAGGTTCGTAAAGACCGCCCCGGCGAAGAGAGTGCCGTCGACTCGCTTGAGCGCGAGCGCATGCGAGGACACCTCCATGGCGCACGCCCCGCAGCCGGCGTCAAGCATCTCGCGGAGCATCTGTTGAACGTCGGGCGCCTCGGGCGTCGTCCGCGCCGCGTCGCGCACGTCGTCCCCGATGCGGTACTGCACCGTGCCCATGAGACCGCACCGGATGCCAGCCGCCTCGATGGCGGCCTGCACGAGGTACGACGTGGTGGTTTTGCCGTTCGTGCCGGTGATGCCGACCACGCGCATCCGGCGGCTCGGATGGCCGAAGACGTAGGAGGCCAGCAGGGCCAGCGCGAGCCGCCCGTCGCTGACGGTCATCCACGGAACTGGACACCCGTCGGGCGCACCGGCTTCAGAAACCACGGCGACCGCGCCCTTCGCGATCGCCTGCCCCGCGAACGCCGAGCCATCGGCCTGCATCCCGCGCAGGGCCACGAAGAGCGCCGACGGCGACACGGCCCGCGAGTCGTACGCGAGCGACCCGATGACCGGATCCTGCGCCGGTGCCCCGCCCGCTGGACCCGGCGGCTGCGTGAGCAGGCCGCCCTCGTCGAGCACGGTGAGGAGCTCGGAGAGTGTCATTGAGGCGGCAACGACGGAGGGAGTGCCGGCGTGAGCCGATCGAGCCACAGCCGGCATGGACGCCCGGGTTCGAGCGCGGCGCCGGCCACGGGATCCTGGTCGATGACGATGCCGTCTCCTGTCAGCCGGGGCACGAGGCCGAGACGCACGAGCCGGCGCGCGGCTTCCCGGGCGCCGAGGCCGCGGACGTCGGGCACCATGGGCGCCCCGGTCACGACGCTGATCTGCGGCGGGCCCGCGGCGGCCGCAATGCGAACAAGCTCGGAGGACGACGCCGCGTCGGCCGAGGCCTGGACGAGCACGGGCGGCAGGGGGTTGATGGTCGGCGCCACGCCCGCGTGGCGGAGCGCCGCGTCCGCAATGCGCTGGAAGATCGGCGCCGCCACCTGGCCGCCGTAGTGCTGGCCGGCATGAGGTGAGTCGATGACCACGAGAATCGTGAACACGGACTGGCGCGACGGGACGAAGCCGACAAACGATGCGTGGTAGTCGGTCTGCGAGTAGCGGCCGTTGACGAGCTTGCTGGCCGTGCCCGTCTTGCCCGCGACCGTGTAGCC
>Ga0102851_10002917_pt1 | contig 10493 bp, 9 predicted proteins | sample Mud3Dept3metaG_FD_79558 | JGI IMG/M metagenome (GOLD analysis project Ga0102851, IMG submission 79558) | Freshwater wetland microbial communities from Ohio, USA, analyzing the effect of biotic and abiotic controls - Mud 3 Core 4 Depth 3... | ecosystem: Environmental > Aquatic > Freshwater >...
AGCATAGTTTTTGTGAAAAGACAAAAAATATGGCTTGCAGTATGGGCAAGTTATATTATCATGCTCCTGACCGTTCTCGGTATGATTTAAGTAGGCGTCCAGGGCATGGCGGACCGCTATATGTACTTGCCAAGCATAGGACCATTTCTCCTCATAGGAACAATCACTGGACTGGCTGGAGAAAAAATTATTGCTTCTGCTGGAGGCAAGACCGCATGGATCGCGTTGTTAGCGGCAATATGCCTATGCTTCGTCTTGCTGTCATACGGCACTAAAGAGCAAATTCATATATGGAAAGATGGAGTTACACTGTGGAGCTATGAGCTCGATCTTTTGACAAAAAAATCCTCGAAAAATTGGTATGTTATTCGGACGACATACGAAAACCGAGCTTATGCTCATATGATGCAGGGGAATTACGAAAGCGAAATAGATGATTTGTCATATTTGATTCTGCATGATCCGAACCTGGACGTCGCGGATCAACAGCGGAGAGCCCTTGCATACGCCAGACTGGGGAGATATGAAGAAGCCATAAAGGATTTTAACGCCTGTATTTTAAAAAATCCGAATGTCCCAGAATTTTATTATAATCGCGGTACCGCCTATGCAAAGCACGGTTCTTTTAAAGATGCTGTAGCTGATTTGACGAAGGCCATATCAATAAGCACTTCGCCTAATGCCGACTATTATATGAACAGAGGTAACGCCTTAAAAAAGCTCGGCAGATTGGAAGAAGGGGAGCGTGACATATTGGAAGCAAGCAAATTAAGAAATGCATCTTCGGAAGATAATGAAAAGAAACAACGGTAGAGGTCTTCTATGAAATCCTACACCCTTTCAAAACAATTGATAATGCTATCCCTTCTTCTTGGCATATGCACCATGCTCGCGTACCTGCCCGCTCTGAATCTCGGATTTGTCAACTGGGACGACAACATTTACGTTTACGAAAATAGCAGTATTCTTTCGCTGAACAGCAGCTTCGTTCAATGGGCCTTTACCACATTTCAATGCGGAAACTGGCATCCGATGACGTGGCTTTCCTTAGGGTTCGACCGTTTTCTTTGGGGAACAGGGCCCATGGGATTCCATGCGACAAATATTGTTTTGCATGGTTTGAATACCGCTCTGGTGACCATCCTGGCTTTTTTGCTCATTGCGACCGCGAAGAACGTCGTGCCTCGCGAGGGGTCAGAAAGCGTCTTTTCCGAAAGTGGTGTGATGACGGCAGCTGCAGTGACGGGTATCTTGTTTGGATTTCACCCCATTCATGTTGAGTCTGTTGCATGGATTTCCGAGCGCAAGGACGTCCTCTGTGCCTTTTTCTTCCTGGCCGGCATCACGACATATCTGAAATACGTTGAGGACCGATCTACGGATATAATTGGGATCCCTTTCTTTCGGAGACGCTCTTTCCGATTGTATTTACTCACCCTCATTCTCTTTGTACTCGCACTCCTCAGCAAACCCATGGCGGTCACCTTTCCCCTTGTCCTGCTCCTTCTGGACTGGCATCCCCTAGGCAGGTTTGAACATGAACGGATTTCCGTGATTATTGGAGAAAAACTCCCTTTATTTGCTCTCAGCATTGCATCCTCCCTTGTGACCATCGTTGCGCAGAAATCCATGGGTGACGTGAAATCATTATCAGAGTTGTCCTTTATGCATCGTTTGTTTAACGGTACCGAGGCCTTCGTCATGTATCTTTGGAAAATGATCGTTCCGATTAATTTGATACCGTTCTATTCCTATCATAAGGATGTCTCGTTGCTGTCAATGAAATATATCATCGCTCTGCTAGCGGCAGCGGGGCTAGTCGCTTCCTGCGTCGTGCTTGGTAAGTCGAGTAAGGGACGCTCATGGACCGCGGCCTGGAGCTACTACCTCATTACGCTCCTCCCCGTACTCGGGTTTATTCAGGTGGGGGAACAGTCCATGGCCGATCGGTATACGTATTTACCGAGTCTCGGGCCTTTATTTCTTGCGGGTCTCGGGCTGGCGCTGGTTTTCGAGAGAAAAAGGGGACCTGCTGAAGGACTATCGTCCGAGAGGTATAAAACTCTTTTTATCGTGGGCGCTATGGCTCTCTCCCTGTCCTACCTCACGGTGCATCAGATGGGCGTTTGGAAGGACAGCTTCACACTCTGGAACTATGTTATAACAAAAGATCCGGATTCTGATGGCAAAGCCTATAACAATCGCGGGATCATCTATTTGGAACAGAACCGACCGGAAGAGGCTTTGATGGATTTTAACAAAGCAGTGGCATCGTCACCGTTTATCATGAAGTATTACTGCAATAGAGCCTCAGCGTACCGTTTACTTGGGCGGTATGACAAGGCGCTTGAAGATCTCACCAGAGTGGTAACAACGGGGCCGAGAGACATCACGGGATATGTTTACCGCGGCAATACTTATCTCCTTATGGGTCAATACGATGAAGCAATTGCAGATTTCAGCAAGGCTATCTCTTTGAAACCGGACAGCACTTTCGTGTACTTCAACCGCGGCAAGGCCTATCGACTCAAAAAACAATACGATAAAGCGATTGACGATTTCACCAAAGCGGTTTCTCTCGACGCGCGTTTTGCTGATGCATATGACGAGCGCGGAGTTGCCTATATCGCGTTGGCCCGATATGATGAGGCGATAGAGGATTGCAGTACCGCTATTTCAATTAGCCCGGATGTGCCCCGATATTATTATACTCGAGGGACTGCTTTTACCAAGCGGGATTTGTTCAATGATGCGGTTAATGACCTTACTAAGGCCATATCAATCAGTACTGTACCCAAGGCTGAATATTATTTACAGAGGAGTCACGCATTGATAAAACTTGGCCGTGTGAAAGAAGGAGAACGTGACATGAATATAGTGCGTAAGTTACGAAGTTAAATCTACTGATGGAGCCTTTATGTGTTCAAGCATCGAGCTGTTCTCGTAACTCAGCCACGCTTGATCAACAGGACAGAATAGAAAATCATACAATTATCTGATTTAATATCGCAATATTGATACGCAAACTAAAACCCACGAAAGATTAGTCTGATGCAGTAAATTATCATTACAATAGTATTAAAGAACGCTTTATGAAGGAAGCTTCAATTTTAGGAATTAAAAGTGAAAATCTTACGGAATAATAAGTATTATCTGGCGATTGCAGTTGCAGCAATAACATTTATAATATATCTCGCGGCACTTCAAAATGAATTTGTTGAGTGGGATGATAGACTATATATTATTGAAAATGAACATATTCGTTCAATGGGTTCATCTTTTTTCAGATGGGCATTCTTTGATTTCTATGCTGGCAATTGGCACCCACTGACATGGATATCTCATGCAGTAGATTATGCCATTTGGGGGGGGAATCCGCTAGGGCATCATCTGACGAATATCATTATCCACTCAGCCAATACCTTTGCGGTAGTGTATCTTATAATAAGACTTCTAGTTGTATCGAACGAATCGGCAATGAAATCAGGGTCAACGCAAGTCATCCCTCGGGGAAAAATACTCATAACCGCCGGAGTGGCAGGCATATTGTTTGGTCTGCACCCGTTGCATGTGGAATCAGTAGCATGGGTTTCGGAAAGAAAAGATCTTCTGTGCGCCTTTTTTTACCTGAATAGCATCATCCAGTATATAAATTATGTAGGGCATGTAAGATATTCACAGAACGAAACAGTACATGAACATCCATTATCTCGTTTTACTGAAAAGCACTATCTCTTTACCTTCGGTTTTTTCATCTTAGCCTTGCTAAGCAAGCCGATGGCAGTAAGCTTGCCCATTGTCCTGCTGATCTTAGACTGGTATCCCTTTAACAGGATATATTCTTGGAAGTCCTTTCGATCTGCTCTTTCCGAGAAGCTCCCCTTACTCGCATTGTGTCTCATTTCATCAATATTGACTATTCAAGCACAGAGCGCTGAAAGGGCTTTATCATCGCTTTCAAGTATACCATTGTCGATACGTGCAATTGTAGCAGTAGAAGCCCTTGGTTCGTATTTGGAGAAAATGATATTGCCCTTGAATTTAGTGCCTTATTATCCATATCCAAAGAGCGGCTCATTATTGCCTTTTCAGTATCTTTCTGCAATAGCTCTCGTGTTCGGAATTACGGCGGCGTCTGCGGCTGTGGTAAAAAAACGTAGGCTTTGGATGGCAGTCTGGGGTTACTATATCGTAACCTTGCTGCCGGTACTTGGCATTGTACAGGTTGGATCACAATCCATGGCAGACCGGTACACGTATCTGCCAAGCGTCGGCTCGTTCCTTATTTTAAGTTTAGGGGCGGCATGGTTTGCAGAAATAATAAAGGATTTTAAAAAATGGGTCCTACTAGTGAGGCTGTTCAGTGCAACAGTGGCTATAATAATTTTTTTCTCGATGATATATTTAACTGTTGAACAAATAGGCATATGGAAAAATAGCTTTACCTTGTGGAATTACGTTATTAAGAATTACCCTGATACGATTCCATTATCCTATAATAATAGGGGATTGGCTTTTGAGAATACGGGACAGCCTGAAAGAGCGCTTGATGACTACGAAAAAGCAATCGCTATCGATCCTTCTTTCGATAAAGCTTATACAAATCGTGGTCATGTTTTATTTAAAATAAAGGGGCAGTATGATAGGGCAATTGCCGATTTTGATATGGCAATTGTTTTAAATCCGTCCGCATTTGAAGCTTATAATAATCGAGGTAATGTTTATTACATCACAGGGCGGTATGACCGCGCGATGGCCGACTATGATAGAGCACTTGCTTTAAATCCATCCTTATTTGACGCTTATAGCAATCGAGCGTTGGTATTTTACGTGAAAGGACAGCGTGAAAAGGCCATTGCCGATTTGGACAGGGCACTTGCGTTGAATCCCTCGGATGATCTAGCCTATTTTAGACGAGGATTGATGTATGAAGAATTATTGCAGCCGAATAAAGCGATTGAGAATTATACCAAGACAATTTCTTTGAAACCATCTTCTCACGCAGCTTACTATCATCTTGGAGTTTTGTATGCTGAGGCTGGTTTATTCGAACGAGCGATAGAATTTGCTAATAAAGCTATAGCCCTGCATCCGAATAATGCCAGATATTACAGCGATCGCGGGAGTATCTACTCCCAACTCGGTCGGAGTGATAGAGCTTTGGATGATTTTAATAAGGCAATTGCATTGGATCAAAAGAGCGCTGCCGCTTATTTTAATCGCGGGACTCTCTATCTTAATGCGGGCAAATTAAAACTTGCCGGTTCAGATTTTCGATCAGCATGTAATCTCGGCATTAAAGAAGGATGCAGTAAAATCGGCAATAAAATGTCTATTGATTGACAATGACTGTTTGTTTTAATAACACGGGAGTAAGCTCGCGGCATTCTATTACATACCTGACCGTCGTTGTTAATGAATGGGAAGCATGAAAGGGTGGAAAAGTTTGTGATAGTTTTTATTAAAAAAACTTCTAAAAGCACGTGACTCCACATAGGCAACATATTCCATTTTTTTACGCTCAAGTTCTGATCAAAAGCATTTACTGACATTTATTGTCACCAGTTACGGCAATTATGGTCAATTTGCAGTGTTTATAGATTAATAACATGTTGATAAAATTGCAGTTATCTATGGCATGCAAACTGCAATATAAAGAACCGAAAGACAAAGACTTAGGGTTCATCGAAAGGGGGTGAATTATCACACCTTGAGTCAATAATCATAGAGTAAGAAAAAACAGTAACTGAAGTATAATTCTAATATTATGGGAGGAAAACATGTTGAAAGTCAAAAAGAATAAGAAAAGCAAAAAAGGTTTTACCCTAATCGAACTCCTGATCGTGGTGGCCATTATCGCCATCCTGGCCGCTATCGCCATCCCGCAGTTTGCCCAGTATCGTATCAAAGGCTATAATGCCGCCGCCAGCTCAGACATTAGAAACGCAAAGACCGCTGAAGAGGCGCTCTTTGCCGATTTCCAGGGCTACGGCAGTTCAAACGACACATGGGCTACAACAGTAAAAACTGGTCCGGTTACCATCACTACTGTAGACACCAGCAACAACTCAAGATCGATTGATGTCGGTATTTCCAACAACGTCATGCTGATGGCAAAAACCAATGCCGCCACTGGAGCGAAAGGGGCGAACTATATTCTCACATCGAAGCATTTTCAGGGCGACAGAGTGTTCGCAGCTGACGGCGATACTACGACGCTCTACTGGACGCAATCAGCCGCAAGTACTGTATTGTCGGCTACTGCTCCATATGCTTTGACTTCGACTTCTTTAAGCGACATAAGCGGTGGCTCCGCGACTGCATTGTAAACACAGGACCAGTAAAAATACAGAAGCCTAAAGACAGACCGGGACAACCCGGTCTGTCTCTTTGTTTTACCTCTTTATTTTATCTGAATTTCCAATCAGAAAAGAATGAATATCATAAATTATTCGGGAGTTACCAAAAGATACAATTCCTGGCCGCGGGGAAATAAAGTCCTGGCACTTGACGGTTTTTCACTTCAGATCGAACAGGGCGAGGTCTTTGGATTTCTGGGGCCAAATGGGGCAGGGAAGTCTACTGCGCTGAAGATACTGTTGAATTTCGTCTATCCTAGTGCAGGCACTGTTTCACTTATGGGCAGGAGTGTTTCAGACAGACGCGCGCGCAGCCTTGTTGGATATCTTCCTGAAAATCCGTATTTTTATGATTATCTTACTGCGAAAGAGATTCTCTGGTTCGGCGGTAAAGCCTCAGGTCTTCATACGAACGAGATTCAAGACAGAACGGAAATGCTTCTCGACAAGATGGGGCTAAAGGTCTCAAGCGAAAGACCGCTCAGGACCTATTCTAAAGGCATGGTACAGCGTGCCGGTATTGCATTAGCACTTGTTCACGATCCCGAAGTGGTCGTCCTCGACGAACCCATGAGCGGTCTCGATCCTATTGGGAGGAAACTGGTCGGAGACCTGATCCGAGAGCTTAAAACCCAGGGGAAAACAGTCTTTTTTTCTTCTCATATTCTCACGGACGTCGAGCGGTTCTGCGACCGGGCCGGGATCATCGTGGGAGGAAAATTGCGGCTCGTGGGCAATATGGCTGATCTCCTGTCGGGAGAAGGAACACTCGAGAATGTATTCATGAGGGAAGTAAAGACCGCGGTAGGAGGGGGATCAAGATGAGTGCGCTTTTGCCGATAGCGCTCATTACGTTCAAGGAAGGCACCCGGAACAGGTCATTTTACGGTATATCTTTGCTCGCCCTCCTTCTGATGGGGGCTTCCTTTTTCATATCGGGTATGGTCATACGAGACGTGGGAAAGGTAGCTGTGGACATGGCCCTTTCCACGGTATCATTTGCCGGCTTGCTTCTGGTATTATTCGTCGGCATCGACCTGATGGCAAAGGATCTGGATAAGAGAACGATTTATATGGTTTTGGCCCGCCCGATATCACGGCAACAATACATCGTCGGAAAATTTCTCGGCATCTCTCTGCTTGTCGTCGGTACTGTTTTTCTATTGAGCATATTCGGCGCAATCTCCATAAGCGCAATCAAATGGGCCAACCCGGATTATTTCCCAAGGTTTTCCTGGGGACTGGTGTTTCTTGCTGAAGCCTTCATTGCTGTCTCTCTCATTCTGCTTTCCGCGATGAGTTTCCTGTTTGCGTCAGTTTCATCCACCTCCTTTCTTACTCTGATCCTGACCATTATGTCATACATTATCGGACATTCCCTGAGCAGTGTAAAGGCTCTTGTGGAAGCCCCTCAGGCCGCAGGTATTACGGTCTCTCCCTTAACCGTCAAGTTGGTGCAGGCGGCTTACTTTCTTTTCCCAAATCTTTCTCTCTTTGACATCAAAATGCAAGCGGCTCATGGTCTTTCACTTCCGATGACGTATATCATTTGGACGCTTTGTTATGGTATTGTTTATATCTGCCTGGTTATTTTATTCGCCGCCTTACTTTTCAGGAAGAAGGAGTTCCCCTGATGCAAGGCATCACAACAACATTTCTGCTTGCCATCCTTGTTACCCTGCATGTTTTCTTTCTGGGGAAAGCCGGCACTGAAAGAAAAACCCTACCTTCAGATGCGGGGGGCGGGTTTGTCATTCCGTCGCCTGTTTTAAAGATCACTTCTCTTGAATTTAAAGGCGTCGTATCCGATCTGCTATTTATCAAGGTAATGGTTTTCAAGGGGAGCACGTACGAGCGCAAGGAGCAGCCCCTTATGAAGCCAGAAGAATGGCAATGGTTTGACAAAACACTGAATGCATCAACGGATTTAGACCCCTACTTTGTCGACCCCTACGTTTTCGCAAATGCAAATATGACATGGGAAGGCGGCATGATACGCGAGACAAATGCGCTTCTGGAAAAAGGGACGCAATACCGGGATTGGGACTGGATGCTCCCTTTTTTTGTCGGGTTCAACAGTTTCTTTTTTCTTCACGACAATGCAAAGGCAGCAGAGTACCTCATGACGGCATCTCGAAGGCCGGGGCCGAGCGAACAGCTTGTAAGCCTTGCGGCCAGGTTGGAATACAAGGATAAGAAAACGGAAAATGCCATTTTATTTTTAGAAGCGATTGAGAAAAAGACCGAAGATGAGCGTCTGAAAAAAGAATACGAGACCCGAATCAGCGCATTACAGGCAAGACTGTTGCTCGAAAGGTCGGTGTCGGCCTATAAAGAGAAGTTCAAAAGATCACCTGTTTCGCTGCAGCAAATGATTGAAAAGGGGATAATGAAAGAAATTCCCATGGATCCCTATGGCGGGAAATTCTCAATCGGCCCTGATGGAGAAATTACGTGCACAAGCGATTATATGCTCATGCCTGGACAGCGGTAATGGAGATATTCTTAGTGTTTCTTTTTATTGAAATCTCGTACGAAAGTACATGCGCTTTTATTGCCCAGAGAACACGCTTTTTTGAAGTCGGCGATGGCGGCAGTATGCATGCCATTCATATAGTAAGCATATCCGCGGTTATGGTAGCCATCAGCAGAGTTTTGGTCTAATGCGATTGCCGCATTAAAGTCATGGATAGCTTTATCATAGAGTTCCTGTTTTCCATACGCGATACCCCTATTAACATGCGTGAGAGCATTTCTTGGATCTAATAATATGGCCTTATTGTAATCACGTATCGCGCTCAAGATTTGACCCGTTCCGTCAAAGGCAAGGCCTCGATTGACATAGAGGGATGGCTCTCCTGGATTTGCGGAGATCGCGTGATCCAGATCCTCGATCGCCTTGACGTACTCTCCTTTTTTCACATACGCAATCCCACGGATCCCGTAAAAACTCGGGTTGTCCGGATTTAAGCGAATGGCTGCGGTGAAATCCCGGATTGCATCATCATAGCGCTCTTTATTGAAATAATAATATCCTCGATTTTTGTAAGCATCAACGTAGGCTGAATTCAGGGCAAGTGCTTTATTGAAATCTTCAAGTGCTTTCTCTGGATGGTTTTGCGATATATATGCAACGCCGCGATTGTGGTAAGCGACAGCAAATTCGGGGAAAAGCGAAATGGCCATGTTGTACTCGTCGATGGCTTTATCATAATGTTTCATGTTTACATAGGCGACTCCCCGATTCACGTAGACGTTATATAATCCTTCTTTAAATCCGACTCTTTTTTGCTTATACAAATAAAGAGCTTGATCGTAAAGTGCAAGGGCCTTGTCAAACTTGCCAAGACTTGCATAGGCCAATCCAAGACTGTTGTATCCTCTTGGTTTGCTAGGATTTTTTGCTACGATATCTCCCCAGGAACTAAGCTCATCCCTCCACACGGCATTTCTTGCAATGGTTGAGGAAATCAGGAGGAGCAGTAGCGTGACAGAGACTGGAAGATAAGCCTTATTCATGATCAATTTTTGATGAAATCAATTGTGGATGGATCATGGAGCTACTTTCCTTTCCTTCTCTCCTCATGCCGGATATCGAGTCGTTTTAACTGCTCAATGCTCTCGATGAGCTTTTCATTCTCCTTTTTCAGGTCCTGGACTGTTTTAAGTACAGAAATCCAGATCTGCGCCTCGGGAATTTTACTGTAATCAGGATGGCGTTTGATAAGTTGCTCAAATGTTTGTATTGCCTGGACATAGTCCCGTTGGGGATTATCATGGTTTGCATGGACAAGGGCGAGCTCGAACAAGGCATCTGCGGCCAATGGTGATGCGGGGGGGGCATCTGCTGCAATTTTTCTGAACGTTGCTGCTGCTTCTTTGAATTTTTTCTCTTTTACGCACACCTCAGCGGCCTGAAATTGCTGCTCCGGCCCCGTAACCACGCGTCCAGTCGTACAGCCGGACAGCAAGATTATTGCAATGAGTACAATAATCTTCTTCACGCATTCCTCCTTTTGTCAACTACGAAGACACTATTTGGTATGGTTTTAGCGTAGTCCTTCAACTCGGCCGCGATCTCCGAAGCTTCCAGCGGATTGGTTAAATGCCGGTGTTCGTTCGTCACGATGGCTA
>Ga0102851_10002920_pt1 | contig 10491 bp, 10 predicted proteins | sample Mud3Dept3metaG_FD_79558 | JGI IMG/M metagenome (GOLD analysis project Ga0102851, IMG submission 79558) | Freshwater wetland microbial communities from Ohio, USA, analyzing the effect of biotic and abiotic controls - Mud 3 Core 4 Depth 3... | ecosystem: Environmental > Aquatic > Freshwater >...
GACCTGCTCGATCGCCAGTGAACTTTCGGCCGTAGTGATGGAGCAGGCGTTCGACGATCTCGACGCGCCGGTGCTGCGCGTCGCCAATGAGGACGTGCCGCTACCCTATGCCGCCAATCTCGAGAAGCTGGCGCTGATCGATGCCGCGCGGGTCATCGCGGCGGTGAAGAAGGTGTGTTACCGGTAGTCACGATTGGCCTGCATAGGACAGAAATGAAGGAAGGCCGCCAGTGACTGGCGGCTTTTCGTTTCAACTCGCGCTGTAGGTGTTGCAGGTCGATGGCGTGACGTTCTCGGTGTTGTAGACCGTGCTAGTGTCACGGTCGTCGCGAACGGTCATGGCTGCGACTTCGTTGATCGCGGTGAGCTTGGTAAAGCTCAGGCCGATGATCGGCTGATAGTCATAGGAAATCTGAACAAAGATCACCGCGCCATTGTCCGGCGCGGTGATCAACTGGCCGTTGGCGGTGATGCCGTCCAAATCCGTATCACCCTCAAGGCCATAGCTTGATGTAATCGCTTTTACGCCGCGGCAGCGCTGCCACTCGATCAGAAACCTATTGGTGGTGTTCGGATTGGCGACGGGCTGCAGGCTCGATACGATGACGCGCCCATGGGCAAAAAGATCGAGTGTCCCTGATTGCAATCCTGCGCCAGTCAGCATGTCGTTGATCTGCGCTTCGCTGATCTGTTTGGTGGAAAGCACGGTGTCGGTACCGATGCGCGAGGCGTTGTCGGCAATTTGCAACGCCAACTGGCTGACACGCATTTTTGTCGTGATATAGTTTGTAAGTTCGGCGCCCGTCATGCTGATTGTGACCATGATCGGCAGCACATAAGCGAACTCGATCAATGCCAAGCCGCTGCTATCACCGCCAAGGCGGCGAATGAAAGAGGATATCCGGTAACGCAGGGCATGACCGAGACGCGTCATGTGCAGTTCCTCGCGACGGGTGATCCATTGCTTGCCTGATCGCCATAGGGCTGGTTCACCAGCACCGTGGATGCCTTGATGTGGACATTGGCCGGCAGACCGATCAATGTCGCCATCGGAAACAGGCGAGGATAGGTCACGTCCGCCGTATAGACCACAGTGTCCTTCGCACCGCCCTGGCCTGCGTCACCGCCGTCTTTGTCCCACACGCTATTGTTGTTATTGTCTTGATAGGGTTCGCCATTGCTGCAGACGCCGTTGCTATCGGTGTCGGTGAACGGTTCGGCAGTCGCTTGGGCGGCCGCCGTGTAGTCGCGGAAGTTGCGACGCGTCAGGTTGATGTTAGCATCGTGGGCGAGAGAGAGGACGCTGTCCTTGATACTTTGGTCAATCGCTGCCTGCTGCGCTGTTTCCGTGCCATCCTCGAGTGAGGAATCTCGACCGGCCTTTTGCATCACCCCCTGCAGCACCGATTGCATGTAGAGAGTGTGGCCCATGTCCAGTGCCCCCAAAATCAGGGTGAAGAAGGCGGGTGAAATCAAGGCGAACTCTACCGCACTGATGCCACGTTGATCGTGACGCAGGCGACGCAGGGAGAATAAGCAGGCCATCAGCTTATCAACCTCAACTCGGCGATCTCTTCAGCGATCGACCTGAAGTTATCGATCAGTGCGGCTGTATTGGACGCCGTATAAAATCTGCCGGGTGACGCGCAATTTTGAAGTCGGGTTTGCGCCGTTCCGCTCACTCCGTCACCGAACGAAATCACCCACAGCGTGATGTTCTGGTTCCTGATGGCGTTGCAGAGTGCTTCAGTACGCGCATTGACCTGTTGGGTCAGGGTACCGGTTTCGGTGCATCCATCGGTCGGAGCAGGAGATGAGCCAGTTGTCCGGCGGTCCCACCAATTGGCGCCATAAGCGGTATAATTTTCGACACCAGTGCAGGCATCACCGTCGGTCATGAAGATCATGTGCCGCTGAATATCCCCGCCGCTGGGCGTGAAAGCATTTTCGCTGGCAAATAGCCCGGTCGGAGAGAGCAATCTGGCTCCCCAGATCAGGCCGATATCATGATAGGTATTGCCGGTGGGTGTGAGCGTGCTGACATAAGTGTCGAAGTCGGTCGAACCGGTATAGATCTGCAGCCTGCGCGCCGCGGCGGGGCAATATGTGCCTATGTTATGCGACAGACTGGAGGTTGTCGTAACCTCGTTCAGCGTATTGCCATTATTGTCATAACGGCCCCAAACCGCGCCTGACAATGCCGGCCCCCATTGCGTCGTGGAATCACCAGCAGAAGGAGTCATATCGATATTGAGGTCATTGGCGCCGTTGGGAATGGGGCTGTAGCTCGCGGCGGAAACGGTTTGCCGCTCTTCGATGCAGCCGTTCCATGTGATGGCGGTATTAGCGCCGTTGGAGCCGACCGGCAGAGTAACGGAACTGTTCCAGTTGCTGCCTCCCGCTTTCAGGCCGCTGACGTTGAACGTCACCGGCTTATATGTCCAGTTCAGGAAAAAGGAGCCGTTATCATCCTTGGTATATATAGTTGTGCTGGGCGTAACCTGTCGCACGCATGTACCGCTATTCCAGCTGACAAAACTGTAGCTGTATGTTGTCATTGTGAAGCTGGGTGGCGCGCTGTTACTAGTAGGTAATCCGTTCGTAGTGCTGCCGCTTGCCCAGTTTTCGCATTTGGACCTCTTGCTAAAGGAATAGCTGGTTTCCTGAGAGGTCGTGCCCACAGATGGAGCAGAGGGCACATACATATTCGCCTGGCGCGACTGATAGGTCCAGTTGTCGGCCATCCATTGATTATTCAGCAGTTTGCCGACATTCACATTCGTGCTGTACGGTACAAAGCCGAAACGCAGCTGGGCATTTGGAGGGCTGCCCGACGGCGTGCTGCCGCAGTTCGCAACCGTATCGATCTGGGCCAGCGTTTCGAAGAAGCAGCGAACGGCCATTTTGAGGCCGTTGATCTTGGTGTCGCTGTCACCATAATTGGTCGAGCTCATGGACCCAGTGACGTCGAGCACGAACATCACGTCTGTGTTCGGTATCTTCATCTCTGCTTCGCAAGTGACGTTGATCGTCTTTATGGACTGACCGAACAATTGCATCACGGCCATAGGAACCTGGACGGAGGCTATGCCCGTAACCATGCCATTGCTTTCGCTGTAGGACTTGGTCAGCCCGGTCGTGCCATAGGCTCCGCTCTGGAAATTGGCGTTGAACATGTTCGCTGCGACGGTGTTGGCCTCGCCGTTGTTGGCGGACCATAATCCGCCGGCCATCTGCTTGCGTCCGGCAAGGGCGCCAGCGTCGCATGCCTGCTGCAGGCGCGTCTTCGCAAGATAGATGCGGCTCATGTCGATGCCGCCGCCGAGCAGTCCCAGCAAGGGAATGAGCGCTGCAGCATACATGGCCATGACGTTACCCGCCTGGTTGCGCGCCAGCCGCGTCAAAAACCCTGCTTTGTGTCCGCCATTCCTGTTCATGCGGCACCCCAATGACCAACCAACCGTGCCGCCCCGGTTCTGCAGGTCCTGACCGCTTTCCGCTTCCAGGCGCTCAATTGGGCAGATAAGGGACGAACTAACGGTCAGGTTCTAGGGAGCTATTCTTAACAAATGGTATGGGGTGAAGGTGAATCCGGCTTGATGCATGAACTGAGCCCGTTGCACAGGCTGGTTGCGGCATCGGCCGGGCGAGGGGTGCAGGCCGCCCAGTTGCTCTTTGCGCTCGACCGGAGGCTGGCCGATTGCTGGCGCTTGACCAATGAGCCGATGATCGCCCAGATCAGGCTGGCCTGGTGGCGGGATGCGCTTGCCGGTGACGCGGCATCGGGCGAGCCTTTGCTTGCCAGCCTCATGGCCCTGCCGCAGTTTGAGACGATGCGGCCGCACCTGATCGCCATGGCCGATGGCTGGGAAGAATGGATTGTCCGTGATGTGGCGGCGGAGCAGGAAGCGCTGCTGCCCTTCGCCAAGGGGCGCGGGGCGGGTCTGTTCAGGGCGCTGAGCGAGGTTGCTGGTGTCCGCACCGATGATCGCGATGCCGGGGAAGGCGCGATCTGGGCGCTGTGGGATCTGGCCGGGCAAATGCGAGACGAGGCGCAGCGGCAGGCCATGGTTGAGTTGGCGGCCAAACTGGCGGTAGCGCCGATGGAAGCCCGAAGACGGTTGGCAAAACCGGCAGCCATGCTGGCCCGGCTGTACCGCGCGGATGTGCTGGGCGGCCGCCATGCGCCGCAGGGCATGACGCCTGGCTTTTACCTACGCATCATAGCGGCGCAGATTTTGGCTCGATAAAATGGGATAGCGCACTATGCTTCCGGTTCAGGGAGGCGGGATATGGCGCGCTTTATTGCAGGGGCGGTTGCGGCGATGCTGTTGCTGACCGGCGGATTGCTTTGGTGGCAGGGGCGGGCGGACAGCGGTAAGCCGTTTCCGCAACCGCAGGCCGCCTTGCCCGCTACGGCCGTGGAACTGCCGAGGGGGGATGAGGATGCGATCGGCGAAGCTCCGCCCATGCCCGCCGAGGCGCGGCCGCAGGACCGGGAAGCCCGGCGCTTCGCCCGCTATGACCGCGACCGCAACGGCATTATCAGCCGCACCGAAATGCTGGCGAGCCGCACCAGGGATTTCAGGAAGCTCGATACCGATGGCAACAACCTGCTCTCCTTCGAGGAATGGGCGGTGGCGACGGCGGTGCGTTTCGACACGGCGGACGCCAATCACGACACGCGCCTGACCCCGGCGGAGTTCGCGACCACCGCGCCCAAGCGCACGGCCAAGCCCCGGTGCAAATGCTGAACGGCTCTATTCGAACAGTTCGAACTGACCCGGCGCAGGCCGCCGGAACAGGTCGGTCCGCAGCGTGACGCTTGCCTTGGGCAGGCCGTGGCGCTTCATCGCTTTCGCAAAGCGGCTGTGCAGCAAATCGGCCCACACGCCTTCGCCCCGCATCCGGCTGAAATAGCCGGGGTCATTGTCTCGGCCCCCGCGCAGGGACTGGATGATATGCATCACTCGGGCAGCACGGTCGGGGAAATGCGTATCCAGCCATGCGCGGAACAAAGGCGCGACTTCATGCGGCAGGCGCACCGGAATGGAAAAAGCGCCCCATGCGCCTGCTTCCGCGGCGGCGGCGACGATTGCTTCTATCTCATGGTCGGTGATGGCGGGGATGACTGGCGACACCGAGGCATGGACCGGCACCCCGGCCTGTGCAAGCGCGCGGATCGCTGCCAATCGCCGCCGCGGGTGCGGTGCGCGCGGTTCCAGCGTGCGGGCAATGGCGGGATCGAGGCTCGTCACCGAAATGGCGACCGAGATCAGATCGTCCCGCGCCATGGCGGCGAGCAGATCGAGATCGCGCATAATCCGGTCGGACTTGGTGGTGATCAGCAACGGGTGGCGGCATGACGCCAGTACCTCGATGCAAGCGCGAGTGATCCGCCAGTCGCGTTCTATTGGCTGATAGGGATCGGTATTGGTGCCCATGGCGATGGGCGCGACGCGATAGCCGGGGCGAGCCAGTTCCTGTTCCAGCAGCCGGGCGGCGTCCGGTTTGGCGAACAGCCTGGTTTCGAAATCGAGACCCGGCGACAGGTCATGATAGGCGTGGCTGGGCCGCGCGTAGCAGTAGATGCAGCCATGCTCGCAGCCACGATAGGCGTTGATTGATTGATCGAAGCCAATGTCCGGTGAATTGTTGCGAGTAATGATAGTGCGTGGGCGCTCGACTATAACGTGAGTCCGCAGCGGCGGGGCGGGTCCGTCGACCGTCTCGGCCATGTCGAGCCAGTCGCCTTCGGCCTCGCGCTCGGGGAGGGCGAAGCGCTGGCTAGTCCTGTTGTTCGTTGCTCCTCGCCGCATGACTGCATAGGAACATATCAAGAACAATTTGACAAGCGTGACATTTGGACGGACGATAAGAGTCTGAAAAAGAAAGGATAAAGAATGAAGAAGATCGGATTGGGCGTGGCGGCACTGCTGCTGTTTGCGGCCGCGCCATCATATGCAGCAGATAATGCGCCTTGCGGTGCCAATATGGTCTGCGCCAGCGATCCGCAGTCGGTGGTCCGGGCCTTGCAGAAGGCCGGATACAAGGCGGAGCTGAGTAAGGATGCCCGAGGCGATCCGAAGATCAACAGCGCGGCGAACGGATATGATTTCGTGGTCTATTTCTACGACTGCAAGGATAACGTGCATTGCGCCGCGCTGCAGTTCTCGGTCCAGTTCGTGGATGACGGGAAGAACACCCCCGAACTCGCGAACAAGTGGAACAAGAACAAAAGGTTCGTGCAGATGGCTGTGACGGACGATGACGACCTGACAATTTCCTATGACGTCACGACATTAGGCGGGCTCAATCAGGCCAATTTCGCCGATGTGGTCGACTGGTGGCAGACCATGCTCGGCGAGTTGCGCCGGTTCTTCCAGGAGCAGGGATGAGGCGTAGCCGGGTTTTTAGCGCTCGTGCAGGCGCGGCATCAGCTCGACGAAGTTGCAGGGGCGGAAACGGTTGTCGAGCTGGTGCACCAGGATGCCGTCCCAGCCATCCTTGACCGCGCCGGTCGAGCCGGGAAGGGCGAAGATATAGGTGCCGCGCGCGACGCAGGCGGTGGCGCGGGACTGGATGGTCGAGGTGCCGATCTTGGCGTAGCTGAGATAGCGGAACAGTTCGCCAAAGCCTGGAATTTCCTTGTCCTGCACGGCGTGCAGCGCCTCAGGCGTCACATCGCGGCCGGTGACGCCGGTGCCGCCGGTGGTGATGATGCAGTCGATCGCCGGATCATCGATCCAGCTGTGCAGAACGGCGATGATTTCTCCCTTGTCATCCCGCTCCAGCCGGCGGGCGACGACCTTGTGACCGGCCGCAGTGATCCGCTCCACCAGCGCTTCGCCGGATTTGTCCTCGGCGAGGGTGCGAGAGTCGGAAACGGTCATCACGGCGATGTTGATCGGAGTGAAGGCTATGCTTTCATCAATGGGCATCGGGAACCAGTGCGCTGTAGCTAAGGGGGGATCCGTTGGTGTCTTCGCCCATGGCGGTGCTGTTGGCCGAACCGCCACCGGCGATGCCACGGGAAGCTGTCGGGAAACGAGGCCAGCCGCCCTGCGCCATTGTCGTTAGCGCGTCGGCCTTGCCGCGATTCTGCATCTGGTAGATCCAGTAGTTGCGCATCACGATGTTCACATAGGCGCGGGTTTCATAAAAGGGCAGCGATTCGATGAACAGCAGCGGGTCGCCGCCGTCACGCACCTGCGTGTTCCAGCGGGAAACCGGCTGCGGCCCGGCGTTATAGGCCGCCATCACCTTGGGCAGCAGGCCGCCGGTGGCGCTGCTGTCGCGCAGCATTTCCAGATAGCGCTGGCCATATTCCATATTGGTCGACGGGCTGTTGAGCTGTTCCGCGCTGACCTGCGTACCCGCCATCTGGCTGGCGGTGCCGGGCATCACCTGCATCACGCCGCGTGCGCCAGCGGGGCTGACGACAGTCGGACGGAAACCCGATTCCTGCAGGGCGTGCGCATAGATCAGCGCCGGATCGACCCTCCATCCGCCATCGGGCCGCCATTTCGGCATCGGGAAGCGGGCGAACAGACCCGGCTTGCGCCCGGCCGGGCCGTGATTGGCCAGCCAGAGCTGGGCATCGGCAAGACCCAGCGATGCCGCCAGCGCAACGAGCTGGTCATAATGCGCCGCACCGCCCAGTTCCGCCTGCCGCTTGATCAGGTCGGAGGCCAAGGCGACCTCGTTAATGTCATGCATGGCGAGCGCCGCGCGGACCGCCGGCAGGTTGCGAATGTTCGACCAGCCTGCCGTTGCCTGCTGCGCCGGTCGTGCCGTCAGGCCCAGCGTTTCGCGCGCCAGCAAGCCGTAGAAGCTGTCTTCCTTTTGCGCGGCGATACGCAGCAGCGGTTCGACCCGGCGGGGATCGCCAGCATTCATGAAGGCGCGGGCAGCCCAATAGGCGCCAGCGGCAGTCATGTCGTCATTGCGCGCCAGACTCGCCACTTTGCTGAAGGCGTCGGATGCTGCGACCGGATCGTTCTGGCGCCAGGCGGACAGCCCCTTGGTCCAGTGCGCCTGTATGGCCCAATCGCCGCTTGAGCCGCTTTGCAGGGCAAGATCGGCCATCCGGTGGGCATTGGCGTTGTCATTATTGAGATAATAGGACCAGGCGACGCGCTGCCGGACCTCGGCCACGCCATCGAGGGATAGGCCCGGTTCGCCCTCCAGCAGCAGCGCCTCTGCACCTGCCGGATCATTATTCTTGATAAGGGGCTGTATCTTGGCGACGAGCGCCTGTGCCTGTGCATCCTGTCGCGTCGGGGCGACATATTCGCGCCGGGATGCGCCGCCCAGCCAGGCGAGCTTCTGGAGCTGCGGCAAATCGGGCAGGGTTTGCGCGCCGCGCTTTTGCGCCATGCGGGCGATCTGGTCAGCCGATGGCAGCCATGATGCCTTTTCCATCAGATCGAGCAGGTCGAACAGCTCGGCTTTGGGAGAATTCTTGGCGGTGTAGAGTTCGGAAAGCGCGAGGGCGCGAACCGGGTCGGCCGCGTCGAGCAACAGGGCGCGGCCCTTGGCTTCGCTCCAGTTGCCTTGGTGCAAGGCGGCAAAAATGGCGCGATGCGCCTCGCGGCCCTGCGTCGGGCCGGGATAGCCGATTGGCGCCGGGCCTTCGGTTGCGGAGGATGAGAGGGGGGGCGTAGTGGGCAATGCCGGGTCGGCAATCGCGGCCCATGCGGGCGCGGCTGCCCCAAGACCAGCCAGAAGCACCACCATCAAGGAAGTCGTTCGCTTCACCTAACCCCAAACCCCGGTTAATTGCTGCAAGGCGCGCCAGCATTCCGCCTTCGCCGATGGCTGGTTGAGCATCAGGCGCGGATGGAATGTGGCAACCCCGGGAAGTTTTCCCCCTGTGTGGTTGATAATATGTAAAAATCCGCTTGGCGAGGGGGTATCCGTCGGCAGCAGGGCACGACTCGTCCCGTCGCCGAGCAGCAGCAGGGATTGGGGTGCGACCAGGCCGATATGGTGCCGCATCCGGGCCGCGAGCGCGGTGCGGGATTCGGGGGGCAGGATGCCGCCGGGCGGACGCTTGACCGCGAGCGCACATAGATAGACATCGTCGCTGCGATGACCGATGGCGCGGAGCATGCCTTCGAGCAGCCGGCCAGCATCGCCGGAAAGATAGCCGGGCTGGGCAGTGCGGTCATCCGCATCCGGCATGTCGAGCACGACCATCAGGCGGGGTGCTTGCGGTCCTGCGGGCAGGATGCGTGGGCCGACCCAGTTGGCTTCCGCGATCTCCAAGCTTTGTTCCAGCCATAAGTGAAAGGCGCTCAAAGTCTCGGGGAAAGCGCTCTTCGTGCGCGCAGGCATGGCGATGAGGTTCGCCTGATCCTGCGCGGGGGCAACCGGCTTTGGCCGGGTGGCGAACCAGTCGGCCGGTTCTTCCAGCACGCTGGTTTCAACGCCCGCCAACCGCCACCAGTCGACTAGCGCGGCCGCATGCTGCTCAAAATTATGGCTTGCCATCCCCGTCATCCTGCCCTTTGGGTCATGTCTTGACGAATAGGTCAAGAATGGCCATCGCGGAACCTGTCAAAGCGTTGGAGGCGCGCGGCGACCGGATGATATCGGATTGGCCGGAAGGCCCGGTTGAACGCGCGATCCCGGGAGGAACTGATGAGCGAACGTGAATCCATGCCCTATGACGTGGTGATTGTCGGAGGCGGCCCGGCGGGCCTGTCGGCAGCCATCCGTCTCAAGCAGCTGGCGAATGCAGCCGGCGCAGACCTGTCGGTGTGCGTGCTGGAAAAAGGATCGGAAATTGGGGCGCATATTCTGTCGGGCGCGGTCATCGATCCCAAAGCGCTTGATGAACTGATCCCCGACTGGAAGGAGCAGGGCTGCTCGCTGGCTGACGTGCCGGTGACGGACAACCAGCACTGGATCCTGACCGGTGCCAAGGGCAAGTTCCCGATGCCGCACATCCTGACGCCGGGCTTCATGCACAACAAGGGCACCTATACCGGCTCGCTCGGCAATCTGTGCCGCTGGCTCGCCGAGCAGGCCGAAGCATTGGGTGTCGAGATTTTCCCCGGCTTCCCGGCTGCGGAGATTCTCTACAATGAAGATGGCTCGGTAAAGGGCATCGCTACCGGCGACATGGGCGTCGATCGCGAAGGCAACCAGAAGGGCGATTATCAGCCGGGCATGGAGCTGCATGGCCGCTACACCCTGTTTGCCGAAGGTGCGCGTGGCCACCTGACCAAGCAGTTGAAGGCCTATTACGCCCTCGATGCCGAGTGCGAGCCGCAGGTTTACGGCCTTGGCATGAAGGAACTGTGGGACATCGATCCCGCGCTGCACAAGCCCGGTCTTGTCATCCACACCCAAGGCTGGCCGCTGACCGACGCTTATGGCGGCGGCTTCCTCTATCATCAGGCCAATGGCCAGGTGGCATTGGGCTTTGTGGTCGGCCTCAGCTACCGCAACCCGCATCTCTTCCCGTTCGAGGAGTTCCAGCGC
>Ga0102851_10002921_pt1 | contig 10490 bp, 7 predicted proteins | sample Mud3Dept3metaG_FD_79558 | JGI IMG/M metagenome (GOLD analysis project Ga0102851, IMG submission 79558) | Freshwater wetland microbial communities from Ohio, USA, analyzing the effect of biotic and abiotic controls - Mud 3 Core 4 Depth 3... | ecosystem: Environmental > Aquatic > Freshwater >...
CAACGCGGCGAGATCACGTGGGGTGCGGACATCCAGGGCGGGGAGCCGTTCGTCTACGAGAACCCCGAGAACCGCAGCGAGCTGATCGGGTTCGAGGTCGACATCATGCGTGCGATCGCCCGCCGCCTCGGGGTCAAGGCGCGGATGGTCCAGTACGCGTGGTCCAACCTCGTGCCGTCGCTCGAGCGCGGTGACTTCGACGTCGTGATGAACGGGCTCGAGTCGACCGCCGAGCGGCGCGAGCGGATCCTGTTGTCGGAGCCGTACTTCGTGTACGCGGAGACGCTGACCGTGCGCGCGGGAGATCCGTCGCGGTCGATCTTCGAGTTCGGCGGCAAGCGGGTCGGGACGCTCAACCAGACGTTCGCCCACGACATCCTGTTGATGATCGACGGCATCGAGGCCAAGGTCTACGAGGGCAACGAGGAGCCGTATCGCGATCTCGAGCTCGGACGCAGCGACGCCGTGCTGCTCGACAACATCATCGCGGATCGCTACGGCTGCACGCAGAAGACTCTGTACTGCGTGCCGTACGACGTCGCGCGCGGGACCTATGTGATCGGTATCCGCAAGGGCGACGCCGAGCTCAAGGCTGCGATCGATGGCGCGCTCGCGGCGATGCGCAAGGACGGCGAGCTCGAGCAGATCCTGCGCAAGGCGAAGCTGTGGGACGACCGCCAGACCGTCGCGGAGCCGGGACCCGGCGTGAAGCGGGTCAAGAACCAGTTCGACGGCGACATGCTGCTGCAGTTCCTCGCCGCGGCGTGGGTGACGCTGCAGCTCAGCGTGCTCGCGTTCCTGATCGCGGTGCCAGTCGGCATGCTGCTCGCGGTGTGCCGCGTGTACGGTGGGCTGCCGGTGCGCGCGGTGGCGCGGCTCTACATCGAGGTGTTCCGCGGCACGCCGGTGCTGCTCCAGCTGTTCGTCCTCTACTACGGGCTCGCGTCGTACGTGAACCTCGGCCCGATGCAGGCCGCGATCCTCGGACTCGGCCTCAACTACGCGGCGTACGAGGCGGAGGTCTATCGCGGTGCGCTGCTCGCGATCCCGCGCGGGCAGGGCGAGGCGGCGCGGGCGCTCGGGATGAATCCGCTGCAGACGCTGTGGCACGTGATGATCCCGCAGGCGCTGCGGATCGCGCTGCCGCCGATGACGAATGACTTCGTGTCGCTGCTCAAGGACTCCTCGCTGGTCAGCGTGATCACGGTGATCGAGCTGACCAAGCGGATGACGATCGCCGCGGTGGATCTGCGCGGCTGGCTGGTGCCGGGCCTCGCCTGCGCGGCGCTCTACCTCGTGCTGAGCTTCCCGTTGTCGGAGCTCGCGCGGCGACTCGAGAGGAGGTTGGCGCGTGATCAGCGTCCGCACACTCTGTAAGCGCCACGGCGAGCGCAGCGTCCTCGAGAACGTGTCCGCCGAGGTCGGCAAGGGCGAGACGATCGCGATCGTCGGGCCGTCGGGCGGTGGCAAGTCGACGCTGCTCCGCTGCCTGAACTACCTCGAGAGCTTCGACGAGGGCTCGGTGACGATCGCCGGGTTCGAGCTGCGGCCGGGGATGGCGGGCAAGGACGCGAAGACGCTGCGTTCGATGCGGTCGCGCGTCGGGATGGTGTTCCAGCAGTTCAACCTGTTCCCGCACCTGTCCGCGATCGACAACATCACGCTCGCGCCGCGCGTCGTGAAGCGAACCGTGAAGGATCAGGCGGAGACGCGGGCGCTCGAGCTGCTCGAGAAGGTCGGGCTGCGCGATCGCGCGGCGGCGTTCCCGCACGAGCTGTCGGGCGGCCAGCAGCAGCGCGTCGCGATCGCGCGGGCCCTCGCGCAGGAGCCCGATGTCCTGCTGTTCGACGAGCCGACGAGCGCCCTCGATCCCGAGATGCGGGACGACGTGATGGAGGTGATCCGCGATCTCGCCAAGGGCGGCATGACGATGCTCGTCGTCACCCACGAGATGCAGTTCGCCCACGACATCGCGTCGCGCGTGTGGGTGATCGACAAGGGGACGATCGCCGAGGACGGCCCGCCGTCGCAGGTCGTCGACGATCCGCAGACGACGGTGGCGAGAGAATTCTTCGCCCGCCTCCGCAGCGCCAAGCGCTAGCGTAGAAGCCCGGTCGCACGAACCCGTCCTTGCCGGGAGATGGGGTCCGTGCGACCGGAGAGGGTGCGCGGCCACGCGGTACCGAGGTGCCGGGGGGAAGCCTCGAGTTTCCGCGTGGCCGCAGACGCGTTGGTTACTCGCGCGACGTGAGCGCGAGCTTGGGATGCATCGGGAGTCCGTCGGAGCGGGGTGCCTGGCGTGCGCCGGCCGGCTCGGCCTCGCACTTGTTGCTGGTCTCGCCGCAGATCAGTGCGCCGGTACACTCGAGATCGATCGTGCAAGCTGCGCCCAACGCGACCTTGCCGGTGAATACGGTGCCGCACGCATCCGGGAAGGACGGGCCCTCGGTCCAGAACGTCGTGCAGACCGGCGCTGCCACCGCGGCGAGCCCGGCGATACACGCGGCTCCGGCCGTCGCATCGAACTCGATCTTGCCCGTGGTGATCGAGGCCTCGACGGCGGGCGCGTTGTAGTACGCGGCCGCGTCCGTGTAGCACGCGGCAGCAGTCGCACCGAAGGCCTGGTCGAACGTGACGCCGGCGTCGGCCGGGAACGTCGCCTTGCACGTGAATGCTTGATCGCATTCGACATTCCCGAACTTCTCGATCACCTGCGTCGCCGTCGCGCTGCCACCACCACCACCACCCCCACCACCGCCGCCGCCACCGCCGCCGCCGCCGCCGCCGTCACCACCACCGCCGCCGCTGCCTCCTCCGCCGCCGGGCGCTTCCGCGGCGCAACCAGCGACCGCTGACAACGCGATGGACAGGATCATGGACAGAGTGGTGCGTGCGGTCATGGCTGGCTTCCTTGTCGGGTTGATGGCCAGAGGAAGTGCAACTCGACGGCCACACGCAAGATCGTCGTCGGAGATCTAGGAATGGGGCGTTGGGCGATCGCGGCTGCACGTGGCGTGCACGTGCCTGCGCAAACGCCGACCCGAGGTGCGTGGCGGAGGAGACACCTTCGGGGACGCTCCCCTCATGGCTAGTCCCGGAGCCAGGGTCGCTAGCCCGGGAACAGATCGCCCTGCGCGGGCGGAGCGGCGGTGATCGGCGAGATGCAGCCGGCGTCGTCGTGGGCCGCGCTGTTGACGCGCGGCGAGACGGGCTCTGCGGTCCAGTCACCGACCGGCGGCACCGTGAGGAGCGCCCTCGCACCCTCCGCGTCGAGTGACGGATCGAGCCATGCCGCGTATGCGCTCGGATCGAGCACGATCGGCATCCGATCGTGGATCGGCGCGACCAGCTCGTTCGGGGGCCCCGTGACGATCGTGAAGCTCAGCTGCTCGCCGTCGTCGGTCCGCGTCCGCGCCCACAGGCCCGCGAACGCGAACAGCCGCTTGCCCGCGCGGTGCAAGTAGATCGGCTGCTTGGTCGCGGTCTTGCCGTGGCCCTCGCGCTTCCACTCGAAGAAGCCGTCCGCGGGCACCAGGCAGCGCCGGCGCTGGAGCGCATCGCGGAACATCGGCTTGTCCTGCACGGACTCGACGCGCGCGTTGATCATCAGTGGCGGCTTGCCGCCCGTGCCCGCCCAGTGCGGCACGAGCCCCCACCGCATCATCTCGACGCGCCGCGAGCCATCGCGCAGGATCACCACCGGCGCTGGCTGGGTCGGCGCGATGTTGAACCGCGGCTTCCACCACTCCGATCGCGTCGCGTCACCGAGAGCCGCCTCGAGATCTTCGACGAGGCCGTCCTGGCGGGTGAGCGTGTAACGGCCACACATGGCAGTGCTACCTTAGCTCCCGTCGATGACGGAGCAGAACGATCTCCGTCGGGGACTGCTCCAGGGCGTCCTGGCCTACGGCCTGTGGGGCGTGGTCGCCGCGTACTGGAAGCTGCTGGCCGACGTCGGCCCGGTCGAGCTCGTCGCCCACCGGGCGGTGTGGGGGCTCGGTGCGTTCGCGGTGTTCGCCGCGATCACCGGCCAGCTCGGCGCGCTGCGCGCGGCGCTCCGCGATCTCCAGACGATCGGCGTGATGGCGGCGTCGGGAGCGCTGCTCGCCGTCAACTGGGTGCTGTTCGTGTGGGCAACGATCAGCGGTCATCTCCTCGATGCGAGCCTGGGTTACTTCATCAACCCGCTCGTCTCGGTCGCGCTCGGGACGGCCGTGCTCCGCGAGCGGCTCTCGCGTCTGCAGTGGATCGCGATCACGCTCGCGGCCCTCGGCGTCGGGATCCTGACGTGGCGCGCCGGGCGCGTGCCGTGGGTCGCGCTGCTGCTCGCCGGGACGTTTGGTCTTTACGGACTCGTTCGCAAGACGGCCAAGGTCGCCGCGCTCGTCGGGTCGACGATCGAGACGATGCTGATGGTCCCGATCGCGGTGACGTACCTGATCGTGATCGCCGACCACGGCGCGCTCGGCCACGCGGATGCGGCGACCACGGCGCTGCTCGTCGGGACCGGGATCGTCACCGCGGTGCCCCTCGTGCTGTTCACCAGCGCCGCGCGTCGGCTGCCGCTGTCGACGGTCGGGTTTCTGCAGTACCTGGCACCGACCGGGCAGTTCGTCCTCGCGATCACCGTGTTCGGCGAGCCGCTCGCGCTGGATCGGTTCGCGGCGTTCATCGTGATCTGGACCGGCCTCCTGGTGTTCACCGTCGATCTCGTTCGGTCGCGGCGGTGAACCGCGGGCGCGCGAGCTACGCGACGCGGAGCAAGCAGACCTGGAGGTAGCGATCGGCGGGCTGGGCGACGAGCGTCGGGTACTCGGGAGGCAGGCCGCCTTGCTCGAGCACGCTGCCGACGCGGTTCGCCTGCTTGAGCCCCTTGTGCGCGAGCTTCGCGAGCGAGCCTAGCTCGTGCGTGTTTGCGGCGAGCCAGAGCAGGCCATCGGGTGGGATCACGGCCGCGGCCTTGGCGATCAGCTCGGGGTAGTCGCGGCCGAGCGCCCACGACACGCCACCCGCGCTCGACGTACTCGGCGGATCGATCAGCACGACGTCGTAGCGCTCCTTGTCGCGGGCCGCGCGGAGGAGGTAGCGCGACGCGTCGCCGGTCTCGAACTTCCACCGCGGATCGCCGGGGGCGAAGCCCGAGCGCGCGAAGTTGCCCGCGTTCCAGGCGTTGACGCCGGCCGAGGTGTCGACGCTGGTCACCGTCGATGCACCCCCGCGCGCGCACGTCACGCTGAGGGCGCCGGTGTACGCGAACAGGTTGAGCACGCGCTTGCCGGCGACGAACCGCGCGAGGCCGCGCCGGTGCTCGCGCATGTCGGTGAACAGGCCGACGTTGAGCCCACCGAGTGGATGGATCTCGTACGGGACGCCATGCTCGGTGACGACCGAGGACTCCGCGGGCGCGGTGCCGACGGTGTCCTCCTTGACGTCGCCGGCCCCGCCGCGCACGCGCAGCTTGATCACGGCCCCGTCGAGCCGGGCAAAGCCGACGATCGCCTCGGCGAGCTGGCGTCCGACCGTGCGAAGGCCCTCGCCGTACGCGTAGACGACCGCGGTCCGGCCGAGGACATCGCACGTGAAGCCGGGAAGTCCGTCGCCCGCGCCGTGGACGATCCGGTACGCGTGATCGGTGCCGGGGAGGCCGAGCAACGTGCGGAGCTTGAGGGCGCGCTCGACGCGCCACCCGATCAGCGCCCCGTCGATCTTCGGGAAGCCATCGGCGGGGACGGCCATCACGCGCAAGCGCGCGTTGTCAGGATCGCCGAGCGCGAGGCCGATCTCGTCGCCGCCCTCGTCGGTGAGGCGCACGTGTTCGCCGGATGTCAGCGCGAGCTCGGGGACGCGGCTGATGTCGATGTCGCGGCCGCCGGCGCCGACGAACGCCACGGCGAAGCCGGGCACCGCGATCGTGCGCATGCCTTACTCGTCGCGCTTGCGCGGGCGAGCGATGCCGTACTCGTCGAGGCGGTTGATCAGGGTGCGGCGCGAGATCCCGAGCATCTCGGCCGCGCGGGTCTGGTTGCCGGCGCACTTCTCGAGCGCCTCGAGGATGCGCTGCTTCTCGAGCTCCGCGACGGTCGCGCGGACCTGGGTCGGCATGTCGGCCGCGGTCGGCGCGGTGATGCCCATCGGCGGCGGGATCGTCGCCGAGCGCCCCCGGCCCGGACCGCCCGCGGCGCGGCGCGTGGCCTCGTCGGAGGTGATCGTCAGGTGGTGGAGCTCGATCGTCGGGCCTGTCGAGAGCAGCACGGCGCGCTCGCACGCGTTGCGCAGCTCGCGGATGTTGCCGGGCCAGTCATGACTCGACAGCCACTGCTTCGCGTCGTCGGACAGCTGGAACGAGCGGCCGATCGGGCCGGCGGCGGAGGCGATGAACTGCTCGGCGAGCGGGATGACCTCGTCCTTGCGATCGCGCAGCGGCGGGAGCGTGAACGTCGCACCGGCGAGCCGGAAGTAGAGGTCGCGGCGGAACCGGTTGGCCTCGACCTCCGCCGACAGGTCCTTGGACGTCGACGAGACGAACCGGATGTCGACCGCGCGCGGCTTGGCGCCGCCGGTGCGGCGAACCGCGGCATCCTCGACGACGCGCAGCAGCTTCTGCTGGAGCGCCGGCGGCAGCTGATCAACGTCGCTGAGGAAGGCGGTGCCGCCGTCGGCGGCCTCGAGCATGCCGGGCTTGCTCGTCGCGTCATTGCCGAACAGCTCGGCCTCGAGCAGCGGCTCGCTGATCGCGGTGCAGTTGATGCGGACGAACGACGCGGGACGGCGCGGCGACATCTCGTGGATCCGCTCCGCGAACCGCTCCTTGCCGACGCCGGTCTCGCCGACGATCAGCACGGGGAGCTTGCCCATCGCGATCCGCGAGGCCGACTGCTCGAGCGCGGCGAGCTGGCTCGACTTGGCGGCGGTCTCGCGGCGCGAGCCGGCGCGAGTCTGGACCATCAGCGTCACCGCGCCGACGAGGAACGGCACGCCGATCGTGAGGGCGACGCGCTTCTCGGCGGGGAGCTTCACGCCATCGACGGTGGTGCCGTTCGAGCTGCCGACGTCCTCGATCTCGATCTGCGGACCGATCACGAGGTTCGCGTGGTGGCGCGAGACCGAGCCCGAGTCGATCACGACGTTGCACTTGCTCGATCGACCGATCGTCAGCGTTCCTGCGCCCGGCAGCGGGACGACCTGGAGCGCGGCGCCGTCGATCACGAGCAGCACGCGATCACCGAACGGAGCATCGCGATCGATGAGTTCGGTCGTCGCGCCGGCTTCTTCGTCGATCACCCTCCTAGGGTACGCGAGTGGGCGCTCCGCCGGCAACACGCCACCCGGTTCATCCCGCAGCCTGGCGCCGCCGGAAGGCCCCCACCGGCGCAGCCCGAGGAGCTCAGCGCTTGCTCGCCGCATCGAGCGCGGCCGCGAGCGCTGCCAGCGACGGCGGATCGCTCGCCACGCCCGTGATGCCGAGCGAGCGGGCGAGCCCGTCGCGCGCGCGCGTGATCGGCGCGAGCGCGGCGAGAAGTGCCGGGGGCGGCGCGAACGAGCCCGGCGTCGAGCACGTCACGACCCACTGGCGCGGCCCGGCGATCACGAAGGCGCGCGTGCGAGCGGGGGGCACGCCGGTGGGCCACGGATCGGCGAGCCGGGCGGCGCTCGCGGCGAGCCGCGACCACAGGCGCACCGCCTCGGCGAACCGGCGGCCGTTCTGCTCGTCGGCGAGCGCGGCGAGTGAGGAGCCGTTCGTGTTGAGCGCGGCGATGGTCTCGTTGAGCTTGCCATGCGCGACGTTCGCGATCTTGATCGCCTCGGCGATCGGAACGCCGCCCGCGCTGCCCTCGGGTGCGGAGTCGAGCGCGGCGAGCTTCCTGGCGAGATCGTCGAGCGCGTTCGCGAGCGCCTTCGCCCGCTCGGTCACGGCCTGGAGCGCGCTCCCATCGACGAGCGGCTTGGTCAGCTCGGCCGCCTTGGCGGCGACGTCGACGGCGGCGCCCCGGGCTCCGATCGCGACGGGAAACCGGAGCTCCTCCGCGAACGGCCAGTCCACCGGGAGCCGCTCCGGGGGCTGCACCACGTCGTCGTGGCCACGCTCGCGCTCCTCGGCCTCGCGGATGGTCTGGACGATCGCACGCGCGCTCTCGAGATCCTCGCGCACCTTGCGTTCGCGCTCCTCGGCGTGCGCGAGGAAGATCGCCGCGGTGTCGCTCGCGAACACGAAGCGATCGAGCTCCGCGACTGCACCGGCGTTGCCGGCCGGCGCCCGGGATGCGAGCTCGCGCAGGCCGCGCGCCTTGCCGCCGGCGATCGGATCCCCTGAATGCAGCACGATCGCGTCGCGCGCCGATGTCGTCCCGGCGCAGATCGCCGCGGCATCCGGCGCCGTCGGCTTCTTCGATCCCCCGCATGCGACGAGCCCGGCGCACACGATCGCGGCGAACGCGCGCAGCATCGTTACTCGCGCTTCGCCTCCGCGCGGGGCTGGGCCTGCTGCGCCTTGAGCACGACGTGCGACGTCATGTTGACGATCTCGTCGACCGACGCCTCGTTCTGCATCGCCGCGACCGGCTTCGCCACGCCGAGCAAGATCGGTCCGAGCGTCGAGGCGCCGCCGATCGCCTTTGCGATCTGATACGCCGCGTTGCCCGCCGCGAGCGACGGGAACACCAGCGTGTTCGCCGCGCGCGTCAGCCGCGAGAACCCGTAGGCCCCCTGCCGCTTGGTCGCATCGAGCGCCATCTCGGGCTGCATCTCGCCGTCGATCTCGAGGTCGGGACGGCGCTCGCGCACGATCTCGAGCGTGCGATGGATCCGCGTGACGTCGGGGTGCCTGACCGAGCCGAAGTTCGAATACGAGATCATCGCGATCCGCGGGGTGATCCCGAACCCCTGGACGGCATCCGCCATCTGCAGCGTGATGTCGGCGAGCTGCTCGGCGTCGGGGAAGATGTTGAACACGGTGTCGCCGAAGAACTTCACCGAGTTCTGCAGGATCATCATGTACAGGCCGACGGCGACCTTGACCCCGGGCGACAGCCCGAAGATCTCGAGGATCGGACGCACGGTGTCGGGGTAGTTGAGCCGGAGGCCGGTGACCATGCCGTCGGCGTCGCCGCGGTCGACCATGATCGCGCCGTAGTAATCGCTCTTCGTGATCGTCGCCTGCGCGTTGGTCGACGTCATGCCCTTGCGCTGGCGGAGCTCGTACAGGCGCTCGACGTAGGTCTGGCTCGGCGCGGTGCGCGGATCGATGATCTCGACGCGATCGATCAGGTCGAGCGACATGTCCTCGCACAGCTTCTTGATCTCGTCGGGTCGGCCCAGGAGCACGGGCTTCGCGATCTCCTCGTCGACGATCTGCTGCACCGCGCGCAACAGCCGCGGGTTCGCCGCGTGCGGAAACACGATGCGCCGCGGATCGCGCTGCGCTTCCTTCGTGATGTTCTGCATGATCGAGTACGCGGCGTTCGAGCCCTTCGCCATCAGCTTGTCGCGGTACTCGTCGATATCGAACTTGATCCGCGCGACGCCGGACTCCATCGCGGCCTTCGCGACGGCCGGCGCGACCCACCACAGCACACGCGGATCGAACGGCTTCGGGATGATGTAGTCGGGGCCCATCTTCAGCGCCTTGCCGCCGTACGCCATGATCACGGAGTCCGGAACGTGCTCGCGGGTCAGCTCGGCGAGCGCGCGGGCGGCGGCGAGCTTCATCGCCTCGGACACGCTGGTCGCCCGGCAGTCGAGGGCGCCGCGGAAGATGTACGGGAAGCCGAGGACGTTGTTGATCTGGTTCGGGAAGTCCGATCGCCCGGTCGCGACGATCGCGTCGGGCCGCGCGGCGAGCGCGTCGGGATACGAGATCTCGGGATCGGGGTTCGCGAGCGCGAACACGATCGGCCGGTCGGCCATCGTCTTCAGCATCTCGGGCGTCACGGTGTTCGCGACCGACACGCCCATGAACATGTCGGCACCGCGCATCGCATCCGCGAGCGTGCGGCGACCGTCGTCGGGGATCGCGAAGCTCGCCTTCTGGCGGTTGAGGTCCTTGCGGCCGTTGTGGATCACCCCCTTGGAGTCGACCATCACGACGTTGGCGCGGTTCATCCCGAGGCTGACGAAGAACTCGACGCACGCGATCGCCGCGGCACCGGCGCCCGAGACCACGAGCTTGATCTCGGCGAGGTTCTTGTGCGCGAGCTCCGACGCGTTCAGCAGGCCTGCACCCGAGATGATCGCGGTGCCGTGCTGGTCGTCGTGGAACACGGGGATCCGCATCCGCTTGCGCAGCTTCTCCTCGATCTCGAAGCACGCGGGCGCCGCGATGTCCTCGAGGTTGATCCCGCCGAAAGTCGGCTCGAGCGCGGCGACGATGTCGCAGAACTTGTCGACATCCTTCTCGTTCACCTCGAGATCGAAGACATCGATGTCGGCGAACTTCTTGAACAGGCAGGCCTTGCCCTCCATCACCGGCTTGCCGGCGGCGGCGCCGATGTCCC
>Ga0102851_10002922_pt1 | contig 10490 bp, 7 predicted proteins | sample Mud3Dept3metaG_FD_79558 | JGI IMG/M metagenome (GOLD analysis project Ga0102851, IMG submission 79558) | Freshwater wetland microbial communities from Ohio, USA, analyzing the effect of biotic and abiotic controls - Mud 3 Core 4 Depth 3... | ecosystem: Environmental > Aquatic > Freshwater >...
TCTGGCAGGTACATAGCTCCCACAATGCGCCAGTAATGCAATGAGTGCGATTTGTCGCATATAGGTTGATTTTCCGCCCATGTTGGGGCCGGTAATCATCAACATTTGCGGTTTGCCGGTAGGGGCAGCGCCCAGTTGAACATCATTGGCGACAAAGTTTTCTACCTGACTCTCCACAACCGGATGGCGACCCGTATCTATTTCAAAAATATCTTCACAGGATAAAAGCGGGGCAGCATAGTTAAGAGATTGTGCCCGTTCTGCAAATGCGCACAAAACATCTATTTCAGCGATGCTTGCAGCTATTTTCTGTAATGCATGGATATACTTTAAGAGTGCATCCATTAGCGCATCATATAAATATTTTTCACGCGCCAATGCCCGATCCTGTGCGGATAATGCTTTATCTTCGAAAGTTTTCAGTTCTGGAGTGATGTAACGCTCAGCACTTTTTAATGTTTGTCTGCGCCGATAATCAGCGGGAATTTTTTCGCTGTGTGCATGAGTGACTTCAATATAGAAACCATGCACACGGTTATACTCCACCTTGAGATTAGGGATACCGGTACGTTCCTTTTCACGAATTTCCAGCTGTAACAAGAACTCACCACAATTACTTTGCAGCGCACGTAATTCATCAAGTTCAGCATCATAACCATCGGCAATCACGTTGCCTTCACGCAGCACCACACCGGGTTCTTCCAGTAATGATTTGCTCAATAACGCAACCAGCGCAGGTTCGATCTGCATGGCTTGAATCAATTGACTGATTCTCTCGCTGGAACAATCTGCCATGGCCTGAATGACTTCTGGCAATAGTTTTAGGCTGTCACGTAAGCCGGATAAATCTCTCGGGCGCGCCGATTTGAGGGCAATGCGGGCAGTAATTCGTTCAACATCTACAATCTGGCAGAGAATGTCACGCACGGTCGAATAATTACTCTGCTCATTTTCTCCGATTAAGGCAGCAATACTATCCAACCGTTTCTGTATTTCAATGCGATCCCGTAATGGATGATGCAGCCAGAATTGCAACAAGCGGCTGCCCATATTGGTTGAACAAGTATCCAGTAATGACAATAATGTAGGTGACCGTTGACCGCGTATGGTTTCAGAAATTTCCAGATTGCGGCGCGTCGCTGCATCCATGCGAACATAAATACTATCCCGCTCAGCTTGCAATGACGTGACATGAAGAGTGACTGATCCTTGAGTGAGGCGGGTGTATTCCAATAAGGCACCAGCCGCACAGATTGCAATAGATAAATCCTCACAGCCAAAACCGGAAAGATCATGTGTTTCAAATTGCCGGGTAAGATTACTGGTTGCACTATCGATATCAAATTGCCACAAGGGTAAACGCTTTAACACCCGATTCTTGCCTTGTATTTCGGGTAACGTAAGCGATTCGGGCAAAAGTATTTCCGATGGTTGCAAGCGCTCCAGTTCACTGATCAGATTATTTTGTGATGTCTCCATCACGCGCAATTGGCCCGCTGCCAGATTCAACCAGGCCAGTCCTAAAGTCGATTCGTGAACCAATAAAGCCAATAGTATGCAGTCGCGTTTATCCTCAAGCAACGCTGCATCGGTCAACGTTCCAGGCGTGATGATGCGTGTGACCTCACGTGCAACAGGCCCCTTGCTGGTTGCCGGGTCACCCACCTGTTCACAGATGGCTATGGATTCACCCGATTTGACCAGTTTTGCCAAATATTGCTCAGCGGCATGATAAGGTACTCCCGCCATTTTAATGGGTTCCCCGGCCGAAGCGCCGCGCTGGGTTAAAGTAATCCCCAGAAGTTTCGCAGCTTTTTCAGCATCTTCGAAAAATAACTCATAAAAATCCCCCATACGATAAAACATAAGCATATCTGGATGCTGTGCTTTGATATGCAGGTATTGCTGAATCATAGGTGTATGCTTATTCTCTTTACTCATTATAATCCTGGTTTATTTTCTTATATATGATATTAAATACATTGTATATAAATGACTTTTTAATTTCATAGCCATTCTATTTTGTTTCTTAAAATCTCACTAAACCCAGCAATTCAGTGTAGCATTAAGTATAGTATATATATGTGTACAATATTAGCAGCTTTAAAAAAGCTACACTAAATAGAATGGATCGCCTGTTTTGCTTAATCGAGTTTAAAATTAAATTAGTGATAACTGGAGCTTTGTTGTGAAGAGCCAAGAAAATAATAAGCCACTATCATTACGAGAAATTGCGACAATGCAGCCAGGTGATAATACCAAGTCTGATATAGGCGAGAATAGAGGGCTTCGAGTAAGTTGCAGTGGATCAGGCAGAAAAACTTTCTTCTATAGGTATCGAAGTCCTATTACAAAAAAACTTGTTCAAATGAGATTGGGACATTTTCCTACTATGTCATTAGCTGAAGCAAGAATTAAACTACAGGAATTCAGGGCAATAAGGAATTTAGGGCGCTGTCCTGCGAGTGAGCTAAAGTCTCAACAAAAACAAATAGAGGAACGATCACAACGCGAACAATCTATAAGCAATTTCACCGTTAAAGTGATGATCGAGTTGTATCTTATTCAACATATAGAAGATAGATTAATCAATGGCAAGCTCGTACCTGGAGCCAGAATACCAAAGGGGCAGTCGGAGGTTAGAAGAACTTTATACGGAGATGCAGTGAGAGTGCTTGGCAATAAACCAGCTTGTTTGGTCACACGCAAAGATGTTGTTAACCTTATTATGGAAATCGTTGAACGAGGAGCGAATGTGCAAGCAGGTAACGTATTAAGGGAATTCTCTGCTGCATTTGACTATGCAATTGGTTTAGGGAAATTCAGTGATGACTTTGCAAATCCTGCGCTGCTTGCTAAATTGGGATTACGACAAGCAAAAATAAAACTTACGCCTCTGAGAGGAAAGCGTGCTCTGAGTGACAAAGAGTTAACAAAGCTTCTTAATTGGCTGCCAGGATCAGTTTTTACTCCAACTCAAAAGAATGTGATGCGGTTTGCTCTTTGGACAGCATGCAGAGCTGGGGAGGTTTGTGCTGCTGCTTGGTCAGATATAGATCTTATAAACCGAACCTGGCATTTAAAGTCCAGCAAAACAGGAATAGAAAGGTATGTGCAGCTACCTCAACAAGCTATTGAATTTCTGACGCAATTAAGACTATCGACTGGTGATTATTTATTTCCATCCCAGAAAACGGGTCTGCCTATACAACAAAAATCCTTAACAGAACAAAGTTGGCGTTTGAGAGAGACAAAGCGCATGTTGGATATTGATCACTGGACTCCCCATGACTTAAGAAGAACTGTGCGCACCGGTTTGTCCCGATTAGGATGCAGAAACGAAATTGCTGAAGCGGTAATTGGGCATTCAAAAAAAGGTATCGAAGGAACTTATGATCTGCACAGTTATGAGGCAGAGTGCCGTGTATGGTTACAAAAATGGGCAAATCATCTTGATAGCCTACTTCAGAGTTAATAAGCCTAATTAATAGATAGCATTGTAACCACAAATCAGACCGTACTAATTTTAGAGGGAATGTTGGTTCTTTCTAATCAACCAGCGTAATAATAGACAATTCTCACCTTCCAGCGCTTATCTTAAGAGTGTGGAAACTGCTGCGACATGATAGCTTCGATACAAATGAGTAAAAGAAGTGCTGAATAACTCACTGCTCTGGTAATGATCGCACTCCACGTACAATAATGCGTTATTGACGCATTGAATCCTCTCCGGCAAGATGCGGCATAAATGATCATCCATGATCGATTACAAAAAACTGCTGTCATTGCTTCCAGAATGCTTTGTAATTATTGCCCTCAATCTCTTTAACTCAATAATCTTATGACCATTACTCCCAATCGTCAGTGGGCATTGATCGCTGGCCCGCTGCTTTCACTCGCTATCGTTGTTGGAATGAACCAATCTGGCTGGGAAACACAAGCATGTTGGGCTGCGGCTGTGGCCATTCTGTGCGTTGTTTGGTGGATATTTGAACCTATCCCCATCCCTGCTACGTCAATCATTCCTTTGGCAATTTTTCCACTCATGGGCGTGTTACCGCAGGAAAAAATATCGACTGCATATGGGAGCGAGCTGATTCTGCTGATGCTCGGCGGATTTATGATTTCTGCGGCAATGGAGCGTTCTGGCGCACATCATCGTATCGCACTGGGGATGATTAATCTGGTTGGCGGAACCAGTAGCCGCCGCATTGTATTGGGATTTATGGTCGCAACTGCTGCGTTGAGCATGTGGATATCGAATACAGCGACAACGTTAATGATGTTGCCGATTGCACTGGCTGTGATTGCGCAAAGTCCTGATAAGAAATTAGCCTTGCCCCTCTTATTATCCATTGCCTACGGCAGCAGCATTGGTGGTCTGGGCACACCCATTGGGACACCACCAAATCTTGTATTCATGCAACAGTACGAAAAATTTACCGGCACGGCAGTCAGCTTTACGCAGTGGATGAGCTGGGGATTGCCTACCGTACTGCTCTTTGTGCCGCTGGCTGGCTTATGGCTCACACGCAAATTGGATTATCGTGGGAAACTTATCATCCCCCCAACTGGCGATTGGCGGTCGGAAGAACGTCGTGTACTCATCGTCTTTGGTTTTGCTGCTTTAGCATGGATAACACGACTTGAGCCTTTTGGTGGCTGGAGCACATGGTTAGATCTCAAAGGTGCTAATGACGCCATTGTGGCGCTGATCGCTGTCGTGATCATGTTTCTGATTCCTAATGGGCGCGGAGGCAAGCTACTTGATTGGAAATCGGCAGAGCGAGTGCCCTGGGGTATCCTCATTCTCTTTGCGGCAGGGATCGCGATTGCACAGGCTTTTGTTGAATCCGGGCTTTCCAGCGCTATCGGCGATCAACTGGCGATTCTTGCCAGTCTGCACCCGCTCTTGATTATTGCGATCGTTGCATTGATCGTCACTTTTCTCACTGAAACCACCAGTAATACTGCGACTACTATTTTATTGATGCCCATATTGGCGCCCGCAGCGCTTGCGGCAGGCATTGATCCCAGTTTGCTGATGATACCGGCAGCGATGAGTGCTAGTTGCGCTTTCATGCTGCCTGTCGCAACCGCGCCGAATGCCATTGTATTCGGCAGCGGTCATGTCACCGTCGCGACTATGGTGCGAGAAGGATTGGCGCTGAATTTTATCGGAGTTGTGGTAATTACGTTGGTTTGTTATTTTTTAGTTTTGTAGTTTTATTTAAAATAGGAATGGTGGATATGATCTGTTGGTTAATTTATTTGCCTTTTATTTTAGTTGGTTTGGGTGCTTTTATTTATCTGGTTATATGTAATAAAAATGAGTGGCATGAAAGAAACAATATTTTTTAAAAAAATACAAACTTAATAATTTCTATAGCCTACTTATAGCTTCCATAGCTGTAGCGATTGTTCCATTTGGAATAACTGCTTCGTTAAAAATTGGCTGCTTCGATGTGGAACTAATTAAATTAATAGAACAAATTCATGTACTTGAATCAATTTTGAAGAATAAAAGAACTGTTAATATCGATGGCGAATATTTTTACTTAACTACTCCAAGCGACATTAGTCAAAGACTGTTTGTCGAGAAAAAGACTGGGAAAGAAGAATACGAAGAAGCATATATGTTTATAGGCTATATCAAAATTCAAAATAATAAAATTATTAAAGCACACAGAGATTTTATTGTCAGAGTTGAGAATGAAAAAAATCAATTAAAACCCGAAATAACTGCTGTAGACTGGAATATAAATCACATGCTCTCAGACCCAAATGACAGCAATATTGTTGCATATGTACTTTCAACACAAAGCAAGAAAAATCTAGCATCCAATGAAGCTTTCTTTATTGGTACTCAAGAATCAGATGAAAAAATCATCGGTAAAATGCACTACATGATGAGAGATTCTGATAAATGGCTGATAGCCGATAAAACTCTGGAAAGGAAGAAATCTAATGCTAACAGAAATGAAAATCCTTTTATAAATTGTGAGAAAATTAAAGAATGGCTAAATAAACATGATCCTAAAAAAGTTAATTTAACTTGCCTACCTTTAAATTCATAAGAAATTCATCTTTGTACAAATATTTCTTAACTTAGGATGCAAGTTCTATTATTTCCTTTTAGGATTATCAAATGAATCATCTAATCTCAAGACTCGGCTGGTTACTTTTTTCTCTCACCGGTGCTTTTGCTTTCGGTGTTATTGCACTGCACCATGGTGAATCCATTGGTGCGATTTGGATCGTGATTGCAGCGGTCTGCGTGTATATCATTGCGTATCGCTTTTACAGTCTGTTCATTGCTAACAGAGTATTGAAATTAGACTCCACTCGCATGACGCCGGCGTACAAACTCAATGATGGCCTGGATCATGTGCCGACCAATAAATATGTTTTATTTGGACACCACTTTGCTGCGATTGCCGGGGCGGGCCCGTTGGTGGGGCCGATTTTGGCAGCACAGATGGGGTATCTGCCGGGCATGTTGTGGCTGCTGGCTGGCGTGGTGTTTGCCGGGGCAGTACAGGATTTTATTGTGTTGTTCGTGTCAACCCGTCGTGATGCACGCTCGCTTGGCGATTTGATCAAATCTGAATTAGGGCATATTCCCGGCATGATCGCGTTGTTTGGCGCATTTTTTATCATGTTGATCTTGCTCGCGGTGCTGTCGTTGATCGTGGTTAAAGCACTGGCCGAATCACCGTGGGGAACGTTTACCGTCGCGGCGACGATTCCGATTGCGATGTTCATGGGTGTTTATTCGCGCTATATCCGCCCCTGTGCGATTGGTGAAGTTTCGTTGATTGGCTTTGTGTTGCTGATGCTGTCGATCGTGGCCGGGCAGTATGTACAGGAAGATCCGGCTTGGGCGACAATTTTTACGCTGACGGGCGAGCAGTTGACTTGGTTGCTGATTGCGTATGGTTTTATTGCTTCGGTGTTACCGGTCTGGTTGTTACTGGCGCCACGCGATTATTTATCCACATTCCTGAAGATTGGTACCATTGTTGGGTTAGCCGTTGGCGTTATTTTTATTTCACCCGAACTCAAGATGCCTGCGCTGACGCAATTTATCGACGGTTCCGGCCCGGTGTGGTCGGGTAATTTGTTTCCATTTTTGTTTATCACCATTGCTTGCGGCGCAATATCCGGTTTTCATTCGCTGATCGCTTCCGGCACCACGCCAAAAATGATCCAAACCGAAACCGACGCGCGTTTTATCGGCTATGGTGCGATGCTGATGGAATCGTTTGTCGCCATTATGGCGCTGGTGGCCGCATCGACGTTGGAACCGGGAATCTATTTTGCCATGAACAGTCCTGCGGCGATCATTGGCACGACGGCGGAATCGGCTGCGCAAACCATCTCGCAATGGGGTTTTTATGTTACGCCGGAGATGATCACGCAAACCGCGCAAAATGTCGGTGAGCACAGCATCATTTCGCGCACCGGTGGTGCGCCCACACTGGCGGTCGGTATGGCGCAGATTTTGTCCGGGTTTACCGGCGGTACCACGATGATGGCTTTCTGGTACCATTTCGCCATTTTATTTGAAGCGCTGTTCATCCTGACTGCAGTGGATGCCGGAACCCGTGCCGGACGTTTCATGTTACAGGATCTGTTGGGTTCGTTTGTGCCCGCCATGAAGCGTACCGATTCACTTGTTGCTAGCCTGATTGCCACTGGTATTTGTGTGGCTGGCTGGGGGTATTTTCTCTACCAGGGTGTGGTTGATCCCCTGGGCGGCATTAATACGCTGTGGCCGTTGTTTGGCATTTCCAACCAGATGCTGGCGGGCATTGCGCTGATTTTGTGTACCTGCGTGCTGTTTAAAATGAAGCTTGATCGTTTTGCCTGGGTGACTATTATCCCTGTGACGTGGGTTTGCATCTGCACACTTACGGCCGCGTGGCAAAAGATTTTTGACGCTAATCCGCGTATTGGTTTCCTGGCGCATGCCAATAAATACCAGGATGCAGTGGCGGATGGGATCGTGCTGGCACCCGCCAAATCGATCGAGCAAATGCAGCAGGTTATTTTCAATGATTATGTGAACGCATCACTGGCCAGTCTGTTCATGGCGGTGCTCATCAGTATGCTGTTTTTTGGAATTAGAACTGTGCTGCAAGCGCGCACCGTCCATCGCCCGACTGCACAAGAAGCACCTTTTGAACTGTTACCCGTCCATGCGACGGTCGAAAAATAAACACTGGAGAAACGAACCATGTATTACAAAATTACCCAAGCCCTACACCAAGTCTCACAAAGCATGCGACTGATGGTCGGTGTGCCGGAATACAGCACTTATGTTGCTCACATGAGAAATGCACATCCTGATCGCCCTATTATGTCTCATGAGGAATTTTTCCGCGAGCGTCAGGAAGCGCGGTATGGCGGCAATGGGAAAATTAACCGTTGTTGTTAGGAAATTTTACATCATTATGCAGTGAAAGGCAGTGAGGGCGACTTGATTCTCATTTTTACTTTAGCTGCGATTTTTTCTCCGTAGATTGGTTATAAGTATATTACTTAATGCTATTTCAAATTTTTCTCAAGTGTAGTTGTATTGCTGTACATTTTTAAATAAAAAAGATAAGCCAATGAAAATTCGCAATCTTGATCTGATACGCAATTCGGTAAATGAAGAACATCAGCAATTAGGATTATCGCTTATTGAAGACACTGTATCTCATCTGGATGCATATCCTTTTTTAAGGGCGGCCGTTTGATTTGCGGTTATTGTGTTAATTTTACTCGTTGCGTTCTTAATTGGCCGTTTTTTTCTCGCACAAGTGGTCGGCAGTGCTTTGGGCATGGCCTATGGCGTCACTGCAACCACATTTTTACTGGCATCTGGGGCAAATCCTGCCGCAGCTAGCGCCAGTGTGCATATTGCTGAAATTCTGACTACCGGAGTTTCGGGCATTGCGCATTGTTCAAGCCTTTCATATCGGGTTGTCTGATATTGTTGGGGCTTTATATTCTGGGTGAAGCCTTCCGTCAGTTAAACATTCGCAAAGATGTACCTAGACATGTGGGCAAGCTGGCATTTTCCGGAGGTTTTATGGATGCGGCGGGCGGTTGGGGTCCGATTATTGTAACCACAACTCTGGTAAGTTCGGGTAACGATCTGCGCACAACCATTGGTTCGGTCAATTTTGCTGAATTCTTCCTGACACTGACCCGTGCAGCTGTTTTTGCCTTACTGATGGAAACGAATACTTGGCCACTGATTGTCGGTCTGGTTTTTGGTGGTTTATTTGCAGCATAATTATGCAAAAAATTCCATGCATGCACCTTGCGGATTCTCGTAGGTGTTTTAATTACCACAATAAGCTTCTGTAATCTTTATAAGGCCCTCATTACGGTGTAAATTACAAATCTTTACGGAAACATATTACACAGATCCCAGAAGATTGCCTTCTGTTCCGCCATCAATCAAATTGGCTTAAACTAAATTGCACTAACATGCATAGCCAGTTAGATTGAGAGAAAATTTAACCTGTAGGATCTTTATACACATGTTTCTTATTGATTTTATTCTTCACATTGACAGGCATTTGCAGCAACTTGCCTCAGAGTACGGGCTTTGGGTTTATGGAATTCTTTTCCTGATCATATTCTGTGAAACCGGGCTTGTCGTGTTGCCTCTCTTGCCGGGAGATTCGCTATTATTTGCTGCAGGCTCGCTAGCATCGCTGGAGGATTCGCAACTCAATCCACATGTCTTATTTGTTGGACTATGCGTTGCAGGAATTTTGGGGGATAGCGTGAATTATTGGATAGGCAAAAAGACCGGCCCGAGGGTTTTCACTTCGAAGGAATCGCGCTTCTTCAAACGCGAATACCTCGACAAGACCCGTGTTTTTTATCTCAAATATGGCGCCAAAACTATCATCATCGCACGCTTTATCCCTATTATTCGCACCTTCGCGCCCTTTGTTGCGGGCATTGGAACCATGCCCTATCGCACCTTTATAATGTATAATATAATTGGTGCTGTACTATGGGTTGGGGTATTTATTTATGCTGGATTTTACTTTGGGCAACTCCCATTGGTGCAACAAAACTTCAAGCTCGTCATTTTAGCAATCATTATTCTATCGGTAACACCCCCCTTGATTGAATACTTCAAACACCGCTACAAAAAATAGTATGAATATTAAAAAACAAGGAGGTCTCAAGCTAAGCTGAAGAATGATAAATATCAGCATCTCAAATTTGTAGTATGACTACGCTACCGTAGAATCAGGTTTCTAATGCAAAATCAATAGGTCCAACCAGAAGATAATTTAGTGTAATCCGATTGCGTGCTGCACTTGACAAGAGATGGATGTCACACATCACCACGATACTCAATAGCATCATGAACTTTGCGCGAACAGCGCTAATTATTGATCATTCCGGTTTCTCTGCTGCAGGATAACAACAATAGTGAAAACTTCACATAGCCGTATTCATAGTGCTTTTGCACA
>Ga0102851_10002923_pt1 | contig 10490 bp, 9 predicted proteins | sample Mud3Dept3metaG_FD_79558 | JGI IMG/M metagenome (GOLD analysis project Ga0102851, IMG submission 79558) | Freshwater wetland microbial communities from Ohio, USA, analyzing the effect of biotic and abiotic controls - Mud 3 Core 4 Depth 3... | ecosystem: Environmental > Aquatic > Freshwater >...
CAGGACGACGACAAGGGCAACGTGACGATCAAGAGCATCACCGGCATCCTGATCGCCGCGAAGCTGGAGAAGGCGATCTCGGACGACTTCGGGAGCAAGCTCAACGTGCACATCACCACCTCGTGTGGAGATCGCGTCCGCACGGCGACCGCTGGTGACAAGTTCACGTGCGATGCCAGGGACGCCAAGGGGAACGGCGGCAAGGTCATGGTCACGGTCACGGACACCACCGGCAAGGTGAACTTCGAGCTGGTCCGGCCCGAGGCGCCGCCCGAGGCGCCGCCCGCCGCTCCCGCACCCTGAGCGAGAACTCTCCCGGGGGTGGTTGACGCGACGCGTAAGTGTGGCCATAAACTGAATGACGGCTCATTCACCCCGCGAGGCCCCTCCGATGTCCAGCCAGAACTACTACAAGGCGAACCTCCGCGACCTGACGTTCCTCCTGTTCGAGCAGTTCAAGCTCGACGAGCTGCTCGGCAAGGAGCCCTTCGCGAACTGGGGCAAGGACGAGGTCCTCGCGGTCCTCGAGGAGGCGTATGGCTGGGCGCAGAAGCACCTCGGTCCGATCAACGCGTCGGGCGACGCCGAAGGCTGCCGGCTCGACGACGGCCAGGTCCGCGTGCCCGCCGGCTTCAAGGAGGCGTGGAAGGCGATGGCCGATGCCGGCTGGCGCACGCTCGCGATCGAGGAGAAGCACGGCGGCCAGGCCGGTCCGTTCACGCTCGCGATGATGGTCGAGGAGTTCATGTGCGGCTCGAACACGAGCTTCAACATGTACCCGGCGCTGACCCAGGGCGCGGCCGACGTGATCCTCGCGTTCGGCACCCCGGACGAGATCAAGACCTACGTCCCGAACATGTTCAACGGCACGTGGGCCGGCACGATGTGCCTGACCGAGCCGCACGCGGGAAGTGACGTCGGCAGCGCGAGCACCACGGCGGTGAAGCGGCCCGATGGTCAGTACAACATCAAGGGCACGAAGATCTTCATCTCCGGCGGCGATCAGGACATGACGGAGAACATCATCCACATGGTCCTCGCGCGCACGCCGGATGCGCCGCCGGGCACCAAGGGCCTGTCGCTGTTCATCGTCCCGAAGATCCGCCCCGACGGAAAGCCGAACGACGTCACGACCGCGGGCATCGAGCACAAGATGGGCATCCGCGCGTCGTCGACGGCGCAGCTCGTGTTCGGCGACAACGACGACTGCATCGGCGAGCTGATCGGCGAGGTCGAGAACAAGGGCATGTCCCAGATGTTCCACCTGATGAACTACGCCCGGATCGGCGTCGGCCTGCAGGGGCTCGCGCTCGCGTCCTCCGCGTACCTCAATGCGCTCGACTACGCGCGTGACCGCAAGCAGGGCAGCTCGATCAAGCAGTGGAAGGATGCGACCGCGCCGCGCGTGCCGATCATCGAGCACCCGGACGTCCGCCGCATGCTGCTCGACATGAAGTCCAAGGTCGAGGGCATCCGCGCGCTCGCCGTGAAGCTGACGATGCACATCGATCGCCAGATCGCGCTCGAGAAGACCGGAGGGGACAAGGCGCGGATCGAGTACCACCAGGGCCAGGTCGATCTGCTCGTGCCGCTGATCAAGGCGTACGGCAGCGATCAGGCGTTCGCGATCTGCGCGACCGCGATCCAGGTCTACGGCGGCGCCGGCTACCTCAAGGACTGGCCGGTCGAGCAGTACGCGCGTGACTCGAAGATCTTCTCGATCTACGAGGGCACCAACCACATCCAGGCGATGGACCTCGTCGGCCGCAAGCTGATGCAGCGCGGCGGAGCGAACGTCCAGGCGTTCGGCAACGACGTCGCCGCGTTCATCGCGGCGCACAAGGATCATCCGACGCTCAAGGACGGCGTCGCGGTGCTCGGCCAGGCGATGGAGTCGCTGACCGCGACCGGCGGCAAGTTCATGCAGTGGTTCGGCGGCGGCAAGATGGAGATGGTGCCGACCGTGGCGAACCGGTTCCTCGAGATGATGTCGGAGACCGTCGTCGGCTGGTTGCTGCTCGAGCAGGCGGTGATCGCCGAGGCCGCGGCCGCCAAGCTCGCCGCCGATCACCCCGATCGCGCGTTCTACGAGGGCAAGCGGTTCGGTGCGCTGTTCTTCGCCTTCAACGTGCTGCCCGGTGTCGCCGCGAAGGCCCAGATGATCGCGCGCGAGGACCGCACCGCGCTCGACATCCCGATCGCTGCGTTCGCTCCGGCCTGAACGCGCGCTGCGCTCGGCCGAGTGGCGAGCGAAGAAGCGCGGGGCCGCGCTCGCGCTCGCGCTCGCGTTCGGGATCTGGGGCCATGGAGGATCGATGAGAATGACAGCCCGGCCGCCCAGCGCGTGGCCGCGGGCGACTGCACGGGTGGTCCCGCCGGCAAGGCCGACTGGTTCGGCAACCGCGTGTGGGGCGAGAGCTGCACGTGGAACTGGCAGTGCCAGGACACAGCTGCAACGCCGGCACGTGCTACCTGCGCTCCGACGAGGGCAGCGTGTGCGATCGCTGCGATGACCGCGACTGCGCCGAGGGTCTGCGCTGCGCCGATGACCTCGCGGTGCGCTCCGCTCCGCTCCTGCGGGCCTGTGTCAGGCGACCGCGCTCCGGTGCGCCCCGCGCCCCACGCCGAGACGCTGCGCCCGAACGAGCTGATGGAGTTCCAGGAGCACGCCGCCGACATCATGACGATCCAGATGAATAACGCGGTGCAGAAGCTCAACGGTGGCAGCCAGATCCGGCGGACGCTTCACGCGAAGCGCCACGCCTGCGTCGTCGGCGACTTCCAGGTGATCGCCGCGCCCGCCGAGCTGGCGACCGGCCCCGTGTTCGCGCAGCCGAAGACGTTCCCGGCGTGGGTTCGGTTCTCGAACGGCACGCTGACGATGGGGCGGACTCGGGCTCTGCGATCCAGGGCCTCGCGATCAAGCTGATGGGCGTCGGTGGCCCGAAGGTCCTCCCGGAGTCGGCGACCGCGATCACCCAGGACCTCCTGATGGTCAACCTCCAGGCGAACGTCGTCGCGAATGCGAACCAGTTCATGGAATTCACCAAGGCGCAGGATCGCGGCACCGCGGCGACCGCGCACTACCTGCCGAAGAGCGTGCGCACGCTGCAGTACTGGGCTGCGAACGCGAACAAGCACGGCGCGATCGCCGTGAAGTACTCGGCCCAGCCGTGCACAGGAGCTCCTGCCCCCGCCGCCGTCACCGGTGACAGCTTCCTCCGCGCCGACCTCAAGCCGGAGCTCGCCGCGGGCACCCTGTGCTTCGATGTGTTCGCGCAGAAGCAGCTCGACTCGGTCGCGCAGGCCGTCGAGGACGGCACGTCGGAGTGGGATCCCGCGCAGTCGCCGCCGGTCCGCATCGCGCGCCTGACGATTCCGCAGACCGCATTCGACACCGCGGCGACCGATGCGGTCGAGGCGACCTGCAACAACCTGTCGTTCAATCCGTGGAACAGCGCGCCGGAGTATCGCCCGCTCGGCCACATGAACCGGTCGCGTAAGCAGGCCTACGAGGCGAGCACCAAGATGCGGAACGCCGCGCCAGAGCCGACGACGATTCCCGGCCGCTCGCTCTAATCCCAGAGCTCGGAGAGCGCGGCGATTCCTGCGCGCCAGCTCGGCAGCGCTGTCTGGAGCACCGGCACGCACGATCGCAGGCGGTCCTCCGAGTCGGCGGTCAGCACCACCACCGCGGCGTGCTCGAAGAACGCGTAGAACGCATGCGCTCGCCAGGTCTCGCCCGCGCGGGTGACCACGATCCGCACCGGCCATCCCGTTCGCGTCCGCACGTGGTCGTCGCTGATCCGCTCGGCGGCTCCGAGCGCGCCATCGATCCACGCCCGTTGATCGTCGGGCAGTACGATCAGCTCGCTCGCCGTCACGCGGACGTCATCGCTGTCGAGGGGTTCGAGCTCGAGGCGCATCAATCGACCCAGTGCACCAGCGAGGTGCCATCGCGCGCCGTCTGCACCGGTAACGGCTGCATCGAGTGGGCGACCGCGAGCAAGACCTCCCGATGGCGCGGCGTGCCGGTCCACTCGAGCTTGATCGCGTAGCGATGCGGTTCGCGGCGCAGCAGCACGAGATCGCGGTGAACGACGACGCCCCCGTTCGCCGCGATCGCCAGCGTCGCGTGCGTCCCAATCAGCCCGTGCTCCGTCTCGAGCGGGACCTCGCGGATCTCGCCGACGACGCTCGCGCTCTCGACGGCGATCAGCTGCGCGAGCTCGTCGTGCGGCGTGGTCGTGGTCGGGGCCGTCGGATAGACCACGAGCTCGGCGTGATCGCCGGGGAAGCCGGGCGGGAACCAGGTCGTGGCGAGGGCGTTCGGCATCGGTCGCCACGCGGGCGGTGGATCGTAGAGGGCGCGTCGCGGTCGCACGCCGAGCTCGAGCTTCCAGCGGGTCAAGAGATCGAGCACAACATCCGCGTGACGCGCGCTGCCCTCGATCACGATCGCGTGCGCATCCGCGAACAGCGCCGCGACCACGCGTTCGCCGACTCGACACAGCGCCCCGTACTCGCCCTCGCCGCTCACCACCCGGCGCCTGTCCTCGATCCGCGCGTCGCCGGCGACCCGGGCGACCGCCCTCGAGATCGGCTCGAGCGGCATCTGCTGGTGACACCGGATCCGACTCCCGCCGTCGGGCGCCTCGTACACCACGAGGTTCGCGCTGAACCGCTGCGTCCAGCCGGGGGGCGGTGCAGGAATCATCCCAGGCACGGTACTACGCGGGGTATCCTCGGTGCTCGGGCGAATCAGGCAGCCGGCATGTCGCAGTTCCTCGAACCACCCAAGCAGCACGACGCCGCGACCCGGGACGGGCATGCCCTCGACGGTCCGGATCCGACCACGATGGCACCAGCCCATGCGGATCCGTGGAACCGCGCGCCCGACGACGAGTCGGCCCTTCTCGGCCCCACCCTCGGCGATCCAGGTCGTGGCTTCGACCTCGGGCGGCTCGCGATCGACACCCTCGAGAGCGCCGTGGGCGGGCTGCCGGACCAGCCGCACCTCGCCCTCGCCCAGCTCGATGACCTGGCCGGCAAGCAGTTGGCGGACGTCGATCAGCGTGCTGACCTGTTTGGCCTCGGCACCGGGCCAGTCGCGGTGGCGCAAACTGCACCAGCGGTCCTCCCCAAGGTCGCGGGTCCGGCGAAGACCGCGCCACCCGATCGCACCGCGCTGCTCGGGCAGATCAACGCGGCCGGCAGCAAGGAGCTCGCCGAGCTCGATGCCGGGCTGCAGCGACAGCTCACCGAGCTTGATCGAACCTTCACCGCGGAGCAGAAACAGCTCGGCGGTGAAGTCGGAGCCCAGGAGCGCAAGACCTCGTCCGCCACCACCGCGGGCGACCGCTCGCTCAAGCGCGAGATCGCCACCCAGGATCACGACAATCAGAGACAGATCGCGGCGGAGTCCACGAAGAACGCGCGCGAGGTAACAAAGCAACGCGCGACACTCGGCAAGACCGCGGCGTCCGAGCGTGGCTGGCATGGCGCGACACGCGATCAGATTCTCGCCGAGGACGTGAACCCGCACATCGCCTCGCACGTCGCCGCTCCGCGCGCCGCGGGTACGGTCACGACTATCCCCTCCGTTCCGGTTCTGATGCAGGCGGAGCTGTCGTCGCAGAAGCTCGCGGCCGACGGCGCAACGCTGATCGCGACCCAGAACGCTCGCACCGAAGCGGCGCAGGCCGCCATCACGACCGAGGAGACCAAGCAGGGCGACCGGATCCAGACCCAGTCGACGATCGCGAACAACGAGATGGAGATGCACGGCACGCTCGCGCAAGCACGCATGGAGATCGAGCGCTCGGGCTTCACCGCGCAGGCGACCGGCGCCGCAGCCGATGCGTCGGGTGCGATGTCCGCCGAGAGCACGGCCGCGAAGGCCCGCGGCGACGCTCTGAAGGGGGAGACCGCCACGAAGATGCGGTCGACCCACGCGAACGCGAAGGCGCAGGTCGAGGCCAGGGTCGCCAAGCTGCGGGCAGACCTCGCGGCGACCGCCGACGTGGACCTGACGAGGCGGCGGCGCACCATGGGCAAGGAGCTCGCGAGCCTCGACGGCTCCGACCAGACCGCGAATGCCGCGATGAAGCGGCAGGCGAAGGATGGCGCGACGACGATCTCCGCCGAGAACGACCTCCGCGCTCAACGCATCCGCGCGGAAGGCGCGAAGGCACGCGCTGCGGTCGCGACGTTCGTCCAGGATGCCCGCAAGCGGATCGTCGCAGCGAACAAGTCCACGGACCGCGACATCGCGGGTGCGGCCAAGCGCGGCCGCGAAGCGATCCACGCGGTCGGCGCCGACGCGAGCAACGAGCTCGTCGCGTTCAGCAATGCTCGCCAGAGCTTAGACGTCGCCGCGGCCAGCACGGATCTCGACGGCTACGATCGGAAGGCGGCGACCGCGTCGATGCGCTTCCTCAATGGGCTCCCTCCGCACCTGCAAGGCCCAGCGATCGCGAAGCTGACCGCCGAGCAGTTCGACAGCCTGGTGAAGGATGTCCCCGAGGGGAATCGCGAGGAGCTGGCGGCCCTCGTCAAGAACACCGCGGACCCGGAGCGCAAGCTGCAGCTGTGGGGCACCTATCACAAGGCGCATGTCACGGGCGATGTCGCGCGGGACAAGCCCGGCGCCGATGCGGAATCGCAGCGTCGTCACACCGCGCGTGACACCGCCGCAAAGACCACGCATGGTGAGGTCGACGACGAGATCGCGTTCATGCAGCAGCAGGTCGCGACCACCGGCACGGCGCTCTCGATCACCGACGTCGACGATCTGATCGCGCGCAAGGACGCCGAGCACGCACTCGAGATGAAGTACAACGTGAACTTCACGAACCAGGGTGGCGCTCGGATCAGCGGCGCGAACAACCACGCCCTCGGCAGCCACATCCACTGGGAGAAGGACGAGCTCGAGATGCTCGACAACACGCTCGCCCAGCTCCCGGAAGCGCACCTCGCCGGAAACCCGAATCTCAAGCAGATGAAGCGCACCGAGCAGATTCCGTGGGGAACCGCCCAGACCTGGCTCGCGGGTTCGTCGGGCGGCGGCGACATCCTGATCGGCGACAAGGGCGCGAAGCTGAGCGGAAGCGACATGCGCCATGCCGGCGACCGGCGCGAGCTCGTTGATCCAGCCCTCGCCGGGCGGTCAAGCCACGTCTCGCCGCTCGAGATGACGGTCACGCACGAGCTCGGCCATGACATGCAGGATCGCTATGCGGCCGACTACGCCGAGTACCAGCGGGTCATGGGCTGGCAAAACCACGATGCCGCGGGGACGGGCCTGGCTGCGCCAGAGCTCGCCAAGCTCGAAGCGGGACGCCAGAATCCCTACGACAACCGCAAGTACGTCACCGACAGCAACAAGGACTTCCGGGTCGATCCGAACGGAGCGGCCGGGTCGTATCGCTCGACCCACGCAGGCGCAATCCCCGCCAAAGGGCAGCACGAAATGGGTACGGGCGGAGACGCGGACACCTGGGGCTACGCACGAACGAATGACAACGAGATGTTCGCCGAGCACTACGCCAAGGCCGTGCAGGTCCCTGAGATGCTCCACAAAGATCTCGTCGCTCGGCCCGAACAAGCCGTGACCCTTGCCCAGGCGGAGGTCGAGAGGCTGCAGACACTCCGGGTCGCCGCCATGTTCAACCCGCAGCAAGCGATGGCGATCGATCCCCAGCTCGTGGCGGCGCGCACCACGCTCGCCTCTGCCCAGGACGCGAAGAAGCTTCGAAAGCAGGAGTTCGACATCATGCGCGACAAGGTATTCAACACCGACGCGGCACAGCTAACCGCTGAAGCGCGCCTGCAAGCCAAGGGCATCAGCTCGACCAAACTGGATGAGTTCAAGAAGGCAGCCGCCACCGCATCCACACCCACACAGCTTTCCACCATCGAAGCCCTCTACTGATGACGTGGAGCCGGCGTCAGTTCAGCGCAGCGCTCGGTCTCACACCGTTGCTCGCGTGCGATCGCGGCACGCGCAGCGCTCCCAGGGAAGCCGTCACGGAACCGGCGATCGCTGTCACGGAACCCGTGGTCGCTCCGAAGAAGCCTTCCATGCACTATCAGCCGGCCGGTCCTGATTACATGCGGGCAGATGGCCCTGCCCCGTTCTCGTTCGATGGCGAGGAGCTGCTCGAGATCCGCGACGGCGTCCTGATTCGCCGCGACGCAGCTCTCGCTGAGATCTCGCGTCTCCCGCTGACGGACGTCACGAGCTTCGCCGTCCTCCGCGATCGATCGCTCGTGGTCCTTGTGAAACCGGCAGCGAGCCTTCCACGCGTGCACCATGTGGTTGCGGGGCGTTCGAAAGCTTCCTACGCCTCCCACGGCAAGCTCCTGGCACCGACCGAGAACCTGAACGAGATCTGGGTGGTCGATGACCGCCATGTATCTCGCGAACAATTCGGCACGGACAACCTGACAGGCATGATGGTCCCGAACGTCACGCACGTACTCCCCCAAAACATGGGTCCCGGGTTCGCCGCGCTGCCCGACGGAACCATCGCGGTCTCGAGCAACACGGCGATCCTCCATGCGGACGCGACCAAGCTGTCGAGCTACACGTGGACCGGCGATAGCGAACACCTCGCCCCTGGGCCCGGGCCGCGGACGCTGTGGACCAGTGCTAACTTCGACACGGTCGCGCTCGTCTCGCTCGAAGGAACCGAGGCGAAGGTGATTGCCCGCCACGCCCTGAAGCCAGACGAAACGATCCTGCACCTCGCAGGAGCTGGCGAGCACACGGCCGCGGTCATCGCGCGCACGTCGGAGACAGCGCCCGTTGAGTTCACGCTGGCGGTCTACACCACGAAGGGCGAGCAGTGGCGTGCGCCCCTCGGTGGCCCGCGCCAGCTCTTCTACGCGGCGCTCTCCGCGACGCGCGTCGTGGTCCGCGCCGAACCGCAGTACCTGCTGCGCGCGTGGGACCTTGCGACCGGCAAGCCCGCGTAGCTAGAAGCGGTACGCAGCGCGGAAGAACGCCGTGATGCCGTAGACCGCCGGATCCGCGACGGGCGGCTGCATGGTGCGGTTGTAGCTCAGGGTCTGGCGCGTCATGGTTAGCAGAGGCCAGAGAGGCCCGACCGTGGTTGATCGCACGGCGGGATGCCGAGTTTGACTCGTGGACACGGCGAACGGTGATGGCAGCCAGGCTGACCTCGCGCGAAGCGGTGGCGCGTGTCACGGCGGGACCACGCCGCAACGACGCCGACGCGTGCGCGCGGGCGTCCGGGGCATCGACTCGTGGGAGCGGTTCAGCGATGGAGGTCAGGCGGTGGCAGCGATGGGGACGCCGGCGAAGCGGCGGAGCCAGTACGTGCCCTGCGGGAACACCGTGGGGAGGCCCGCCAGCCAGGCGACGCGGGCCGCGCGATAGGCAGCGACGAAGCCCTGGTTGCGTTGAAGCGCCTCGATGCGGTGCCACTTGCTACGAGCCGCGATGCGTGGGCTGAGCGTGCGCCGAGGTTCGCGGGTGGTGGGCGAGTCGTGCCACGACTGCCGGAGAATGCGGCGGCGACCGAGGACGCCGCGGCCCGTGCGGGCGCGCAGGGCCGCCTGCTCGGCTTCGATCGTCGCGACCCCCTCGCGGACGGCGCGCAGGATCTCTGCCGGATCTCCGAGCTCCGGCGGCAGGGTGAGCTGGAGCGTGACCTCCGCGGGCATGGGGCCGTCGGGGCGAAAGAAGTGGGCGGGACGGCGCGCGCGCAGCGTGCGACCGTGGAGCAGGGCCGAGAGCCCGTTGACGCCGGGCCAGTGGTCGACGCGATCGACGAGGCCGTCCTTGACCGGGTTGGCCGCCGCGTAGACGAGCTTGTCGATGACATCGCCGACGCCGACGAGATGGAGCAGGGAGACCGGCTCGCTCGAGAAATGGTTCTCCCACCGACCGCGGAGGGCGTTCTGGCACTTGGCGAGCAGTTTGTGAAAGTGCGCGATGAACTCGACGACGCGACCATGGCGATCGAAGACCACGGTGTGATGATGGTTGGAGAGCGCGGAGGGGAGCAGGACGTCGATCTCGAACCGCGCGGCGGCCTCGGCCAGGCAGTAGAGGATGTTGTTGTTGGTCTCGCGATCGGGGCGGAGCAGGAACTGCCGCTGGGTGCAGCGGCGCGTGATCATGTAGAAGCGCTCGGGGATGACTTCGCGAGGAACCGACATCGAGTGCCTTCCCCTCCACGCGGCTTGCCAAGGTCCAACGTCCCGAGAACTCTGGCGGGGGGATCGAGTAGTGTCCGCCGATCGTCGGACGCGTCCGTGGGGCAGACGCCGTGTCGGACACGTCGGAAGGTTCGGGCCAACGAGCGGATGGCCCCCACGATCGCTGCGCGATCAACGTCGGTCGGGTGATCAGGTTGCTGCTCGAGCAGGCGGTGATCGCCGAGGCCGCGGCCGCCAAGCTCGCCGCCGATCACCCCGATCGCGCGTTCTACGAGGGCAAGCGGTTCGGTGCGCTGTTCTTC
>Ga0102851_10002924_pt1 | contig 10490 bp, 6 predicted proteins | sample Mud3Dept3metaG_FD_79558 | JGI IMG/M metagenome (GOLD analysis project Ga0102851, IMG submission 79558) | Freshwater wetland microbial communities from Ohio, USA, analyzing the effect of biotic and abiotic controls - Mud 3 Core 4 Depth 3... | ecosystem: Environmental > Aquatic > Freshwater >...
CTGATTTTTATAAGCTTCTTGGTGTCGATCTTGCTCTTTCCACAACTCAAGATAGTTTTGTTACAGTAAGACCTTTTAATTTCTCAGATAGAAATAGATATGCTGTTCCTAACTTTCAAAGCTTTTATGGTGTAACCAATCTTCGATATAGACTAGCGAGTAACAAATTGTGGTTAACTCCTATTCCTAGAAGCGGTCAGACATTACGTGTGTGGTATATTCCAAGAATGACGACACTTTCTGCTGATGCTGATTTGGCTGATGGGATATCTGGATGGACTGAATACATAATTTGTGACGCTGCAATTAAATGCTTACAAAAAGAAGAATCAGATGTTTCAGTTCTTGGAGCTGAGAAAGCGGCTTTGATTAATAGGATTGAAGCTGCTGCAAGCAATAGAGATGCGGGTCAACCCGCTACAGTAAGTGATAATCAGTATAGTGATTTGTGGTGGCCGACTGGGTCTGGATCTGGGAGTGGTTGGGGTGCTTATTAATGACTATTAAAATGGCTCGTGTTCACACAGAAGACAGACTAACAAATCAATTGCAGAATAATATTTTCTCAGGACTTACCCTTTTGTTAAAAAACCCAATGAGCAAAGGTTCTTTTTTAAAGAATATTGTTTTAACGACAGGGTCTAATGTTGTTCCGCATGGTCTTGGAAGAGCATTGCAAGGTTGGATGTCCACAAGGGTGCGCGCATCTGCTACATTTTACGATACACAGGACACAAATCCAAACCCTGATAAGACTTTAGTTTTAGTTTCTAGTGCTAATGTAACTGTTGACTTGTTTGTTTTTTAAGGGGGAATAGATGCCTACGACTACAACACCAAATATGAGCCTAATACTGCCCACGCCTACACTAGAAGCAGGTCCATTATATGCAACGGAACTAAATACTGCTTTCACGTCTGTAGATTCTCACGATCATACGACTGGAAAAGGGATAAAAGTCCCTTCAGCTGGAATAAATATAAATGCAGATCTTTCTTTTAATAATAAAAACGCAACAAGTTTAATGTCTTCTCGTTATCAAGATCAAGTTACACCATTAGTCGGGATAAGTGATCTTGGTTGTTTATATATAGCTGGTGGAAATCTTTATTATAACAATGGGATAGGTCAAGCCATTCAAATTACGGCGGGTGCCGCCCTTAATGCTTCGAGTATTGGTGGTATTGGTGGGGACTACATAACATCAGGGGCGAGTGAATATTACACAAATGCGGTTGAGACATTCTTTTTCACGCAAGCTGCAAATACTGTCGCATTTCTTGCGTCCGGCGACATATCAATTTATCAGTCTTTATTAACTGGATACGCAGTTACATTAAAACCTTCTGTGTCGATGGCAGCAAGTTTTGACCTTTATCTTCCGCCGGCGGCACCAGCAACTACAAGAGTAGTTTCTATGGACTCTACTGGACATTTACTCACAGGGGTTTCGGGAGCAATTGTTACGGCTGACATTGGAGATTCTCAAGTTACCGATGCAAAACGAGCCGCACTTAATTACCAGATAAGTTCTAGTTGCGGTACGTTTTCCGATTCTTCTGCTGGTTGGGTTGATGTTACTAATCTCACTGTAACTATAACAACAGTTGGTAGGCCTGTTATGTTGTTGTGCCAATCAGATGGGACATCAAATTCTGGAACATCAACAAGTGCAGGTTTTGGTTCAGCAGTAACTGGATCAAGTTCAGAATCTTTTATTAGAATAGTAGATAATACTGCCGCGACAGTATATTCAGAACAGAGAATCCAATGCGACGCAAGTGCCGCGTCACCAGCTATTTGGGTTCCCCCTTCATCTGTTTCTGTAGTGGATTTTTCTGCTGTTGGGGTTTCTGGTTCTAAAACATACAAAGTTCAAGTAGCAAGTAATAACGTAAGCACCACCGTCTATGCATATTACATGAAGTTAGTAGCATACGAAGTTTAAAGGATATATGGCGCTTCAGAAGCAAAATATAAATATAAGTCTTGCACAAGGGTTAGACACCAAAACAGACCCAAAACAAGTCATTGCTGGCAAACTAATCACATTAGAGAATGCAATATTTACTAGTCCATATGAGATAAAGAAAAGAAATGGATTTGACGGAAGATCTAATGAGATTCAAGGGTCAACAAGTTTAGTTTCAAATGGTGCCGGAATAGCTGGGTTTAAAAACGAGACTATAATTAATGACGGATCTAGCTATTATTCATTTGTTGATGCGACACAAAGATGGGTAAATAAAGGGGCTTCAATTAAAACATCTTTAACAACGAACACAGTTGTTAGAAACACCTACCAACAGACGAACCAAGACAGTGCCTACAACCCAATTGGTATGGAGATCTTTGCATGGGAAGATTCTTCTGGTGGAGTGAAATGCACAATTGTCGATCAAGAAACTGGTCAACAAATAAAATCTAATTACCTTCTTTCTGCTACTGGATCTAGACCGAGATGCGCGTCTATAGGCAATTATTTAATCGTATTCTTTTATGACACGTCTAATTCAAGAATAAGATATATTGCATTTCCAGTTTATAATGTATCTAGCCCTTTGGCTGTTGTTAATATAGTTAATGACCCACATACAACCAATATTGTTTATGACGTTACTAGGGTAGGTTCTAGAATTTTTATTGTTTATAATAACAATGCAGCAGGAGTTACATTAAAGTATATGGATGCTTTTCTTAGTCCTTCAGCTGGAAGGACTGTAGCGGGAGCTGCTTCTGTTTCTATTTCTTCATTTGGAGATGCAAGTAATAATGTGTGGGTTGTTTATTATAATGGGACAGCTGTTAAGTCGTTTATATGGGATTATGAACTAGTAGCAACCCCAGTTTTAGCATTAACTACTATTGAAACTTTAGCGAATGTGGTGAGGGTTACTGGAGTTTATGACTCAAGTAATACAATAGGTGAGTTGTTTTATGAGGTCTCTCAAACTGCTAATTATGATCATTATATAAAACAAGTGACATTGACAGTTACTGGAACAGTTGGAACACCAAGCGTTGTTATACGCTCACTTGGTTTAGCTTCTGAAGCATTCTATTATAACGGAGAATGTTTTGTTCTTGCTACTTATGACAGCACTATACAGCCTACGTATTTTTTAATTACAAAGACCGGGAAGATAGTGTCTAAGGTTTCTCACCAAAATGGTGGGGGATTGCCAACTCGAGGCATGGTGTCTTCTATTATCAACCCATCAACTGGGATATATAAGGTTTCTTTTTTGCAAAAAGACTTTGTAACAGCACAAAGCGGTACCGTGTTCTTTTTGTTGGGAGTTATGAATGCTACTTTTGACTTCACAAACTCTGTAATTGTTAATAGTGAACTTGGAAACAACCTTCACATGTCTGGAGGATATTTATCCATTTATGACGGTGTAAACGTTGTAGAGCATAATTTTCATTTGTTCCCCGAACATTTAACGTTAACAGCTTCAAACGGAGCTGGGTCAATTGCTAATGACACATATCAATATGTTGCAGTTTATGAATGGACTGATAATTATGGTCAAATTCATAGAAGTGCTCCGAGTGTTCCAACTCAAATCACAGTCACTGGAACGGACGACACGGTTACTGTTGACGTTTCATCGTTAAGAGTTACAGATAAGGCGTCTTCTGTGAGCCCCATTTCTGTTGTTATATATAGAACAGAAGGGTCTGGTACTATTTTCTATAGAGTCTCTTCAATAACAAGTCCTGTTTATAATTCTGTTACTGCTGACACAGTTCAATTTGTTGATACATATGCGGACGCTGCAATTATAGGGAATGAGCAATTATACACTACAGGTGGTGAGGTTGAAAATATATCAGCCCCCGCAAGTGATATATTCTTTAATTATAAGAACAGGATAATTTTAGTTCCTAATGAAAATCCGTTACAATGGTGGTTTTCAAAACAAGTAATTCCAGGAATACCAGTAGAATTCTCAGACCTTTTTGTAAAAAACATAGATCAACGTGGCGGATCTATGACTGGTGGAGCTCAGCTAGATGATAAATTAATATTATTTAAGTCTAGTGAAACGTTCTTTACTGTTGGGGATGGTCCTGCTCCAAGCGGGGCAAATGATGATTTTCAAGAAGCCCAATTAATAACTAGCGATGTTGGATGTGTAAATCATAAATCAATCGTAAGTATGCCATTAGGATTAATGTTCAAATCATTAAAGGGGATCTACTTATTAGACAGGTCTCTAGGTGTAAGATACATAGGAGCAGATGTAGAAGATTATAATAGTTATAATGTTAACAGTGCTCTACTAGTCGAAGACAAAAGCCAAGTTAGATTTGCGTTAGATTCCGGAGATATTCTTGTTTATGATTATTACATGAATCAATGGTCTGTTTTTACTAATCTAAGGGCTGTTGATTCTGCAATATGTAACGGAACTTATTCATTAGTAAGATCAACAGGTCAAGTTCTTGTGGAAAATTCAAACGTTTATACTGACGATAATCTATTTGTAAAACTAAGATTAAGAACGAGCTGGTTATCTTTTGCTAATTTACAAGGGTTTATGCGCGTTTATAGGCTTCTTATTCTTGGTGAATATATTTCTCCACATAAACTGAACGTAACAATAGCAAAAGATTTTAATTCTAACCCATATCAACAAAATATTATTGATGCGACAACTCTATTAAGCACAAACAATTATGGGAGTGATCTTTATTACGGCGCAACCCCTTATTATGGTGGAGCGTTTCCGAGATACCAATTCCGTTTACGTCTACAGCAGCAAAAATGCGAGTCTGTTCAGATAACAGTTGAGGATGTTCAAACATCTAATTTCGGTGAAGGTTTAAGTTTATCCGCTTTTGCATTTGAAGTTGGGGCTAAATATGGTCTTAATAAATTACCAGCAACAAATAGTTTCGGATGAAACTAGAGAGAGTATGGAGCGATGAATACCAAATGGAGTGTAAAAGATTTCAAGCAGGACATTATAGTATGATTTCTTCTTGGTATTCAGACAGGGGACTACCAGTGCCTCCATCTAAGTATCTTCCTACAACAGGATTTATTGTTGAAGATGTTGCTTGTGGGTTTTTATTTAAAACGGATTCTGCTTTTGCCATTTTAGATGCATTTGTTTCAAATCCCAAAGAAAAGAAGACTAAGAGAAATAACGCGTTAGACATGATTACAACACTTTTGTTGTTAGAAGCTAAAAACGCTGGTTATGATTTAGTCAAAGCAGACACAAAGCATGATGTTATAAAATTTAGATGCATTAAGCATGGGTTTATTAGTACTGGAAAATATTATTCTTATGCGAAGGAGATATAAATGGGAAGCGTGCTATCAGCAGTTGCAGCACCTGTGGCGGGTTTATTAGGGGCTCAAGGGGCTTTTGGATCTCAGAATAGATTTGATCCTGCTATGGCTCAGGGAATTCAAAGACAAGAATTTTTAGATGCCATAAAGAAGTCTCAAGCAGGGTTTGGGAACATCCAAACACAACAACAAGCATTAGCAGATGCGCTTCTTGCTCAATCTAGAGGAGAGGGTCCTAATATCGCTGAAATGCAGTTAAAACAGGCCACAGATAGAAATATACAGCAAAACGCTGGTCTAATTGCTTCGCAAAAGGGGATCAATCCTGCCCTAGCTGCGAGACTTGCCGCTCAAAATGCTGCAATGGCTGGTCAGACCATGGCGGGACAGTCCGGTGTTATGAGAGCACAACAACAATTAGCATCACAAGGTCAGCTTGGTGGATTGTATGGTCAAATGGGAGGCCAAGAATTAGGAATGCAACAGACATTACAAAATGCCCTGGCTGGTCAGAATGCTGGTATTTATGGAGAAACTTCGCGAATAAATGAGCTGAATGCTGCTAGAGCAAGGCAAAATGCAGAGTTTGGTCAAAAGCTGTTGGGTGGTGTTGCGAGTGGTGTTGCAAGTGGCATAATGCCTGGCACATTGTCTGGTGGTGTTGGGGGCGGTGGTGGTGGAAGTTATTTAGGGGGGAATGAAATGGTCTCGCAGCTTGGCTCTTCTCCTTTTATGAGTCAAGGTGGAGAAGTCGATGGGGAAGCACACGTCTCTGGAGACTCAATAGAAAATGATACTGTTCCAGCAATGCTTTCACCTGGAGAAATTGTCATCCCCAGATCTGCTTCAAAAGACGCTGATAAGGCTAAAGAGTTTATAGATCACATTAAAAAGCAAAAGAAAGAGCCAAAGAGTTTTGGTAGTGTTCTTGAGGCTCATAGAAAGCTAATGGACCGAGTAACAGAATTAGAGAAAAGATTCGGGGGAAGATAATGGCATACAATTTATTAGACGAAGATGAAAACGCATTCACTTTACAGCATCCAGATGGATCATCTTTTCAGGTAGCAAAAAGCCCATTGTCTCCAGACACACTAGATATGGTTAAAAACCTACCACCTGTTGAGCCAATAGTACCACCACAACAACTAACACAAGTGCCACAAACACAAGACATACAAGAAATAGCTAGAAAAAAAGCAGAGGAATATAAACAACAAAAGTTAAAAGAGCGTGAGATGTATGCGTCTAAACAGGGGCCTAACATTGGATTAGTACAACCAGGCGGTGGATATTCTTTAGAAGACATAGACAAACAAGCATTAGATTATGGTGTAAATATTAAAAACAAATTAGAAACACAACAAAAAGCAAAAGACTTCTATGCTAATCAAGCTGAGCAACAAACTTTGAATGCGGCAATGGAAGAAAATGCTAAACGAAAATTATTAGGCATACCAGAAAAGCCTCTGCCTGGAGCTGATAAACTTGCTTCTAATATGCAAGCCATTCCAGTAGAAGGTGAGCAAGTTGGTAGCGTGCAAGAACAAAAGTCACAGACTGCATATGATCCATTAAAACAATATAAAGATATTATGGGTCAACAAACATCTGCTGTTCGTGGGCTTGCTGACATTCAAGGAAAGATTGCTACTGAACAAGAAGTTGCACTAGAAGATTACAATCAAGAATTAAAAAAGAGACAGCAAGAATATGAAACACAAAAATCAATTCTAGAAGAAGACCATCAAGATCTTGTTAACAAGGTTTCAGCGGCACAAATAGATCCTAACAGAATGTGGACTAAAATGTCAGAAGGGAATAAGGCGCTTGCTGGTATTGGTATGGCTCTCGGTGCTTTTGGGTCGGCACTAACTGGTCAGCAAAATACAGCAGCTAATATTATTCAAAAAGCCATAGATAACGATATCGAAGCCCAAAGATTAAATCTTGGTAAACAACAAAACCTGTTAACGGCCAATATGCAAAGATACAGAGACATTGGAACAGCAGAAGCTGCAACGCGCGTGCAAATGGGAGCAATGTTGCAAGGTCAAATTCAACAAATAGCTTCGAAGTACGGAGGAGATCAAGCAAAACTAAATGCCCAAATGTTGACTTCACAAATTCAATCTCAAATGGTGCCGCTCCAACAACAAGTACTAAATAGCATGGTTCAGTCGAAGATGTATGGGGCTTCTGGTGGCGAAGGTGGTCTTCCAATAGGACAAGAACCATTAACGATGTTATCTGATCCAAAATATAGAGAGTCTCGAGTTGTTGTTAATGGAAAAGCCTTTCAAGCGAATAGTCCTGGAGAAGGTGAGCAATTGAGATCGTGGGAGAGTGTGGCGCCAAGCATAATAAATGACATTGAGGCCCTAGACAAAATTGGGGCTGGAGCATTAGTTCCTGGATCTGCTGAAGCACAAAAAGCACAGTTTTTAGTAGCGCAATTGTCTGAAAAACTTCCCATGTTAAAGAGTCTAAAAATAGGAAGTAAACGTTTGGGTCAAGAAGCTGATGAAATAACAAATGTATTGAAAGACCCTAGCCGATGGAAGTCCATATTAAAGAGTGGAATTAAAAATCAACTTCTATTTAAAGATTTGAAAGAAGAAACAGAATATCTTCGGAAAAATCACTTAATCGGTTATCAGGGACCAAGTAGATTTAAATCTTTCACTCCTGATAAAAAGGAATAGTGGATGGCTGACATAAATCCAAGAGCTCCAAGTAGAGTCCCAGTGATAGCCCCAGACGGCACATGGGGAACTATGGATGTGTCAGAAGCACAAGAAGCTATTCAGACAGGTGGATTTAAATTACCAACAGCCGAAGAAGTAAAAGACCATGCAAGTAAACTTCAATATGGAACTGGAACTTCAAACGAGGTCAAAGCTGCTTTAGCTGGAGCTGCTCGTGCCGCAACCTTTGGATTATCTGATCAATTGTTAGGAAGAACTGGAACAGTAGACCCAAATGTTTTAGCAGAATTAGCAAAACAGAATCCGAAAGCAACAATGGCAGGAGAAATAGGTGGAGTCGCAGCAAGCTTATTAATACCAGGAATTGGGGCTGGTACAGCTGGGGAAGCAGTCGCAGCAAAGGGCGCTGCTAAAGGTATTTCTGCGTTAACACCAGTTGGGGCAGTTGCCAAGATTGGGACTGGTGTCACAGAAGCCGCACTTCCTGCAGCACAAAAATTTGCGGGGCTTTTAGTTAATCCAGAGACTTCCCCAATTGTTCATAGAATTCTTTCTCGGGCTGGGGCTCAAACAATGGGATCAGCTGTCGAGGGTGCTGTTTATGGATTGGGCCAAGGAATATCAGAGGATGCGCTTGGAGACCCCAATCTAACAGCAGAAAAATTGTTAGGGAATATTGGTTACGGTGCTCTTTTCGCTGGCGGGCTTGGCGGGCTTATAGGTGGAATCGGTGGAGCTCTGGAGGGTATTGTTACTCCTGAAGCTATTCGCGCATCCACAAAGAGATCTCTAGCAGACGCGGGCGTGCCAACTTCTGCTCCATTAACAGAAACAGAAATAAAAGCTGTTTATGCGGCGCCAGGTCATGAAGGCCCATTATTGAGAGAAGCTATTGATATAGAAAACATGGCTCCAAAAGAAAAAGCAAGCTTCTTAAGTTCAATACAGAGACAAAAAAAGGATGCCCCGAGAATTATTGAAGCCGCAAATGAGCTAGGGGCTCCACTAACAGAAGGTATTTTGAGCGATAGTACGCATATAAGAAGGTTGGATGATGCATTAAGAACATCTCCATACGGAGCTGGTATTGCAAGGGAAGAATTATACAAAAAGGGATGGAGAACCGCAGCAGACGCATCTGACAAGGCTTTGGGTGAAGTCACTGGATTGTCTAAGTCTGAACTGGGAGATACATTACAAAAGCAATTTACTAATATATTTGAGGCTAAGCGCGGGCCAGTAGAACAGTTGTATAAAGAAATTGATAAGATAACGCCTTACATAAAGATATCAAAAACAGAAGGATCTACTTTGGCTGAAAATATTCGCCAAATTATTGCAGATAAAAATCTTATTAAAGGAACTCCAGAATACGCCTTAGTAGAATCTTTCGCTAGTGGAACAGAAAACATAACCAATGGTGCAGCTCTTAGAAACTTTAGACAGAACGTTCAAGACCAGGTTTCTTATGTAAGTACTCCTGCCGTTAGACATGCAGTTGGGGCCATAAGAAATCAAATAAATGCATTTGAAGAAAATCTTGCAACAAACTTTGTAAGAAGTCTTCCTGAGGGTCCAACTAAGGCATCTTTAATGTCATTAGTAGAAGATATGGACAAAGCGAAAACTGGATATAAACAATTAATTAGAGAGATAAAAAAAGTAGGCAAGGTTCTTTTTGGCGACAGAAAAATCGATGGGCCACAAGATTTTCTAGATAAAATTGAAAACATGGGAGCAGAGAATTTTGCCAACAAGATCTTATCTAAGAATAATGCAAAAGCATTTCAGTTTTTAGCGAAAGAGTTTCCGGAACAAGTTGACTTATTAGCTAGATTTGAGAAAGAAAAAATACGCCTTGCGGCAACAAGTGAGAAAGGTTTAAACCCTAAAGTTATAGCGAAGAAGGTTCAATCTCTTCCTAAAGAAGTTAGAGACATAATGTTTAAGCCTGAAGAATTAAGGGTTATTGATAATGCAAAAACATATATTAGTAACTTTCCAGAAAATTTTAATCCTTCTGGGACTTCTTCTATGCATGAATATCGCGGTTTATTAAGGCCATTAGAATATGCAACTGGTTGGGCAAAAGCTCAGGGTATTTCTACTCTTTTAAAAATGTCTCAATCAAAAGATGTTCAAAAGCTAATGGCTGTCGAGGGTGCATCTGGGAAAATAACTAGCTCAATCTCTAAAATGGCTGATTCTGTTTTTAAGCATGGTAAAGAATCCTTAGAGGGGTACGGTGGTCCAGTTACTGGTTTTGCTGGTGCGAAAATGGCAAAGCAGAAAGAAGAAAGTAGAGAGAAAACAATACAAAAAATTAAACTTCTTAATAGTAATCCTGAAGAAATGGTTAGTCAGTTAGAAAAAAACACAACTCCTCTTTTCGAAGTTGCTCCTCAAGTTACAGCAGCACTTCATCAAAAGGCTATTGTGGCAACAAACTTTCTAGCATCCAAAGCACCACAAC
>Ga0102851_10002926_pt1 | contig 10485 bp, 10 predicted proteins | sample Mud3Dept3metaG_FD_79558 | JGI IMG/M metagenome (GOLD analysis project Ga0102851, IMG submission 79558) | Freshwater wetland microbial communities from Ohio, USA, analyzing the effect of biotic and abiotic controls - Mud 3 Core 4 Depth 3... | ecosystem: Environmental > Aquatic > Freshwater >...
GATCCCGTCGTCGTCAGACTGGACCTCCAGGACCTGCCCGGTCTGCATCTCCTTGATCGCGTTGGCCGTCTTGAAGATGGGCATGGGGCACGCAAGCCCCACGCAGTCCAGCACCTGGTCCGGTTTTATTTCTTTCATGTCCATGGGAAACATCCGCAGACGTTCATGATGAGTCGCATACGGCATCCTTCATCTGCTGTTATTCCGAACTCCGCACTCGGCACTCCGCACTGGCTCACTCCATCTCGTGCTCGTGGCCGGCCTCGGCCGGCATCTTCACCGGAGAGGCCATGCCCTTCTTCTTGTAATAATCGTCGAGGGCGGACTTCAGCGCCTCCTCGGCCAGGACCGAGCAATGCATCTTCACCTTCGGCAGACCACCGAGGGCCTCGGCAACCGCGGCATTGGAGATCTTGAGCGCCTCATCGATCGTCTTGCCCTTCACCAGGTCCGTGACCATGCTGCTGGTCGCGATGGCGGCCCCGCATCCGAAGGTCTTGAACTTCGCGTCCGTGATGACGTTGTTGTCCACCTTGATGTAGAGCCGCATCACGTCGCCGCAGACGGGGTTGCCGACGGTGCCCACGCCGTCGGCGTTCTCGATCTCGCCGACATTATGGGGCTGGGCGAAATGCTCCATCACTTTTGAGCTGTACTGTTCCATACATTCCTCCTCAGGTCTTTTTCCTGTTCTTGATCATGTCCTCATAGAGCGGAGACATCTCCCGCAGCCTCTGCACAATGGGGGGCAGCTTCTCGAGGACATAGTCCACGTCCTCGGAGCTGGTGCCCATGCCGATCGTCAGGAGCAGCGTACCATTGGCCGCCGCAGCGTCCGTTCCGATACAGGAGAGCACGTGAGACGACTTGAGGGACCGGGACGTGCAGGCCGATCCGCTTGATACGTAGATGCCTTCCATGTTCAGGAACAGGAGCATGGACTCCCCCTCGACGAACAGGAAGGACACATTGACATTGTGCGGCAGCCGGCGCGAGGGATGTCCGTTCACGATCATGTCGGATATCCTGGTGTTCAGGCCAGCGAGCAGTTTATCGCGCAGGGGGGTGAGATAGCTCATGCGGCCGGAGATCTCCGCCTCCGCGAGCTCCGCGGCCTTGCCCAGGCCGACAAGGGCGGGCACGTTCTCGGTGCCTCCGCGCCTCCCGTCCTCCTGGACACCGCCCTCGATCTGCGGCTTGATCCGCACCCCTTTGCGCACGAAGAGCGCTGCCGCGCCCTTGGGACCGTAGAACTGGTGGCCCGAGAGCGACAGGGCATCGACCCCCAGGGCCTTCACGTCCACCGGCATCCATCCCACGGAAGCCACGGCATCGGTGTGGAACAGGACGCCCTTTTCGCGGGTGATCTTGCCGATCTCCTCGACCGGCTGCAGGGTCCCGATCTCATTGTTCGCGTGCATGATCGAAACCAGCACCGTTTCCTTCGTCATGGCCTTCGCGACATCGGCGGGATCGATGAGTCCCTGTTTGTCCGGCGCGATCTGGGTGACCTTGAAACCGGCCTTTTCCAGTGTTTTCACGGGATGGAGCACGGAAAAATGCTCCACCTGGGAAACGATGATATGGTTCCCCTTCTGGCTGTTGGCCTGCGCCAGCCCCTTGACGGCAAAATTGTTGGACTCGGTGCCGCTGGAGGTGAAGAACACTTCCTCCGGCTTCGCGCCGATGAGCGACGCGGTCCTGGCCCGGGCCTCTTCCACCGCGTCCTTCGCCTCCCGGCCCATGTCATGCAGGTTGGAGGGATTGCCGAACTTGCTGGTGAAATAGGGCAGCATGGCTTCCACGACCTTGGGGTGCGCCGGCGTGGTCGCCGCGTGGTCCAGGTAGACCTTTCTCATGGTCAACAGACCCCCTTTCCTGCTGCTGCGATTTTTTTCCGGGGCGCCGGATACTCCCGGTCCTTGCCGGGGTACTGGCGGAGCAGCTGCTCAAAGGTTATGCTGTCGAGCGCCTCCTCGATCTTTTCTCCCACCCTGCTCCAGACCATCCGGGCGACACAGTCATCGGCTTGTAAGCAGCCGCCAGCCTCTCCGGGTTCGAGGCAGTGCGAAAGAGCGATTGGGCCTTCCAGCGCCCTCACCACGTCGCCGATCGTGAGGTCGGCAGGTTTTCTCGCCAGCTCATACCCTCCATGGGGCCCGCGCACACCCTCTATGATGCCGGCCTTGCCGAGCCGGTGGAGGATCTGCTCAAGATAGGAAAGCGATATCTGCTGCCGTCCGGCGATCTCCCTGATGGCGAGCGGCCCCTTGCCGTAATTGCGGGCAATCTCGAACAGGGCGCGCACGCCGTATTTCCCTCTTGTCGAAAGTTTCATGGCTGCATTCTATGCGGGACCCTTACCGTCCCGTATGGTCTTACGATAACAAACTTGACCAATTCTGTCAAGTATTATTCCGGGAACGCCGGGCGGGGTCAGCGGTCGATTTAGGATGACGTGCGTATATTGAAGAATGAAGATTCCGCGCTGTTTGCGGAAGGGAGCCCTGCTTTGCTTCGGATTCAATCCCTTCTTATCATGACATACATCCGCTTCCAGCCTGTCTGATAATTTTCTCGGAGGGACGGCTTTACTCCAACGGGGTACTGTGGTATGGTTATTTTGAGGCGGGTGCGGACATGTGGATACAGATGAACGTCAACACGGTCTTGTTCGACAGCAAGAACAGCAGCTATATCGTCGTCCTGAAGGATGAGACGGGCACGAAGCTCCTGCCCATCTGGATCGGAGCGGCGGAGGGGAACTCCATAGCCCTGGCCATGAGCAACATGAAGGCCGGCAGGCCGCTCACCCACGACCTTATCGCCAGCATCTTCGACCGGCTCGAGATCGAGATCGCCCGCGTCGTGGTGAGCGACCTCATCGACAACACGTTCTATGCTTCGCTCTATCTCCTCCACAACAACAAGGAATTTCACATCGACTCCCGCCCCAGCGATGCCATTGCCATCGCGATCCGGGTGGGCGCGCCCATCTTCGTCCAGGACGAGGTCCTTGCCAAACAGGACCAGTCCACGCTCGACAACTGGATGAAGAACCTCGGGGAGGGCGGCGGGACGGAGCATAACGCGTAGAGCTGCAAATCCCAAGCATCAAGCCACAAATTCCAAATAAACCCCAAACAACAAATACCAATTTCCAAACGTCTCGGTCATTGCCCTTTGGATATTGAAATTTTGGGGGATTTGGTTTTTGTCATTTTGGAGTTTGATCTATAATCCCCACCTCGGCGACAGATCGTTCTCCACACCCAGCGCGTCCAGCACCCTTCCCGCGATGAAATCGATCATATCCTGCAGTTTCTTCGGGTGGTGATAGAACGCAGGCATGGCCGGGATGATATGACAGCCGGCCTCGGAGAGGGCAAGGAGGTTCCGGAGATGGATCGTGGAGAGCGGCGTTTCCCGCGGCACGATGATAAGCTTCCGCTTCTCCTTGATGGTCACGTCCGCGGCGCGTTCGATGAGGTTAGACGCAAAACCATGCGCAATGGCTGACAAGGCCTTCATGGAGCATGGGACCACCACCATGCCGTCCACTTTCGCCGAGCCGCTGGCAATGGGGGCGTACATGTTGTTCTCGTCGAAATACCGCAGCTGCCCGTCCTTTGCCTCAAGGTGCTTCTCCAGGGCGAACTGGATGTCCGTCTCCGGCCCCTTCAGTAGCAATCCTGTCTCATCGTTCAGGATGGACAAGCCGTCCCCCGTGATGGTGAGATAGACATTGTGCCCGCCCTTGATGAGGGTCTGGAGGACCCGCATGCCGTACGGTGCGCCGCTGGCTCCCGTTATCGCGATCGTATAAGTTGCCATGGTCCTTCCTTTCTGAGGTTCCTTCCGTTTACTCAGGAGAGTTCATTAATAGTTACCAAGCAGAGCACATGATAGTTAACATCATTTTGCCACAGAGCACACAGAGTTCACAGAGAAATGCCAGGATAAGTGGTGTTTAGCTTTCCTCGGTGTCCTCGTTGACCTCTGTGGCGCAAAGAATATAATGGTTTTGTTAGTAACCACTCTTCCGGGGTTGTCTCACGTTCAATGCCGCCAGCATCATACTGGCCAGCAGGGCGAGCCCCGCGCCGAACGCGAAGGCCGCCCCCGCACCGAACCGCTCCCATACCAGGCCGAACAGCAGCGACGCCGGGAGCGCCCCGAAACCGACAGCCAGGTGATACAGGCCGAAGGCGGATCCCCGAAGATGGGCCGGAGCGAGGTCGGCGACCAGCGCCTTCTCCACGCCTTCGGTCAGGCCGAAATAGATGCCGTAGACGGCGAACAGCGCCCAGGCGTGCCAGTGCCGGTGCGCAAAGGCGAATCCGGCATAGACCAGGGCGTAGACCACCCACCCGGCAACGATGACCTTCTTGCGTCCCAGCCGGTCCGACAGCATCCCGCCGGGGACCGAGAACGCCATCTTGACCACATGGAGCGCCACCCAGATGGTCGGCAGGAGCGCTATCGGCACTCCCAGGGCCTGGGCGCGCAGGAGCAGAAACGCGTCCGTGGAGTTCCCGAGGGTAAAGATGAGGATGATCGCCAGGTACTTGCGAAAATCAACAGGCATCTCCGACCAGGCCGACCGCACGTCAAACCTGTTCCCGGCTTCGCGGTGCACGGCCTCGCGTTCGCGCAGCCCCGTAAGGAGGAGCAGCACGGCAAGCGTACCCGGGATGAACGAAAGCAGAAAGACGGTGGCAATGCGGTCATGGAACACGAGGAGCAGCCCCGTGGCAAGAAGCGGCCCGATGATGGCCCCGCCGTGGTCCATGGCGCGGTGGAACCCATAGGCCGTGCCGCGGTACTCGGGCGGCGTCGAGTCGGCGATCATGGCGTCGCGCGGGGAGGTCCGGAGACCCTTGCCCACGCGGTCCGAGAAGCGAAGCGCCAGCACCTGCACCCACGACCCAGCGAAGGAGATCAGCGGCCGGATGATATTGGAGATCGTGTACCCGGCCACCACCCAACCCTTGCGGCGCCTCACCCGGTCGGACAGGTAGCCGGAATAAAGCTTCAGGAACGATGCCGTGGACTCGGCGATGCCCTCGATCACGCCCAGGACAGCCGGTCCCGCGCCGAGCACCGAGGTGAGGAACACGGGGAGCAGCGGATAGATCATCTCGGACGCCGCGTCGTTCAGGAGACTGACCATGCCCAGGATGACCACGTTCCGCGTGAGGCCCCGGCGCCAGCCGGGCGGGGATGGGAGGGACGGTTCGGTCATGCAGGGGACTTTAACCGATTCGCAGCCGATTTGCAAGGGCACAGCCTCTCGGCCCCGCCCGCGCGAGACAGGAACAGCCGCGGGCATTGCCGATGCGTGCGCCGGCATGAGCATTTTTCACAGCACCAGGAAGTTCAGGAACAGCGTCCTGCGGGGCGCTGAGAAACCATTTGACTTTGGCGGTCCTCTATGATAAAAACGGAGAAATTTCAAACTATTCCGTAGAAAGAAAGGGTTTTACCTCACATGACTATTGGAATTGCAAAACGGGCGCAGGCGATCAAGCCGTCACCCACGCTGGCCATGGCCGCAAAGGCCAAGGCCATGAAAGCGCAGGGCATCGATGTCGTGGATTTCGGCGTCGGCGAACCTGACTTCGACACCCCCGAGAACGTGAAGCAGGCCGGCATCAGGGCGATCCAGTCGGGGTTCACCAAGTATACTCCGGCCGGCGGGACCGACGAGCTCAAGGAAGCGGTTGTCGAGAAGTTCAAGAAGGACAACGGGCTCGCCTACGAGAAGTCCCAGGTGCTCATCTCCTGCGGCGCCAAACACAGTCTCTACAATATCGCCGAGGCGATCTTCGATCCCGGCGACGAAGTGATCATCCCCTCCCCGTACTGGGTCTCGTATCCTGACCAGGTCCTGCTCAATGACGCGACGCCGGTCATCGTCGAGACCACGGAGCAGGAGGGGTTCCGGATATCGGCGGCGAAGCTGGAAAAGGCCGTCACGAAGAGGACGAAGGCCATCATCGTCAACAGTCCTTCGAACCCGACCGGCCTTGCCTACGACAAAAAGACCCTGGAAGAGATCGCGGCCGTTGCCGTGAAACACCGGATCTATGTGATCTCCGACGAGATCTATGAGAAGCTCGTCTACGACGGGTTCAAACATTACAGCATCGCGTCCCTCGGCCCGGAGATCAAGGACCTCACCATCGTGGTGAACGGCGTGTCCAAGTCCGCTGCCATGACCGGCTGGCGCATCGGTTTCGCGGCCGGCCCCAAGGACGTGATAACGGCCATGACCAACATCCAGAGCCAGAGCACGTCAAACCCCGCGTCCATCTCGCAGAAGGCCGCGGTCGAGGCGCTCCGCGGGCCCCAGGATTTCCTCCCCGTGATGAACGCCGAGTTCGACAAGCGCAGGAAATACATGGTGGAACGGCTCAACAAGATGAAGGATGTGTCCTGCATCATGCCCGTCGGCGCCTTCTACGCCTTCCCCAACGTTGCGAAGCTCTACGGAAGGTCGGCTGCCGGAACAACGATCAAGAACTCCGCGGACCTCGCCGCCTACCTGCTGGAGTCAGCGAAGGTGGCGCTCGTGTCCGGAGATTCCTTCGGCGCCGACGCCTATATACGGCTCTCCTATGCCACGTCTCTGGAGAACATCACGAAAGGCCTGGACCGCATCGAAGCAGCGGTGAACGCGCTGAAGTAACCTTCGGACTGCCGGACATCGGACGTCAACCATCTTCTCGTTATCAGTAAGGAGGAAGCATGAAGATCGTAACCTACATCCTGATCGGACTGCTGGTCGTCACCCTGGCCGGCGGGGCCTACTTGTTCCTGTATGTGCACAAGCCCATGGCCGTCGAATACGAGAAGCTGAAACAGGGCCAGCCTGAGTTCGACAGGACCCGGAAGGAGCTCGCCAAGTTCAAAGAGCGGGAAAAACAGGAGACCGCCTGGATCGCGTCCGCCGCGGAAAAGCTGAGAACCGGCCTGAATAAGGAGATAACAGACGGCCAGGCCGAGGTGGTCGTAGCCGGCAACCGCGTTGTGGTCAACATCGCGGAAGCGGTCCTCTATACCCCGAACTCCGTGACCTTTGCCAAAAACAGCCAGCAGTCACTCGCCAACCTGGCAGCGCTCCTGAAGGACTTCAAGGATAAGGATATCTCCGCCGGCAACAGCACCATGCCGGCACCTGCACAGGGGAAGGGACGGAAACGGGTCCCGGCGAAGGACGCACGGACCCTGGCCTCGGCGCGCTCCACGGAGCTGGTGAAATACCTGGAGAAGAACGGCGTCCCGGCCGAGGCGCTGATCGCCGGGTCCTACCCGTCCAAATTGCCTGAGCGCGGCTTCAAGCTCAAAGAGAAGAAGACCATCATCATCATATCGGCGCCGGCCATGGCGGCACCGGAGACGCCCGGGCCGAAGCAGGTAACGATACCCGCGCCCGCGGCCAGGTCAACGCCGACCGTGACCGCAGGAAATGCGGCTTCGCAGCCGAAGTCCATCCCCATCTCCACGGTGCCGCCGAAGAAGGTCCCCTGACAGCCAGGGATCGTGAAGAGAGCGTGAATCACCGCAGGCCGTCTGGAGGGAGACCGGGAAAGGATGACATCTGCGCCGTTCCGGCAGCCTGCACCTGTCCCCGTTCTTCCGTTCTTGTCTTGGGGCCGTGCGGCCGCAGTATGGTATCCCCAGCCGGCGCAACAACTATGAGAACCCTATGTCAGAAGAACTGAAGGCGCGCATACGCCGGCTCGAACAGGAACTGGGGGAGCAGCAGTCCCTGTGCAACAGCCTGGGGAGCATGCTCGAAAAATCGAACAACCAGGCCTACACGTTCTATAATATCTCCAAGATCATCGCCGCCACCAACGACCTCCAGGCGATGATCCCCGACATCATCGGCTACATCGGCAAATCCATCAGCTTCGACCGCGTTACCTTCTATCTGACGGATGATCTCCACGAGAAGATGACCCTCCGCTACGCCAGAGGCCTGCCGGTCGAAGGCACGGTGTCCATCGGCATCGGCGAAGGCCTCCCGGGGAGGATCGTCGAGTTCGGCGAGCACTCACACATTCACGATCTCTCCCTCTTCTACGAGACCTTCAACGACTTCGTCCACGTCCCGGGGGAAGGGAAGCGCGATGGGGCGTACATCGGCATCGCCCTGAAATCCCGGAACGCCGCCATCGGGGTCATCGGCATCGACAGCCCGGTGAAGTACGGCCTCACGGTCGAGGACATGGACTTCCTCGCCCTGATCTCCCACCAGATCTCCGCGGGCATCGAGAAGTCCAACCTCTTCACCCGGACCGAGGAACTCGCCCAGCTCGACGGTCTGACCGGCCTCTACAACCACCGGGTGTTCAAGGAGCGTCTGGAGCAGGAGGTCAGCCGCCGGAGCAGGACCGGCAAGCCGCTCTCGCTCATCATGCTGGACATCGATCATTTCAAGCTGTTCAACGACAATTACGGTCACCAGGCGGGCGACACCGTCCTCAAGGAACTGGCCGCCGTCATCAAAGGACAATGCCGGTATACGACCATGGACATGTGCTTCCGGTACGGCGGCGAGGAGTTCGCGGTCCTTCTGACAGAGTTGGAGATCGCTGTTGCCCTGAATGTGGCGGAGAGGATCCGGCGGATGGTGGAGCGGCATTCCTTCAGCATCAAGAGCAGGTTCCCGGGAACGTCCGTGACCGTCAGCCTCGGGGTGGCGGGAATGAGCGGGGGCGATGAACTGCGCCCCGAGGAGCTTCTCAAACAGGCGGACGACGCGCTCTACCGGTCGAAGAAGGGCGGGAGGAACCGCGTCACCCCCCCTCCGCCGGACACTGCCTGATCCCCTCCCTTCGGGTCACCGGGCGCCCGGGCCCGCGATCTTCCTCCCGTGCGGCTGAAGAGCGCCGCGTGAACAAATCACCTTTTCTGAAGAACGAATTTCAGCGGCGCTCACAAAACGCCGCAGCCGTACCTTGTGCTGCGGGTAAAATTGATGGACGAGGCCTCAGGAAAACACCTCGCTGGTCAGCTGATCTCGCCGATCCGGAACCCGAAGTACACGGCTTGGGCCAGCATCTTATTGTCGAACATGAAATCGTCCGGGTTCTCTCCGAGCGGCGGTGTTTCCAGGACCTCACGGGTGAAGGCCCGACAGCCGGTAAGGGACGCACCTCGATGATTATGACCAGACAGCCTCAACAGGGGATCAAGATGCATGATGCACGCCAATGCAAGGAGGACAGGGCTTGTTATTACGAAGGAAGGACAGGCACTTGCACGCGAATAGATGACCGGCGCGTGTTAGCCGGTTCTCCGGGCCTTGGGTACCAGAGAAGCCAGTTCGTACGGTCACGCTTTCCGCACGATCGGCAACGATGTCCTTACGCCTTCCGGACAAAGCACCTAAAACGGCCGTGATATCCTCGCTACATACTGCTGCTGAGTCACTCGAAGCGAGTTATTGGGGATGTCTTGCTGCAAACGATACTCTAGACCGATCAAGATCATGCGAATCCGATAGTCCATATTCATATTGACCCGGTGCGTCTGGGTCTCCGTCTTCGTGGCGTCATCGATTCGATACTCCTCCCGGAATTCAGCACGATACTGCAGGTTGCGGGTTATCAGATAATTGAATGTCGCGGATCCATAGAACCAGGTCTGGAGATATTGATAACGGCTCTCCTGAGGAGTAAGCGTAGAGAGCGTGGTCATATTCGTGGTCGAACGGTCCCGGGACGCACCTGCAGTGAACAGGAGATACGGTGTCGCCGTATAATCAGCGTCCACATGGAAGATCCAGCCGCGGCGCACTTGCGCAGAGTTGCCCTGCTGTAGGAAGACATTGGTGTACTTATTCGAACTCTCCAGGATATTATAATTGAGCGATGACCGTAAGTTGGTCTTGGGTATTCTTGTCGTGGAAGCATTCAGCGCGTAGTTTTGCTGCATCTGATTAAATGCTGCCGCAGATTGATCCCGCCTGCTGGTGTAGGTCGCATCCGCACTCAGCGTTTCCGTCTTCCAGCCGGAACTGGTAATGCCGGCGCCGGCAGAATTAGTATAGTAAAAGCCATTGCCCTCATCCACGCCCAACACGGGAGTGCTGATCTTAGAATATCCTAGCGTAAAATCGTAATTGGTGTGGATGATAAATGGATCGAGGAAATCAGGCTGGTACGTCCCGACGTACGATATGCCTGCAAGCAAGCTCCCTATGTCCTGCTTATAATAATACGCTTGTGGTTGATTCACATTCTCCTTCGGTTTATATTCTGCAGTGCCATAGGTTAACCCGCCATGGAACAGAAAACCTTCGAGGATGCGATAGGTGATCCCCGCCTCGGCTTTGTTCGTTGTATAGAGAGCAAATATGTTTTCCTGATTGGTATAATCGTAACGATAGAATTGCTGGATTCCGTCTTTCTCCGCAACGTCAAGCCAGGCCCCGTATTGCGCGGATGTCTCGCTTGGATTGAAACCGCTCAA
>Ga0102851_10002927_pt1 | contig 10483 bp, 11 predicted proteins | sample Mud3Dept3metaG_FD_79558 | JGI IMG/M metagenome (GOLD analysis project Ga0102851, IMG submission 79558) | Freshwater wetland microbial communities from Ohio, USA, analyzing the effect of biotic and abiotic controls - Mud 3 Core 4 Depth 3... | ecosystem: Environmental > Aquatic > Freshwater >...
AGTGTCGCAACTGTGAGGAAATTCGCGATTGTTTACGCACCAGCAAACAGATCGAAGAAGAGAGGAAAGAAAGGGACGAGCTTCGAAAACAAAACCTGATTGCCCAAATTATTGACCACTCCCATATCACGTCAAATGAAATCGGATCATGCCTATTGGAATTCCTGAGCAGAATCTATAGCTCACCCATTGGAATGATCCTATTTCGGAATCTCCTCCTTTTTTATGAAGTTCCGCAACGCTCATCCTCGTTTCACCTGACCATCCCTATCTCTCGAAAAACGATGGGCTTGATTCAGGGAGAAGGGAGCGGAGGGGAGCGAACCGACCTTGAAGGGTTCACCCTTCGAATCGTTCTGTTCAAGCAGTCATTTCCAAACCATCCGAAGGCCAACATGGGAATGATTGCCTATGAAGTCGCCCACACGTTTTCTTCCGACCCTTCGGCCACCGATCAGATTTTCAAAATGCTCTCCGATGCCGAAAAGAACGTGTTTAAGAAAATGGATGTCGATCGTCGGACGAACTGGTTGGTTGCAAAATGGGGTTTTTCGGAAGAACTTGAGGCCTTTGAAAAAGAAATGACCCTGCAAAGTTGAAGGGACAACTTGATACATCTTTGCAAAAGTTGAGGTAGGTAGATTTCATAACCCCTTCCAAACTCCCCTCCTAAGGCTTGCTTGACTTTCCTTCATCTCTCTCAACCCTTTTGAAAAAGCGAAATGTTGAGGCTATTTAACCAAGAGATGAAAGAAGATAAGATATATTAGTAAGCATCAATTCTCAAAGAAGGGATATTTGGGAGTAATAGATCAAGAACAGGATGAAGAGGAGCATTACCCCGATTAAGGCGAAAAAAAGCCATGCCCTAATTTTCTTTTTCGGTGAGAGGACCGCTGGTAACGCTCTTATCTCCTTTTGCTGGCAGATGCCCACGTCTTTTAAATATTTTTGATACCGAAGAATGACCTCATTTGGGTCAAGACCCAAATATCTGGCATAAGTAATAAGGAATCCTTTCACATATAAAGAGTGGGGCAGAAGCTCATACCCATCTTCTTCAATAGTCTTGAGTAAGGGTTCACGGATCTTGGTAAAATTGGCAGCTTCCTGCAGAGACAATTTTTGGATCTCTCTCTCTGCTTTCAGGTACTTTCCCGGAGATTCCATACCGTTTTCAACTTCGATTTCTTGTTAGCGGGACCTGCTCATTCCCAGCTCCATGCGGGAATGAACATCAGCGTCGCATATTTACTTTCTCAACACGGCGATCCGAGTGACCGCATTTCTTCCAATTTTATCCTTTATATATTCAATTCTTACCCAATCTCCAAAAAAGGGGGCTCTAGAATCCAAACAGGTTTTATAGCCACACCAGAATACTGAGATTCTGCCATCATCTCCTCTAACCTGAAGTACTGAGAATTCTATCCCAACCACCTGACCAACAAAGGTCCCAGATGATGCTTCCAGAAGGTTGATCGAAAAGAAAACAACGATGAGGGCTACGAATATTCCGATGGCAAGAATTCTTTTTCTGTTTTCCATAGCGATTCCATCCTTTTCTTTAGCCACCAAAGGCTTAAGAATGTGATATAAAAATCGATGATTATTCTAAATTTGATGACAGAATTCATACTTAACCTTAGGTCAAAGGTCCCTTATTTTGCCGGTCGTTCCGTGTCTGACCAAACCTGCACTAAGTGTCCGGCGCCATCTGCAACCGGGCTTGGACGGCCATAGGGGGATCGGCACAGGACACTGGACCGGAAGGGAGTGTAAACAGAAAGTTTGAGCCGTTGTTTTTTGCCTCGTACCAGATCTCCCCACCCAACTTCTGGATAACCTTATAGATGAGATAGAGGCCCAAGCCCGTACCCGCCGCTCCCTCATTTTTGTTTTCATCATTCACGTTACCCATAAATTTTGTGAAAAGCTTCTCCCGGTATTCTTCAGGAATGGGTTTCCCGCTGTTATAAACATTTAACCGGTAGCAAGACCCCAGATTCTCAAAGCCGAGGGCAATCATCCCCTCTTTATCTCCGTACTTGATGGCATTCTTGAGTAGATTCCTGAAGACCATCTTCAGCCAGATTCTATTTGTTCTGATGAAGATCGGTTTGTTCGACGTGGCAAGGAGACGATGATCAATAAGGAGGTGATGTCCCTTCAGCTCTGAAGAAAGTTCCTTCAAGACCGATATTAGGATATCTTTCATCAGATCCAATGATTCGACTTCTGCATCTAAATCATCATTGGCCGAGAAACTCCTGCCCAGATACTCTTCGGTGACCCCGATTAACCCTGAGGTTTTTGAGAACAGTTCCTTTATTCGATGGACAACGGTTTCATCCATTTTCCCATAATAACCACGGCTCAACAGCTTCAGGGTAGCAGAGATAGAGAGGAGAGATCCCCGGACATCGTGAGACATAGCTTTCACCATGTTCAGAATCTTTTCGTTGAGCCGAAGATCACACGATTCGGGCAGGCGGTCCCTTTGAGAAGTTCCGAGTTTTTCGACGCAATGTGAAACCCGCATTTCGAGTTCCGTCAACCCAAAGGGTCCAAAGAGGTAATCGTTGGCAGAAGCGCGAATCGCATCAGCAGTAGGGGTTGATCCGCTCCTGGTAGTCAAAACGAGGATTGTCATTATTCTTGGATTCAGCTCCCTGGCCTTTTCCAAGACAGTCAAGAGGTCGGTGATCAAAAGGTCAAAATCATTGACGGGTATTCTCTCCACGGTGGACCTACTCATCGTTTCTACGGTCACTTGATACCCTTTCTTTTCAAGAGCTGTTTGGATGACCATGAGACTGTGTGGATCTTCCTCTGCCAGTGCAAGCAAAATCTCAACCTTTTTCATAGGGGTACCTCCTTGCATTGACCAATTAGATCTCGAATCTTTCGCTGGCCGTGTCAAACAGCTTTTTTACAAAAACGCTATCCACCCTGCTTTCTCACATATCGGGCTCTTTGACCTCAGAAGAAAGACCTCCTTGCCTCTTGGATGAAGACCGCGATGGATATTCTGCCTGGCAATGGAAAAATCACCAGTAGAGAGATCGTTTTCACAGGTCCACGGTGAAGAAGAAGTTCCATTTTCCTCTCCGCTATTATTTTTAGGTACTCCCTCGCTTTCTGAATCCTTGTTCGTGACCTCTTCCATTTTACCTCGCGTCAGGGACCGATTGGTCAAGAATGCTTTCCAAAATAGTCTAACCGCCAAGGGCAATGCTAGAGCAAGGCCTGCGCTTAAACCCACTATCACCATGTGGTGGAGCATATGTCCTGAACTTCTTATGAAATTTTCGAAAAATCTCTTCTTAATCAAAATGACCTCTTTCGCTAAGCTATTCACGGTCCCCTATTCTCTTAAGAGTCCTAAGGGTAGGCTAATTAAAGCCGCGGGTCTTTCTTTTCTCTTATCTAGGATCGAGAAAGCAGATGCATCAATTGATGCTTGGAAAAAGGTTTTTCCAAAATGCCGACATGGTAATTCTCTTTTTCCTCTTCGAGGGGTAACCCATACTTGCTGAGATCACCGCTCATGTAAATGGTTCTCACCTCCGGGTCATGGCGTCTTATTTCTTTTATCAACTCCAGGCCATTTTTCCCCGGCATTTGAATGTCTGTAAGGATCAAGTCCGGATTGAAAAGGAGATAAGCAGAATACCCATCCTTACCATTGTTAGCTGATCTCACTTCGTGCCCTTCATTCTCCAGCATCCATTTAAGAAGAAATGCCAGTCCCTGGTTATCGTCCACGATCAATATCTTCAAATTTCCACCCTCGCTGAGCTATTTCAGACGCAAAGAGGATGCCAAATTCCTGATATGAGCATATCGACTGAATTTCATTCGGTTTTGTAGCTGCGCAGGTACTTATGAAGTGTATTAACTGGAGGGGATTTCATACAAATGAGCAGCTGAGAGTAGGATATTCCCTGCACTACTCCTTTTTTTTGAAATCTTCTGTCCTTAAACCGTGTTTTTTCAGAAGATCATAGAAGTCGGCTCGATACTTTCCTGCAAGCTTTGCAGCCTTGCTCACATTCCCTTCACAGATCTCAAGAAGATGGATTAGATAACCCTTCTCATAAGCGTCTTTGGCATCTCTAAGGGGCTTAAACGGTTCTTGAGAAATGACGTCCTTTGTCTGGAGAATAAAGTCCTCGGCGATAACGTCCCGCTTCGTAATGGCCGCTGCATATTCTATCGTGTTTTCCAGCTCACGCACATTCCCCGGCCAGTCATAGAGCATCAGCTTTTGCATGGCCTGTGGCGTGAGGCTCTTCACCTCTTTTTTCATCTGCCGACTGAATTTCTTCAGGAAATGTTCTACTAACGGAGGAATGTCCTCCTTCCTTTCTCTTAAGGGGGGAATATTTATGGGAATGACATGAATCCTGTAGAAAAGATCTTCACGGAACAGACCTTGTTTGACATGACTTTCAAGATCTTTTTGAGTTGCCACGATGACCCTCACGTCCACCTGAGTAGGTTTTTCGCTGCCAACCGGATAGAACTGTCGTTCTTGAAGCGCCCGTAAAAGCTTGGCCTGAATTGAGAGAGGCATATCCCCAATCTCATCCAAGAAGAGGGTACCTTCATGGGCCTGGGTAAATAAACCTTTCGTGCTTCGAACTGCGCCTGTAAAAGCCCCCCTTTCATGTCCAAAAAGCTCGCTTTCCATCAACGCCTCAGGGAGGGCTGCACAGTTAATGGCTACATAGGCTCTGTTCTTTCTCTCGCTGGCAAGATGGATGGCTTTGGCAATAAGTTCTTTTCCTGTTCCACTTTCTCCGTGAATATAAACCGTGGAGTCGGTTTTGGCAATCTGGGAAACCATTTCCAAAACCCTCCTCATCTTTTCGCTTCTGGCCACAATGTTTGCAAAATCGTATCGCTCCTCCAGGAGCCCTTTCAGCCTTTCGATCTCAACAGTAAGTCTCCGATTCTCCAGGGCTCTTTCAATTTGAAAAAGCAGATCCCGAGGATCAAAAGGCTTGGTAAGATAGCTATAGGCTCCTCTTTTCATGGACTCAACAGCACTCTCGATACTTCCGTAAGCGGTTAGAATGATGACCGGCATGTCAGGAAGGATGAGATGAAATTCCTCCATCAGCGATATCCCATCCTGATGGACAAGCTGAAGGTCAACAATGGATAAGTCAACAATTTGGCTCTTGACCGCTTCGATGGCATCTTCCTCGTTTATGGCTGTAATGACCTCATAGTTCGCAGATTCAAGCCTCATCCTCAAGAGTTCCAAGAGGTTCCTGTCATCATCCACCACTAAGACTCTTCCTGACGTTGTGACACTATTCATTTTGCTTTCTCTCTCTTTTTCTCTTCAATCTCGATATCCACCTGTTTTGATTCCTCAATGACTTGGTTCAGTTTCTGAATTGTCTGTCCTAATTTCTCATTCTCCTGAAGTACCCTCACCCAGATCCTCGCTTGCTCAGCGAATGGGCTTTGGGGATAATCCTTGACCAGCTTATTCAAAAAGGCGATGGACTTGCCATAATCTTTCCTAGGATTCCCAAAATGGGCATAGATTAGTCCCATCGAAAAAAGGGCCTCGTCTCCTGGAGGATTTTGGCCGGATAGTGATAGGATCAATTGGCTTTCCTTCAAAGAACCGTCATAGTCCCTTTGCTCAAGAAGTTTCCTTGCACGGAGGAGATGCTCAGAAGAGATTTTCAAACTCTCTTCTTTCTGGCTGTCCTCCTTCTGAACTTTTTCTTTCTGGATTCCTTCTTTTTCAAACGCAACCTTGTCCTTCTCTTTCAACAAGGCGCAACCGAATAAAACGAGCAATATCAAACCGGCAACACAAAAATGAATGAACTCCCTTGTCCTGGCTCGCTTTCTGCCCATACTCTACCTCCATGAGCGGTGATAACATGTTTGACAATAGCTAACCCCAATCCGGTGCCCTTGATGGGGTCCGAATTTTTGCCGACGGCCTGATGAAATTTCTCGAAGATGGTGATGAGATTTTCTTCTGTGATACCAGGACCTGTATCTGAAACCGAAACCTCCACCTCTCGGTTCTTGAGCAGCGCGGAGACCCTTATCCGGCCTGCCTGAGGAGTGAACTTCACCCCATTTCCAATTAGATTTCGTAACACCTGGAGGATTCTCTCCCGGTCCATCCTTATGATCGGTAGTTTCTCGTCAATCTTAGTCTCAAGGGTGATCTTCTTGGCTTCTATAAGAGGGGTCATCTCAGTGGTCGCCCTTTCAATCAAGGGGGCGAGACGTCCTTGTTCAAAGGTATAAGTCGTCATCCCCGCTTCCATTTTAGATAGATCTAATAAAGAATTCACCAGGTCGATCAAGCGTTTGCTTTCCTCGGAGAGAATAGCCAAAAGTCTCTTTTGTTTCTCCGTGACAGTTCCTCCAACCCCGTCCTGCAGAAGGCTTATCCCTTCCTTGATGGAAGTAAGCGGAGTACGCAATTCGTGGGACATGGAGGAGAAAAAATCTGATTTCATCTTGTCCACGGTCTTCAGCTTGCCACACATCAAATTAAATGCTTCTGTTAACTTCAATATCTCTGGAGGAGATGTGATCTTTAAGTTGCTATCGAAAACACCTCCGGAAATTTCTTTCGTCTTTTGCATTAAAAATGTGAGGGGCTTGGTGATACTTCTGGTGATCATAAAGGATGTGGCAATGGCCAAAACCATTGCGATCGCCGACATGATGATGGCCAGTTTTTGAGCAGGGGCTGTGGATTCGCCTAAACTTGTCATTCTTTGCTGAATGTCATGCCGAGAATAGGTCTCCAATTTTTTCAGTTGCTCCAAGATTCCATCCACAGCCATTTCCATCTCTTGGCCATACTTTCTCTTGGGGTAAGTTTGATTCCTTTGGACATGTTCAATCTCTTTGTCAATCAAAGATTGGAAACGTTCATGATAAGCTTTGACCTTACTCAACGAATCCCTCTTCTCAGAAGTATCGACAATGAGGAGAACTTCAGAAAGAAATTTGTCGAAGTCTCGTTTCGCCGAGAGAAACTGGTCGTAAAGGACGGTATCTTTTGTAATGATATATTTCTTCTCGTATCGCAACTGTGAAAGGATAGAGTCTGTCATTTTTTCTTCGTAATCCAAAATGCGGTTGTCGATCCTTAGAATATGACTGGTCTCTGCATTAAGTTGGTATAACTTCACGATCCCATAGACACTCGCAATCATCACCAGAATAAATATGGTGAAATAACCGATCATCAGCCTTGAAAGTATGGTTAATCTCATTCCTTATCCAACTCTGTTCTTCCCGATGCGGGATTGATGAAGAATGATGACGTTTCAGCTACAATAGATAGAGGATGAACAATGCCCACGAAAAGGTTGTTTTGCCGAACCCAGAAGTTGGTGGCCCCAAAAAAATAACACATCTTCCCCGGTCAAGCAATTTAAAGAAATATCTTCATTGACTCTTTTCGCAATCAAATTGTGAGAGTAGTTTGGGGATTTTTGGGAAAAGTTTTTCCACCTCTATGTTCATATCAGAAGATGGATTTTTAAATAGTCATTGATTATCAGTCACATACTGCGATATTTGGCATTGGCAAGAGAATTGCAGTTACGAAACACTTTAGACAAAAAAATTCTTGCTGATCCATTAACCATGGTGTTAGACGAAAGGAGAACATCCCATGCTCAAAATTAACAAGACGGCAGTCCTTTTGGTTTTGGCTTTCTTCTTTGTGGCGGGAGGGGGCTTCCTCCCGCAAATCGTTCGGGCCGATGTGGAATGGAGAATCATCAAGGACTTACACCTGGAAACCAGCCCCCTGGATATTACTCCTTCCAATGATGGAAAGTGGTTGTACATTCTTACACCTGGAGAGATTCTCATCTTTTCCATTTCAGAGGGGACGATCTCCGACCGAATTCCAGTCGACAAGGATTTTGACAGGATTGCACCATTACCGAGGCCCGGTTTTTTCACCATTACGAGCAGTACGAAGAAAACCCTCCAGGTCATTTTGTTTGAAACGATATATAAGATTGACCTGACCGATTTACCGTTCAGAGGTCCGAAAGACGCTTTGGTCACCGTTGCCGTTTTCGATGACTACCAGTGACCCTACTGTGGTGGGCTTGAGCCCCTCCTCCAGCAGGTGCTGGAGAAATACCCGAATGACGTGAAACTTGTCATTAAACACTTTCCCCTTCAGATCCACAATTATGCAAGAAAGGCAGCCATTGCCGCCCTGGCAGCAGGGAAGCAGGGCAAGTTTTGGGAAGCCCATGAAAAACTGTTTGCCAACCAGAACGATCTAAACGATACCAAGGTGGAGGCGATCGCCGGGGAACTAGGTCTGGACATGGAGAAGTTCAAGAAGGATCTCCAAGACCCGGCCATTGCATCTATAATTGACCGGGACATGAACGATGGCCTGAAAGCAAATGTTCAAGGGACGCCTAGCATTTTCATAAACGGAAAGTTGCTCAATCAGCGAAATTATTTGCTACAGGCCGTTGAAGCGGCCTTGAAGAAAAAGAAATAAAGCGCATTCTCTAAGATTTCCCAAACGCACGGACAAAGATCGTCGAGTTGCCAAAGATGGATCTTTGGTAACTCGACCCATCATCGGCTCCCTCCTCCATTCGATCCTTACAGTCTGGACGGTACATTAATGAATCAAGCCTGTTTTGTTAAGGGTTTTCCGTACAATCTTTTCTACAAAGCCGAATTGAATGGCCCCTTACCCTCCCCTCTCCCCCATTTTGGGGGAGAGGATGAAGGTGAGGGGGTATGCATTCTCGATCCGCTGTTCTATTATTCATGTGAGCATCAATAGAGTTTATCCACCAAGGCAGAATATCATTTGCATTTTCCAGACCCGTTCTCACTTTTTTCTTCTATTGGTCCTTCTCTTACGGGTAGGCATACCAATACATTTCTTTCATCTTTCTCAAAGGTGCACTTTTCTTCAAGGATGACCTTCAACTTTTTTCGTGCCCGGTGAAGCCTCACCTTGACATTCTTAATCGTTATTCCCAAGATGTCCGCAATCTCCTGATGGCTGAACTCCATGATGTCAAAAAGGAGAACGACCGTTCGTAGCGATTCTGGCAAAAGGTTGACCTGGTTCTGGACGCATTCTCCCATCTGGCGCTGTTCCAATTCCTTTTCGATATTCGGTCCTTTTTGAACTAAGGATTCTTTAAAATCCTCCATCCCCTCCTGGTCTATTCTTTCTTCTTTACATGACTTTTTCAATTGACGGAAATGATCCTGGCAGAGGTTATAGGCGATACGGAATATCCAAGAGGATAATTTAGATGGGTCCCTTAGGTTTTCCAAATTGTTCTGTATCCTTAAAAAAGTTTCCTGGATTAAGTCATCCGCCACCCATTCATCTTTGACAAGGGCCAGGATGAACTTTCTGACCTTGCCATAAAATTGGTCGTATATTTCCCAAAATTCCATCTTCAAACCTTCAGGATGCGCAAAAAAGTCTTTTCCAGAAGGGTCATTCCTGCGGAAGCAGGAATCCAGTGTCTTTGGTGTTTTCTGGACTCCCGCTTTCGCGGGAGTGACAACAGGGGTAGTCTTTCTCAGAATCCTATGGATACTTACCCGCAGCACGATTTGCTGGCCTGCCGATCACAGGGCAAGGTAAATTCCTTTTCTTCTCCCATGAGACCATTGATACAGTTCTTTATGGCCATATGAGCTCCCTTCTTCACCTGGCTAGCAAGATCAACAGCCTCTTGAATGTCATCTGGAGCAAGGCCCATAGTTTTCGCTTTCCCATAATAGTACTCAAAACACGGGATGCAGTTTGCAGCCGTGGCTCCTCCCAGGCATATCAAAAGTTTTGTCCTTTCGTCCATGGTCTCGTCCTCCTTTTAATTTTTATCTATAAGACGGAAAAGACCTCAGAAAGGTTACACAGTTAGTAAGGATACTTAATCGATCAATACAAAGCCATAGCGGTTCTGGGTATCCTCTTTATTCTGAAGGACGTTGCACGGCAGTCCTAACTTTCGCACCGTTTTGTATACATCAATGCCAAAGCTTTGATCGCAAGGCCTAACCTTATCTGGGGTCGGGCAGGGTTTATCCTCTTTCACAGCACAGGCCTTACATAAATTACAGGTTCGAATTCCGAATGAAAAATAATAGCCGTCCAGAAAAGCAGCCCTTTCGATTTCAAGAACTGCCTGGCTCAATGCTCTGTCATCATTCGAGCGAACGAGCAGAATATGATTGTATCTCTTAATCATCTCCACTCGCTCCTGATAAGTCGTATCCCTGGTGTGACATCTTATCGTTTGGCGAAAAAAATCTTCACAGCCCCATCGACATTTCAAGATCGCCCGACTATCAAAACAGATGTCTTTGGGCGAGATCATGATTGCTTCGACCATTCCTAATTCTTTTGCTAATTGAATATACTTTTCCATCTGGACATCCTCTCGCCCCTCACCCTCTCCCTTCCCCTCTC
>Ga0102851_10002928_pt1 | contig 10482 bp, 8 predicted proteins | sample Mud3Dept3metaG_FD_79558 | JGI IMG/M metagenome (GOLD analysis project Ga0102851, IMG submission 79558) | Freshwater wetland microbial communities from Ohio, USA, analyzing the effect of biotic and abiotic controls - Mud 3 Core 4 Depth 3... | ecosystem: Environmental > Aquatic > Freshwater >...
CACGGAGCATCCCTCCGGTGGCCTGACGTCGAGCGGCGGCGCCGATTATAACCCGAACAAGCGGCAGGACTTGCGAGAAGTGGCCCTCTCGGAGGCCGGTTCCCGCATTTACCTGCGGAGGTTGTTCAAGCCAGGCCGCGCCCGCCCCGGGCAGCTGGCCCGGCAGGAGGTGTGTGATGAGACCGCTCGTGCGTTGCGTGGTTATCTTGTGCGCACTCTTCGTCACGGGGATTCCCGCCTTGGCGCAAAACAGCGGAGGCTTGCCGAGCAAGGAGCACACCCTGGCCAAGGCGGCCTACGAACGGGCCGAGCGTGTCGTGCTCCTCGAGGACGCCGCTCAGGGGGACGTCGTCCACTACGGGTTCGATGTCCCGGTCGGCCCGGGACCATTCGACGTGATCAGGATTCACCGGGTGGTCAGAGAAGTCAGCCCGCGGAGGGCAGCGAAGAAGATGGAGGGCATCCTTCTGCTGCCTGGCCGCCCGCAGTTCGTCGAGCCCATCTTCATGCAGGAGGCGGCAGCCTCCGTTCCACCCGACCAGGGTTCCGTCGCTCTCTACCTCGCCGCTCACGGCGTCGACGTGTGGGGGATGGACTACGGTCATTCGTTCATCCCCTACCCGACCACGGACTTTCTCTTTCTCAAGGGATGGGGCATCGACAAAGAGATCGCGCACATCCACATCGCCCTCTCGGTTGCGCGATTCCTTCGGGTCAACTCTGAACAGGGCAATGGCCCGATCCACATTCTCGGGTTCAGCTACGGTGGATTCCTGGTGTACGCCGCCGCCGCCGAAGACAGCCAGAATCCGGGCAACCTTCGCAACATCAAGGGTATCGTGACTGTCGACGGCTCGGCATTCAAGCAGCCGATGGGCAGCGCTGCGCAACTCAACGCCTGCAACAACGCCAAGTCCCAGCGCGCGGCCCTGGATGGGGGAACCTATCACTCGGACAGCAGTTCGACGTTGAAGATGGGACTTGCGGCGCTCAACTACCCCAACGATCTGTCGCCACTCTCCGGCGCCGCCTCCGGCACATTCCCTGCGTTCCCTGCGTACACGTTTACGAACTTCCAAGCGGTGCACGTTCAGATGATCCGCAGCAAGTTCCTGGCCGGCTCGTACACCGTCAGCCCGCCATTCGCCACGCTGCTGTTCACCGATGGCCAGCGAATCGTGAACCTGTTCGGCGCGTCACCGGCGTACATGCCCTACCAGCTCACGTACGATCTGTCCGCGTCCCAATGCAGCAGCGACGCCTTCCCCGTGGTATTCGACGATCACCTGGAAGAGGTTGACGTCCCTATCCTGTACATCGCCCGACAGGAAGCGAACTTTCACACGACGACGCTGACGCAGAGTCGTGATGTGACGAAGGTCCTCGTCAACCCGACGCTCGACCCGTCGCTGTACGGCCACGCGGACTGCTTCCTGGCGAACAACGCCGCGAGCGTAATCTGGCAGCCGATCCTGGACTGGATCCAGGCGCACCGGTAGAACGGGCGGAATTCAGTTCGCGCCGCGGCGACAGTACGGGGGCGGCCTTCGGCAGGCTCAGGCCAGGGAAGCTCCCGGGCCCCAGCCCGGCCTACGTCGCTGGCAGACGGGCCGACGGCAAGTCGAGGCCCGACAGAGGCGGGAAAGGCACCGGGTCGAACGGCAGGCCGTTGTCACGCGCCAGTCCTTTCACGAAGAGCAGGTGCACGACAGGAACACCCCGGGCGGCGAACTCGAACAGCAGGCCGCGCGCCGGTGACGAAGGCAGCGACGGCAACTTCAGCACCAGTCCGTTGGGCACCTCGAGCGACGCCTCGGTGTCGCCGTAGTTGGCCGTCGCCCCGCCGACGTTGACGAAGCACCGGACGGGCCGGCCGGCTGCCGCGGCGTCATAGATCTGGAGACGCCGCCGGATCCGGTCGGCGAGTGTGGGTCCCTCGATGACAGGCAGCCCGCTGCGCCTCGCCTCGTCTACTAGCGTCGTGCCCTCCTCGTCGAAGAGCACGCCGCGGCCCGTGTCCCTCTTCCCGCCAGGTGCGACGGCCGCAATCGTGTACGGCAGCAGGCTGTCCGAACGGAGCCGCGCGAGCATGTCCACGAAGGTGAAGCCTGGGATGTTCGCGCCGTACATCGACGAGCCGACGGAGTAGATGAGTACGGGCCGGAGGTCAAGGGCGCGCGCCGCGCACAGCGACGCGAGCACGAACGCGGGGAACGACCCGCTGCCGCCAATCGCCACGGCGTCGCCGGGCTTCAATCCTGCGCGTTCGAAGTACTCCGCCACCACGCCAGCGAACGCGGGGTTGGCGGCCGTGCGCTTCGCTGCCACGTCTCCGAGTGACGTCGTAAGCGGGGTGAACTCGTCGCCCACGATGCCGGTCTGGTTCGGGTCGAGTGCCGGGTCGATCGGCAGGCCCTTCTCCAGGCGGAGCGCCTTGATGCTCGCGAGCGACCGCGCCATTAGCGCTGCGGCTTCCGTTCTGGGACTCGCAACGGCCGCGGGCGACCCGTCACCTGCTCCGCCCGCGTCGACTGACATCGCGCCGGCGGCAGCCATGACAGCGGCGGCGGCAACGAGACCCGATGCGGAACGATGGCGAGCGTGGATGCGCATGCGATGGAGGCGGGCCGGCGCCCCCGGATCTGGTGACAGCGACCGCCCGGGTATCTTAACCGGAAAACTCCGCCGCCGATGTCCGGCGCGACGCGCGAGGCGCACGCTGGGGCGGGCGAGCAGGGTGCCCTGTCTTCAGGACCGCAGAATCTGCGACGTCCGGCCCGGCCAGGATCGCAGCTTCTGCGTGCCTGCGTGCGAGCACGAGGCAAACGCCGGGATTTCCGCGACTCCTGGGCGCAGGCACACGGCACGCCGCGTGCAAGACGACGATGTAGAATGCGACGCATGCCACGGGTTCCACCGTTTGACCGCCCGGCTACGTACCAGGATCTCGAGCAGCTGCCGCCCAACATGGTCGCCGAGATCGTGGACGACGAACTGTGGGCCAGCCCGAGGCCTGCCCCGCGACACTCGCGCGCGTGGGCGCGACTCACCAGCAGAATCGAGCCGGCTTTCGACGAGGGCCGCGGCGGCCCCGGCGGATGGATCATTCTCGGCGAACCCGAGATCCACCTGGGCAAACAGGTTCTCGTCCCGGACCTGGCCGGCTGGCGCCGCACCAGGTTGCCAAGGTTGCCCGCCACGGCCCACATCGCGATCGCCCCTGACTGGGTGTGCGAAGTCATTTCGCCTTCGACGGCGAAACTCGACCGGGCCAAGAAACTCGGCATCTACGCGTCGGAAGGCGTTCAGCACGCGTGGCTCGTGGACCCGCTCGCCTGCACAGTCGAAGTCTTGCGTCTCGACAGCGGCCGTTGGACCATCGTCGCCACATATGCGGGCGACGTGGTGGTGAGAATCGAGCCGTTCGAGGAGATCGAGATTGGAACGCTGTGGGCCGACGCCGGGGACGAGACTGTAGAGGCATCGCCAGACGATTGACCGGCTCCCCGCCCAGGGTGGACCTGGGACCGGGGTGTATCATCGCGCCGTGCGCCCGCGACCCTTGATGGTCGTCGCCCTGTGCCTGATGACGCTTGGCCGGCCAGCATCCGCGCAGGTCGATCCCGATCCGCTCATCGCGCCGGTCGTGTTCCATTGGTCGCAGGCGACCACCGCGTGGCCGACCCTCGAAGGCGGAGCTGTAGGCGACGGGTCGCAGGCGTTCTGGCAGCGCCAGATCAGGCTCATCGAGTCGGCCGGCTTCACGGGCCAGCTCTTCCAGGTCTCCTACGGCGACGAACTGTCCCAGCGCAATCACCTCGCCGCCATGCAGCAGCGCCGGTCCAGCGAGCCGGCCGGCCCGCTCCCGCCGCGCATCGTGCCGTTTTTCGCAGCCGAGACCTTCCCCGACTACCTCGTCCCGAAGGACGTGCTCTCTCCCGCAGGCTTCGAACGCTTCTATCAGGCCATTCGCGCATTTTTCACCATGTACGCGGCGTACTTCCCCTCGAAGCCAGGACAGAGGGGAACGTTGGATCCCGAGCTGCTGGCGAAAGTCGACGGGCGTGTATTCGTGGTCCTGTGGTGGGTGCCGCTCACGAGCTACGATCTGCCGGTCACCTTTTTCGAGACGCTGAGCGATCGGCTGGAGCGCGATTTCGGGTTCCGCGCTTACTGGAGCGTCCACGAGTGGTGGTTCCGCGGCGGTCCGGACGATGTGAACTTCCTGTTCAACGGGTCGGCGCGCGTGGAGTGGGGACGCAGCACGAAGCACCCGTCGGTGGATCTCCTCGTGGCCTTCTGGCCACCGAGTCTCGACGGTTACACGCGCGATCTGTTCGCGTCCCGCGACTCGGGCGTGCCTTACGCCGCCGCCTGGGACGCGGTGATCGCCGCGCGCCCGCGGCCATCGATCGTGTTCGTTGAGTCCTACAACGAAGTCACCGAAGGCAGTCATCTCATACCCTCGTGGCCCGTCAGTCATGCGCCCGGCGACAGCCATTGGAGCGGGCCGCCAGACAAGGCGCACTGCGCCACGCAGCCGTGTCATCCGCTGGAGTTCACCGATGCGTGGGGACCGGAGAATCCGTGGCATTACCTGGATCTCAGCCGCCGCAAGATTCGCGAGTGGCTCGACGGGCCGCCGCCCGGCGGCGCGGACGAGGTTCCTCCCCATGCGTTCATTTTGGCGCCTCGAGCCGACGAAGTCGTGTCCGGCGCGACGCCGGTCAAGGCCGTCGCCGCCGACGACAAGGCCCTGCGGGAGGTCCGGGTCTACCTGGACGGGTGGCTGTCGCACACCAGCAAGGGCTCGGTCAATCTCAGGCTCAAGAGCTGGGCGCTCGCCGACGGCCGCCACGCCATTGCCGTGGAAGCCATCGACCAGGCCGGGAACGCCGACATCGACGTGCGGGAGTTCCTCGTGCAGAACGGGGAGGCGGCCGTCAGCCGGGAGACTGGGCCCCCGGCTGCTGCCGATCGAAAGCGCTAGAAGCGTCCTACCTGGACTGGGCCGCGAACTCCTTGTAGGCCGCCTCGGCGCGTGCCGCGCCCCCCGGCTCCGAAAAGATGAGCACGCGGTACCGGAATGTCACGCTCTTTCCGGGCTCGAGGGCAAAGTTCAGTGCTTCCTTGCCGTCGCTGAGCGCTTTCTGGCCGAGCGGGTTCGCGGCGAACAGCCCGTAGCCGCGCGCGTGCCAGTAGGTCGGGAAGCCGGGGTTGCCCGGATGGTCCAGGATGGCGATTGTCACCGGCTCCTCGCCAATCTTCGCGCTGAGCGTGCACCACCGGCCGCGCGTGCCCCACACGGCATCCCCCGTCTTGCCCTCGCTCGTCAGGTAGTCGCCGTTCACGCCGGCATTGTCCATTTCCGGCACCTTGGTCGCGCGGCCGCTCGCGTCGGTGAACACTCCCGCTCCCTTGGCGGGGATCTCGAGCTGGCGGGCGACGCGCAGGCCCAGGACGCCTTCCTTGTTGTCGGTGAGCGCCACGCGCTCGCCCTGTGCCTGGAGGCGCGTGATGCGATCGACGCTTCGCCAGGCTGGCCCGCCCCTGAACACGAACAGGGTGTGCTCCTTCAGGACCACCGGGCCCTTGCCGTCGGCCGGCACCCAGTCCATGTCGACTTCGAGCTCTCCTTTGTCGGCACCGCTGCGCACGGCCGTGACGGCCTTGTGCACGATGGTGCCGAACTTCGGCCGGTCCTCCGGCTTGACGGCGTCGGAGTTGTTCCAGAAGTCGGTGCCGTTCACGTCGCCGTAGTTGAACCACAGGCCGATGTGATGAGGATGATCCACGCGCTCCCCCGGACGGGGCTCGAGCGGGAATCCCCGGGTGACCAGCGTGCCTTTCGCGCTGCGGATCGGGAAGAGCACGGGCTTCTTCCCCGTCTCCGGATAAATGTAGGCCGTGAACGGCTGCCCGTCCACGTACACGTCCACCCGCTGTTTCGCATCGTCGCGAACGAGGCGGACGCCTTTCTCGCCGGCCTGCACTCCCGGGCCGGCGGTCAGCCACGCCCCCGCGGCCAGCAGGACGCCGGCCGCCACGATCACCGCAATGTTGCGCCGCACATGCTTGTTCACGGCTCGTCGTCCTTCCTTCAGAGAGGGGTTGCTCCTATTTGCTCATCTCGCGGAAGCGTTTCAGGAACGTCCGGGCGGTGGCGTCGAGGTTCTCGATCGAGCCGCCCCCTTCGAGCACTTCGCACATTTCGTATGCGACGTAGCCCCGATACCCGATGGCCTTCATCGCATCGAAGAACGCCTTGTAGTCGATGAAGCCGTCGCCGAACGGCACGGCGCGCACCACGTCGTCCTGGCGCAGGTAGTTGGTGAGCTGGGCGCTGTAGCGCGCCCGCGGATGCTTCACATAGTCGGCGACGGTGGTGTACGCGATCAGGGGGCCCATCTTCTTCACCGCGGCCGCCAGATCCGGACCGTTGATGCCAAGTAACGCGGGCGACCAGGCGTCGAACGCCGCCTTGGCATTGGGCTCGTTGACTTCCTGAATCAGCCAGCGTGTGGCGTCCGGGTGGACGGCGATGTCGTGGTGGTTCTGCACGGCCAGCGTCACGCTGTACTCGGCCGCCTTTTTCGCGGCCAGTTTCAAGCCCTGGACGACGGCGCCCCACTGCGCGTCGAAGGGGACGCCGTCCCGTTCGTATCCCGTGAAGACGCGGATCATCGGGATGTCGAGATCCTTCGCGAGCCGCGCCAGTTCGCCGACGTAGATGGCACCGATTTCCGCGCTGGGGATGCCGGCCTTCTCCATGCCCGCCGTGAAGTCCGGGTATCCGGCCAGACAGACGATCTTCACACCCAGTTCCTGGAGCCGCGTCTTCAACTTCGCCCGTGCCGCGGCGTCGAAATCGAGAGGCGAGAGGTGCGGCCGCTTCGCCATCACCTCGACGTGCGTGAAGCCGAGTTCCTTCGCCTTGACGAGAAACTGGTCCAGTGTGAGTTGAGCCTGGCCGCGCCAGACGCCAGCGTAGCTCACCGAATGCAGCACGGGCGTGAAGGAATAGCCCTGAGCGTCTGCGCTTTCCGGGGCAGCGATGGCGAGCGCCAGAGCCGCCGTCATGGCAACTCTGATCAGGTGTGGTGCGTGCATTCGTCCTCCTGCCTACTTCGCGGCGCAGGCGAGCGACTGTCTCAGCAGCGCCAGCGACTTCGGCGCGTCGGCCGAGAAGTCCTTGGTGGACGCTTCAACGCTCATCCTGCCGGAGTACCCGATCTTGCACAGGTTGGCGAAGAAGCCGCCGTAGGCCGATTCGTCGAGGCTCAACGGATACACGCGGCCCGCCGGATTGGCGATGTGCGTGTGCGCCAGCAAGGGGCCGGCTTCGGCGATGATGTCGGCGTTCTCGCCTTCTTCCGCCAGGTGATAGTAGTCGACCAGGAGCTTGATCTCCGGCCGATCCACGGCCCGGACAAGCGCCAGCCCCTCGCGTGCGGAATTGATGATGTTCGTTTCCTGCTTGCGCAGCGGCTCGACGACGATCGTGATGCCGGTGTCGCGAGCAACGGGCGCAATGCGCCGGCAGAAGTCGACCAACTGGTTGAACGCTTCTTCTCGCGAGAAGCCGTCCGGCACCCGTCGGGCCCCGCCGCTGCCGAGGACCTGCACCTTCACGCCGAGGCGCTTGAGGCGGCCCAGCGTGGACGTGACGTAGGCCATCTGTCGGGCGGGGTCGACCTCGGGCCCCGTCAGCTTGACGGACCCGGGGAGGAAGACGTTGGCGGCGGCCACCGGGATGCGGAGCCGGTCGACCGTCGCGGCGAGTTGCTGGAACTCGTCGCCGGTGAGGGCCGCGACCTTGGAAGCGTTGATCTCGACGTAGTCGAAGCCCGCCGCCTGGGCAGCTTCGAACTTGTCGGCGTCGAGGCAGATCCCGATCTGGACGCGGCCGGGAGTCTGGGCAAGCGCCAAGCCGGGGATGAGGAGCAGGCAGACGAGAAGAGCTGATCTGGGTCTCATGGCGGAAAGCATACCCGATTCGGGGGTGCGGGAGGACGGCTCGCGGATGCTGAGGCTGGGTCGGCCGGCTCGCACGGCCAGCGCCCACCCCCAACTGCCGCTCGACGGTCCTCCACGGACATGGCGCGTCGCGTGATGTGGTGTCGCTGTCACGTCTCGTGATAACGTCCGCCGCCAGTGGAAGACAAGGGAGGCCCGCCGTGCGATACCTGCTCATCATCCTGGCCCTGCTCCCGGTTTCGGGGTGTCGTCCACAAGGCACGAATCCGGCAGAGGGGGCTGCGAAACCGGTGGAGGTCACGGCGCTGACCGTCGCCGCGCGGGACGTGCCCGTCAGTTACGAGTTCGTCGCCCAGACCCAGAGCTCCCGTCAGGTGAACGTCCAGGCCCGCGTGAGCGGCTTCCTGGAGAAGCGCGTCTACACGGAGGGGAGCATGGTCCGGCAAGGGCAGGTGCTCTTTCTGATGGACGACAAGCCGTTCAAGGTCCAGCTCGACGCACAGGTGGCGGCACTCGCCCGGCAGCAGGCAGGCCTCGAGGTGGCGCGTGCCGACTTCGAGCGCACCAAGCCGCTCGCCGCCGAAAACGCGCTCGCGCAGAAGGACCTGGACGCGGCCAACGGCCAGTACCTCGCATCGGCGGCGGCGGTCGAGGAGGCGAAGGCCCGCGTGGAGACGGCGAGGCTCAACCTGTCGTACTGCACGATCCTCTCACCGGTGAGCGGGATCACCGGAGCCGCTCAGCAGCAGGAAGGGACCTACGTCAGCCCGCAGAACAGCCTCCTGACTACGGTGGCGGTGCTGTCGCCCATGTGGGTGAACTTCAGCATCTCCGAGAACGAGATGCAGGCCTTCCGGGAACAGATCGCGAGAGGCGGGGTGCGGCCGCCCAAGGACGGCAGCTACGTCGTCGAAATCCTCCTCGTAGACGGCTCGCTCTTCCCGCACAAGGGCCGGATCACGTTTGCGTCGCCGTCGTTCAACGTCCAGACGGGGACGTTCATGATCCGCGCCAGCGTCGACAATCCAGACGGGGTCTTGAGGCCGAACGCGTACGTGAGGGCCCGCCTGACCGGGGCCGTCCGGCCCGGCGCGATCCTCGTCCCCCAGCGCGCCGTGCAGCAGGGCTCGGAGGGGCACTTCGTGTGGGTGGTCGACAGGGACGGCAAGGCGAGGCCGAGGCCTGTCGAGGTCGACAAGTGGAAGGGGAACGACTGGTTCGTCTCGGAGGGTCTGCACGAAGGGGACCAGGTGATCGTCGACGGGAGCCTCGCCCTTCACGCAGGCACGCCCGTCGTGGCGAAGCCCTCGGCCGGAACCGGCAAGGCCGGCGAATGAGCACGCGCCCCAGGGAGCGCCGGAGGGTGTAGCGCCATGTTCTCGAAGTTCTTCATCGCGCGGCCGATCTTCGCGTCGGTTGTGTCGATCATCTTGTGCCTCGCCGGGTTCGTGGCCATGAGCGTCCTGCCGGTCGAGCAGTACCCCACGATCACGCCGGTGCAGGTGACGGTCAGCGCGATCTACCCGGGCGCCGATTCGAAGACGCTCGCCGACTCGGTGGCGGCGCCTATCGAGGCCCAGATCAACGGCGTGGACAACATGCTCTATATGTCGTCGACCAGTTCGTCGACGGGCATGCTGACCCTGACCGTCTACTTCAGCCTCGACACGGACCCCGACGTGGCGCAGGTGCAGGTCCAGAACAGAGTCAACCTCGCCGTGCCCCAGCTCCCGTCGGCCGTCGTGCAGCAGGGCGTCTCGGTGCAGAAGAAGTCCTCGTCGATCATGATGCTGATCGGCATCTACTCGAAGGAGCGGCGCTACAGCAGCGAGTACATCGCGAACTACGCGAACGTCTACGTGCTCGACGCGATCAAGCGGGTGCCTGGTGCGGGCCAGGCCTCGATCATGGGGATCCCCGACCAGGCGATGCGCGTGTGGATGAACCCCGACCGGATGGCCTCGCTCGGGATCACGACGAGCGACATCCAGCGGGCGGTGTCGAGCCAGAACGCGCTATATGGGGCGGGGCAGATCGGCCAGCAACCCACGGCCGGGCGGGTGGAACTCACCTTCCCGGTCGTCACCCAGCAGCCCTACACCGACCCGGCAGACTACGAGAACATCATCCTCCGCGCCGGCCAGGGTGAAGGAGCGATCGTCCGCCTGAAGGACGTAGCCCGCGTCGAGGTGGGGCTCCGGCAGTACGTCGTCGACAGCCGCCTCAACGGTCTGCCCGCTACTTTCATCTCGGTTTACCAGCAGCCGGGCGCCAACGCGCTCCAGGTCTCGGAGGCGGTTCACGCCGCGCTGGACGGAATGCAGGAGAGCTTCCCCGACGGCCTCGACTACCTGGTGTCGCTCGATACGACCGAGTTCGTGCGCCTGTCCATCGAGGAGGTCATCCACACGCTTTTCGAGGCGATCATCCTCGTGGTGCTGGTGGTCTACCTCTTCCTGCAGAATTTCCGGGCCACGGTGATCTGCTCGACCGCCGTCATGGTCG
>Ga0102851_10002929_pt1 | contig 10479 bp, 6 predicted proteins | sample Mud3Dept3metaG_FD_79558 | JGI IMG/M metagenome (GOLD analysis project Ga0102851, IMG submission 79558) | Freshwater wetland microbial communities from Ohio, USA, analyzing the effect of biotic and abiotic controls - Mud 3 Core 4 Depth 3... | ecosystem: Environmental > Aquatic > Freshwater >...
AGCGTCATACCTTTCCTCAGAAGCGGCAAGATGCGCTCGTCTGCCTGCACCCCGAGTCTCAGTGCGTCTTCCGTCTCCAGGGTCAGCAGCGGCGCGCCGGGCAGCACGGTTGATCCCTCGTATATATGCTTCGCTGTGATAATGCCGCTGACCGGGGCCGTAATCTGCGCAAAGGAGGCTTGAGCATCCACGCGCGCCTTCTCTGCCTTTGCCTGCGAAAGAAGAGAGTCCATCCTCTTCACCTGGTCCTGGGCTATTCGTTTTTTTGTCTCTACACTTTCAAACTCATGACGGGAGACCGCCTTGTCCTGGTATAGCCCCTGGTACCGTTCAAAAGAACTCTCTGCAAAGTGTGCATCTGCCCTGGCCATGGCAAGGCCGTTTTCCGCCTCGGCCACCGCAGATGCCGCTCTCTCCACGGCAGCTCTGATATCAGGCGCGTCTATGACGGCGAGGAGCATGCCTTTATCAACCTTCTGCCCCTGCACGAAGCCGACCTTCGTGATCGTGCCCATTACCTTCGCCACCATGGTGATGGGGTTTCGCGAAACTACCGTACCGGATACCTCGTAGAACTCGGGAGCCTCGCGGCTTTCGACCGTGATGACCGGCGCTGAAACTTTTGCGGGAGGCATTTTCTGGGAAGAGGTCTCACCAGCGCACTGGGTTACAAAAAGAGTGAAAAACAGTACGAGAAAGACCGGGTTCCTGGGTTGGTTTTTCATTATACCTCCTCGATACATTCTCGGGGCACGCGGTGTCGGGCCCCGCTACCTGCCCTGAGGCAGACGGGTCAGCAAAAGTCCTGCATTGAAGAGAGCCCTTCCAGTAGCCTCGTTGTAATCGTTCTCAAAAATAACAGCGTTACTTCTCGCCGTGACCAGGGCCACTTCCGCGTCGAGCACTTCCACCATTGTGGAGAGGTTGTTCTCATATCTCACCCTGATGAGCCTGAAGGACTCCTCAGCCTGCAGCACCGCCTCAGTCGCCACGCCAAACCGTTTCTTTGCCTCGTCGACCCGCCGGTACCCCTCGTTGATCTGAAAGGCGATCTCTCTTTTTTTCTGGGCGAGATACTCCTTACTGCGCATCTCTTCGTAACGCGCCTTGTCAATGTCATCGAACTGGGTCTTGTCAAATATGTCCCAGCGCAGCGATATGCCTGCCATCCACCCGTCGCCATCCGCCCCAAAAGGGTTGCGCTCGCTATCCCTTCCGTACGTCCCTCCTGCATGGAGTTTCGGCAGGAACCTCGATCGCTGCAGGCTGGTGTTGTGAGAGGCATTCCTGGCCTGGTACTCTTCAGACAGGTAGTCTGCCCTGTTCTGGAGAGACTGCGCCAGTGCATCTTCAAGAGGTGGAAGCCGAGTCCATCTGGACGAATCAAGAGGCACAACATCGTATAGTTGGTCATCGGAGAGCAAGAGGCTGAGTGCCATCCGGGAGATGTGCAGATCGTTCTCGGACTTGATCAGGGAAGCCTCCCTCTCTTTCAGGTAGACAAAAGCCCTCAACTCGTCAGAGTGAAGCCCCATGCCCCTGGCGACCTTGGCCTTCGCCACCCTGAGAAGTTCCCGGGCTTCATCGACACTCCTGGCAGCCATTTCCGTGACAGCTCTACTCTTCAGGACTGTCAGGTACGTGGTGAAAACGGTAAACGCAATCTCCTCCCTGAAGCGTTCAAACTCTTTTGTCCTTGAGAGAAAGGATGCTTCTTTCATATTTCTCGTTACAAAAAGTTCGGGAACAAGGAGGGGCATCTCCGCGGAGACGCCCGTGTAAAAATTGCTCACCGTACCTGCTGTAAAGAAATTTGAGAACGTCAGCTTTTCCTGGTTCAGTTTGGTGAATACCGCGTACGAGGGGTAGTCGCCCCGGGTGTATCGTTCAACAAGGAAAAGGCGCGGGAAAAAAAGGCTGGTCGCAGAGTTCAGCTCCTCTTTGCTGGCCTTCAGCCCATACGACCTGGACTTGACGTAGTTGTTGTTCGTGAGGGCCTTCTGCATTGCTTCTTCAATCGTTAGCGTCTCGTCAGCACGGGCGTTGAGAAGAAAAACGCCTGTGATACAGGCCATTAACAGGCCAAAGCCGTGCAAAACTTTGTGGCGCATGATCAACCTTCCCTGTGTAATATTGTCGTACTTAATTGTTCACCATTTTGGAGGATGAGCGCAACTCTTTTCTTTACTCTACGCTGACATACGCGACATTGGGAATTTCAGGGTTGATGTAATAGAAAAATTTCTTTATAATCACTGGGTCGGAGACACAATAGGCACAAATGATACGCACAAGGTTTGCGCCGAGCCCCACGGGCCATCTGCATATCGGCGGGGCACGGACGGCGCTTTTCAATTGGCTTTTTGCCCGTCATCACGGCGGGAGGTTCATCCTGCGCATCGAGGATACGGACAGGGAGCGCTCACGGGAAGAATATACCCATGGTATTCTCGAAGGGCTCGCCTGGTTGGGCATCACCTGGGACGAGGACCTCTACTACCAGAGCGCCAGGATGGACGTGTACAAGGAGTACGCGTATAAGCTCCTGGCAGAGAGCAAGGCGTACAGGTGTTACTGTACCGCGGAACTCCTGGAAGAGAAGCGAAAATCGGCGCTCAAGGAGGGGCGTAAACCCTCCTACGACAGGACGTGCAGGGACGAGACTGCCGAGCGTCCCGGCGAGCCGTTTGTCATTCGCTTCAAGACGCCTGTTGCCGGGTCTGTTGCGTACGATGACCTGATACGAGGGACGATCACCTTTCAGTGCGAGGAACTGGATGACCTGATCATCCTGAGAACGGATGACACGCCGACCTATAACTTTACCGTCGTGATCGATGACGGGCTCATGGGCATCACGCACATCATCAGGGGAGACGACCACATCAACAACACGCCGCGCCAGGTCCTGATTTACCAGGCGCTGGGATTCGAGCTGCCGCGGTTCGGCCATGTGCCGCTCATCCACGGCAAGGACAGGGCCCGTCTCAGCAAGCGCCATGGAGCAACCGCCCTTCTGGAATACCGGGACGACGGTTTTTTGCCGGAAGCCCTGATGAACTACCTTTCCCGCTTGGGCTGGGCCTACGGGGACGAGGAGATCTTCTCACGGGAGGAATTGGTCGAGAAGTTCGACCTGCCCAATGTGGGCAAGTCTGCAGCCATCTTTGACATGGAGAAGCTTCTCTGGCTCAATGGTCACTACATGAAGAGCCTGCCTGTAGAGGATATTGCCGGGAGATTCGGACCCTTCCTGGAAGCGAGGGGCTATGCGGTGACGGAGAAGACCAAGCTTGTCCCGATCGTGCTCAACTTGAGAGAACGCGCAAAAACCCTGAAGGAAATGGCGCAGATGGCTGACTTTTTCTTCAGGGAGGAGATAGAATATGAAACCGCGGCGAAAGAGAAATTCCTGACCCCCTCCAGCAAACCGATCCTGGAGAGGTTCCTGCGCGACTTACGCACGCTCCCTGTGCTGAGCGAGGCAGAGCAGCGGGCAATGGTCGAGGCGATTGCAAAAGAGCACGGAAAGAAACTTGTCGACGTGATCCAGCCCGTGCGTGTAGCTTTGTCGGGGAAAGTGGTCAGCCCGGGTATTTTCGAGGTAATAGATATCCTAGGAAAGGCAGTGGTGGAACGAAGGATTGAGCGGGCCATCTCGTCAATAACATGAAGCTACTTTCTCTTGAGCTTTTGGGATTCAAATCTTTTCTGAACAGGACCGTCTTCCGGTTCAGCGAGGGGATCACCTCCCTTGTTGGCCCCAACGGCTGCGGGAAGAGCAACGTGGTGGATGCGGTCATCTGGGTGCTCGGGGAGCGTGGCACTAAATCGCTGCGCGTCAAAGAGATGGGTGACGTGATCTTCCACGGGAGCAATGGCAAGCGGCCCGTAAACATGGCTGAAGTCACCATGGGGCTTTCCGACGGGGACCGCGAGGTCGCAGTCAAGAGAAGGATCTTCAGGGACGGGACGAACGAGTACTACATCAACAATGACCAGGTCCGCCTGAAGGACATACAAGACTTCTTCCTCGGAACGGGCATCGGCCTCAATTCGTATGCGATCCTTGAGCAGGGTAACATCGAGTACTTTGCGCAGATGAAGCCCACTGAGCGGCGCACGGCGATCGAGGAGGCGAGCGGTATAACGCGTTTCGAAGAAAAAAAGAGAGACGCGTTTGCGCGCATGGAGGAGGTCAAGGCCAACCTTGAGCGGGTCGAAGACATTTATGCGGAAGTCGTCAAGAATCTCAAGAAGGTTGAAGAGGAGTGGGAACGGCTCAAGGCCTACAATGTCCTGAAGGAGCAACTGAAGGAGATCGACATCACGCTTCTTGCCGACGCATACGTCAAGTTGGAAAGAAGAGAGGCCAGACTCGTAGAGCGGGAAGTAGAACTGCAGCAGGAAGTGGGTAGGAAAGAAGAAGAACTTGCAGTGGCAAGACAGGGCATCGATGCAAAGGATGAGGAGCTTACCCTCGCGGACAGCGTGGCGCACCAGCTCGAGCTGGACATAAAGGACAAGGAGAAGGATATAGAAAGCCGCCTTGTTGAGCTCAACTACGTGGAGGAAGAAAAGGAGCGGCTGGAAAAACTGATCGTTGAGCTGCGGGCACGAGCGGAGGAACTTTCCGGGTCTATCAAGAAGCATGCTGAAGAAGTGGAGGAGCTTTTGGGCCAGGCAGCCCAGGAAGGAGCATCGCTGGAGCTTCATGAGCGCCTGCATGAAGAGCTGCAGCAGAAGAAGAAAGAACTGAGAGGCGTCACGGACCAGCTGGAAGGGAAGCTCGAGGAGGAGAGAAACCGCCTGTTTGTTGCCATGAGCGGTTTGACAGACGTCAAGAACCGCATACTCGAACTGGAGAGGTTCGAGAAAGAGCGACAGGTGCGGGAAGAGCGAAGGGCTGAAGAGGAACAGAGGCTGAAGAGTAAGCTGGTGTTGCTGGAGGAGAAGGCGTCAGTCCTGAAACATCAACTTGACCGGGAAAACGCCGAGAAGGGCCAGCTTGACGCAGAAGAGCAGGAACTCACGGAACGCATACGGCAGGTGGAGACAGAGATCAACCAGGTGCGCGGCAGTATAGAGCACCTTAAGGGCGAGAAGCGCGGGCGGGAGGAATTCCTCAAGAAGCTCTCGAGCATCGGGGAAAAGGATAAAGAGCGGGCGGCACCGTTCAAGAGACTCATAGACCTTCTGAAATTGTCGAACGAAGGTGAAGGTGCCCTGGAGAAATTTTTTGCGGCAGAGATGGAGTATTACGTGATGCCGTCCGCCACCGCAGAGGAGCTCTCTGACGCTGCCCTCAAGTACGGAGGAAATTTCATCTTCTTCCCGTCAAAGGGTCTCTTCAAGCTGACGAGCGGTGAAGTGGAGGTGGCGCTTCACTGGTGCCAGAGTCTCACCGAGGCGCTGTCGAGGATTGAGAGCGGGGAGGAAGGCATCTTCATGGCAAATGATCTCCTGCTTGACTCCCGCGGCCTCATCGTTACGGACCGGGAGAAGAAGGGGATCACCATCAGGGAGTTCCGTGAGAAGATAAAGCTCGAGAAAGAGATTGCAGAGATAGAGGCCGAGCTTTCAAAACAGGGCGCCGCGTTGAATGAGATCGAGCGCTCCCGGATTACAGTGGGAGAGGCCCAGCAAGCACTGCTCTATAAGAAGAGACAGCGCATGCAGTCTATAGCGGAGAAGGAGAAGGAACGGATCGTCATCGAGACTGAGGTCAGAACGATCACGGAACGACTCAAGGAGTTTGCATGGAAGGCAGAGGGCGCTGGTGAAGGCCCGGCCTTTTCCCGGGAGGAGCTCACCAGCGAAAAAGAGAGGCTGGAGAAAGAGACCGAAAGCATCAACGAGATCCTGCAGGGCTTGAAAGTGAGCCTTGAGTCCGAGAGGAAAGGATACGACGAGGCCGAAAAAGAGTTCCAGGAATTGTCGGTCCAGCTGGAAAGAACGCAGAACCTCATCAAGAGATTGTCTGAAGATGCCGATCGTAGCAAGGCTTCTGCCCAGGACCTGGAAATAGAGCGGATTGCGGCGGAAGAAAAGATTATTGGAACCGAGACAGCCCTTTCTCACGCTGCCGAGCGGATCAAGGAGCTTGAAGAGAGCCATGCCCAGCTGAACGAGGCGGCGGAAAAAGCGACTGCCCGTTACACGGAAATGAAGCAGAGGCTGGGCGATCTTCACCAGGAAAAGAGCGACCTGCAGGAGAATTATCAGCGCATGGCGCAGGAGCTTGAGAAGACGAAATCGAAACGAGAAGGGCTTGAGCGCGAAAAGGCCGTTCTTGATGAGCGAAAAGGAATGGTACTCGAGCGCCTGCGCACAGAGTACGGCATCGAAGAGTTGGACGAAAAGCGAAAGACTGCCCCGGCAGGCACAGAGGCGGAACGGCAGAAACTGGCGGATGAAATTGCAGCCATGGGCGAAGTCAACTTCAGGGCTGAGAAAGAGTTCAAGGAACTGAAGGAACGCTCTGAATTCCTTGAAACCCAGAGAACCGATCTCACGCAGGCCATGGAGTCGCTGAAAAAGACAATTACCAAGATCGACGCGGTTTCCAAGGATTTGTTCATAGAGACTTTCGAACAGATCAGCGATGCGTTCAAGCGGTATACGCAGATGCTCTTCAAGGGGGGCAAGGGAACGCTGACGATCAACCCGGACAACGGCGGGATCGAGCTTCTTGTCCAGCCTCCGGGCAAGCGAGTGACCCGTATGGAGCTCTTCTCCGGGGGCGAGAAGGCGCTGATATCCCTTGCGTTTTTGCTTTCCCTCATGGATACGAAGCCATCGCCCTTTACCCTGATGGACGAGATCGACGCACCGCTCGACGATGCAAATCTCTCCTCTCTCATGGAGATTGTGAAATCGATTAGCAGCAAAACGCAAATCGTTCTTATCACCCACAACAGGCTCACCATGGAGTGTTCTGACACCATGTACGGAATCACCATGGAGGACGAGGGTATTTCCAAAATCGTGTCGGTCAGATTGTAGACGGTATACCGGCACGTCCTTCTGAAAACCTACGGTTACAAGCAAAAAATTTTCTTGACATTTCTGTCAGCCGCCCTAATAATGGAAGAAACACCGGGGGGTGGGGGTATTAATTCTTCAAAGCTGTCGGTCTGCACACGTGTCTTGGCTGAGGTTTCAGTTCTCAGGTACTCTTTTTATTTGCCTTTCAAATTATGACAAAGGGAGGTGATCAGATTAGTATAGGTTTGCGCGAACGCACGCACACGTGTGTTCGAAAAAGAAGGAAAGGGGGTATCTATGGATCCGAATATGCTCAATGATCTTCACAGTGCCTGGTACGTCTGGGGTGCCATGTTCATCGGCACCGCGCTCATGACCATCATAGGTACGTGGCTGATCACAAGGGGGTGGAAAGAATGAATCCTTTAACATTCTTGCCAGTACCTAAGCCATCGGCAGAGGGGGTAACGTACGGTGTAGTGGCCCTCGGTATCATGCTTCTCGTTTGTATCATTCTTGGCATCATGGCAAAAAAGAAATGGGCTTCGTTTGACGAATACCTTGTGGGAAAAAGGGACATCGGCCCGTACGTGACCGGTGCAGCGCTTTCCGCGTCGTACATTTCAGGCTGGGCGTTCTGCGGCAGCACGGGCATTGTCTATACGCTCGGTTTTTCCGGCATGTGGTTCGCCGGCATCTTCAGCCTCGTCGGGATCATCCCCTGCATCTGGCTTGCTGCAATAAAGACACGGGAATTCTCGGCGAAACTGGGTGCGGCGACGTTGCCTGAGACGATTGGCAGGCGGTTCGAGTCGAAAGGCCTGCAGACCATCGTCGCACTCTCCATGCTCTATTTTCTCTTCATGTATTCTGTCGGCCAGTTGAAGGCGGGCGGTAGCACCTGGTACGCCCTGACCGGGCTCTCACCGCTCTGGTGCCTGCTCCTTTCGGTTGTTGTCGCCTGGCTCTACATGGTGCTTGGCGGTTACGTGGGTAACCAGTATGCCATGGCGGTCCAGGGATTTATTTTTGCTATTGTCGGCACCGCGATCGGTATCGGGGCACTCATTTACATCGGCGGCTTCTGGAACATCACCACGAACCTTGCTGCCCAGAATCCCAAGCTGATGAACCTGATCCGGCCCGACCTGCCAAAAATCGGGTTTACCCAGCTCATGTCGAGCTACGTGGGCATATTTGCGGCCGCGGTCATCTTCTTCACCATGGCAACCGGCTTCCCGCACAATGTGAGCCGGTTCCTGGGCATGAAGAAGGTTACCAAGGCGGATTACTGGAAGCTCGTCTTCATCGTCTGGTTGTTCACCGGTATTCCCATCATGCTCGACTGCTCGAGTAACGGCCTCGTGGCACGTGCCATTTACGGGCCGCAACTCCTCAAGATCGAGCCCTGGAGAGGCGACCTGGCAGCACCGATGCTCGCCAATGCGATCGGGGGAAACGCCATGCTCGCCATGTACGTGGCAGGCCTCTTCTCCGCAGCGCTCTCTACTCTTGCCGGCATGGTCTTTATCATGAGCGCCAACGTAACGCGCGACATCATCAAGCTGTGGGCGCCGCAGACAACCGACAAGAGCATGCTCTACCTCGGGTACTTCCTGATCGCGCTCTTCCTCTTCATCCCGTTCATGTGGACACTCTACCGGCCGCCAGAACTGCTCTCCATCTTTATGGGCATGGCGGCAATGGGCCTGGGTGCTGTCTACTTCTTCGTCACCGCCATCTCCTATTACTGGAAAGGGGCGACGAAGGCCGGTGCCATCGCCTGCGTCCTTTACGGCACAATAGGTTCTATCTTCGGCGCCTGGGCGGTGCTTGCGAGGAAGCCGGCGCTCCTCGGCATGGGCACCATGGAATGGATCCTGGTGCTCGGCTGCGGCATCCTCTATTTCGGCGTCAGTGCGATAACCAAGCCGCCGTCACAGCAGTTGATGGACAAGCTCTTTCCAAACAAGTAACATCTGAGGGGGGGGCGCCAGCCCTCCCTTTCTTTGCGTATGCCAGGCAGCCTTTCGCGCCTCCCTTCGTTGGGCGACCCGGGAACAGGAGTGTGAGAGCGCCCGGGTGCCCCGCAACTACAATTGGTAGCCCGACGTACCACAAGGTACGCCTCCGTCACACTCCTCCTCGTCGCCTCGGTATGCATCGAAATTCAGCCTGGCATGAAGATCACGGCTTGGGCCAAGGTCCGCGGTCAACCTTTTTGCTTGTCGGCTGTGGGAAACATATGGTATTGAACTGGATCGACTGCAGTCTAGTACAGAGGGGATGATGCTATGGTGCGGTGGCTTGCGAGTGTCTTGCTTCTCGGCTTCGTTATTTTTCTCAACCTCAACCTCAACCTCAACCTCAACCTTAACCTGTCTTTTCCTTCTGCTGCTCTGGCCGCTGAGTGGACCTATCTCGGGAATGATGGGGACGGGACGCATTACTACTGGTTTGAAAGCACGCCGTCACCCGGTGTTGTAAGGGTGTGGGGACACCTGGTTTATAGTCAGGCAGGGCGCCAGAAGTACATTGCCAAGCGACAAGCCCGCGGCATGTCAACGGAAAGCTTCGACAGGGTGAATCACAGGAACGTGCTCTACGAGGTGAACTGCTTCAGCAGTCGTTACGAATACGCGGTTCTCGAGGTCTCGGAGTTGACAAAGGATGGCAAGAGGCTCGACTACGCAAAGACCGGCACATACAAGGACTGGAGCATGGTGCCGGAAGGGTCGATGTTGGAGAAGTTGGGCCAGGCCGCCTGCCCCCCGAAGCGCCAATAAGGCAGCTTCGTCAAAAGCCCATCCGAGGTAACTGCCAGATGTTTTAGCCGGGAACCCGCGGGCCGCCAAAACCTTCATTCGCGGGTGGCACACAAGGTACGCCGTCGGTACAGCCTGGTCCGGCTTGGGTACCCGTGCGACACCAACTCTTCACTCACGGGTAGCGCTTGCATTGAGGGCTTTTTGCTGGCTGCCTGAAATGCAGGTTACCTGAAATGCAGGTTACCTGAAATGCAGGTTACGCAGATGCTACCTACTAGGTGTGATGTGCGCAGTGCACCGCGTCATCCACATAACACTCAACACATAACACTCAACACATAACACCGTTCACCGGCCGCTGGCCGACCGATCACTGATAACCGATCACTGATAACCGATCACTTGTTTTTCAGGTTACGCCGTATTTCTTCTTCAGGAACTCCAGTCCGGTCATAGGGTAGAGCGCGTAGGTCAGGATGTCTTCCATCTTGTCTGAAATACCTTTGAGCGCCTCCCGCGCTTTGTCCAGTTCCGGGTCAAGCACGTCAGCGGGACGCGCATCGATCGGGGTTTCACCCCGCTCGTACCCTTTGAGTGCCTTTAGTCGGATCATAGGGTCAACACGCGTGGGCGTTCTGCCATACAGGCCGTAAAAGTAATCCTTCACTTCTTTCGTAATCACCTTGTACCGGCCTGCGATCACGTTCATGACTGCCTGCACACC
>Ga0102851_10002930_pt1 | contig 10478 bp, 7 predicted proteins | sample Mud3Dept3metaG_FD_79558 | JGI IMG/M metagenome (GOLD analysis project Ga0102851, IMG submission 79558) | Freshwater wetland microbial communities from Ohio, USA, analyzing the effect of biotic and abiotic controls - Mud 3 Core 4 Depth 3... | ecosystem: Environmental > Aquatic > Freshwater >...
GTGGTGGGGCATCTGCCACGCGTGGGCGCCCGCCTCGATCCTGCTCCCGGAGCCGAAGAAGGCCGTCACCTACAACGGTGTCGAGTTCAAGGTCCAGGACATCAAGGCCCTGCTGACGCTCGTGCACGATCGCACCGAGACCAAGTTCGTCTCGCTGCGCTGCGATTCGCTCGACAGCGCGAACGAGATCACGTTCGACAAGTACGGTCGCCCGAACGGCGCGTCGTCGAACTGCAAGGACACGAACCCGGGGACCTTCCACGTCCTCATGACGAACTATCTCGGCAAGCAGGGCGCGTCGTTCGTCTACGACCGCACGTGGGACAGCGAGGTCTGGAACCAGCCGCTGCGTGGCTACCGGATCACCGCGATGGACGAGATCTCGGCCGTCGACGCCAACAAGGCCGTCGGCGTCACCGTCGAGGGAGGCACCACCACCGAGAAGACCGGCACCGTCGCCGGCGGCGCGTGGACCCAGCTCGGCGCGTTCCCGGTCACCGCGGGCACGAACCTCAGCATCGTGATGAGCGGCACCGGCGACCCGGACATGTTCGTCAAGTTCGGCGCGGAGCCGACGGCGGCCGCGTACGACTGCCGTCCCTACGAGACCGGCCCGGCCGAGACGTGCACGCTCGCCGTGCCCGCGGGCGCGACGCAGGTGTTCGTCGGCGTCAACGGCTACGGCACGACCCCGTCGAACTTCACCGTCAAGGTGACGTCGGGTGGCTCGGTTCCGACCGCGTACGTGTTCAACGCGAACGCCGCCAAGCTCTACAAGGTCCACATGGACGTCGACTACATCTCGGAAGCCGCGTCGTCGCGCGACGGCAACCTCGGCTCGACGATCGACCAGTACACGCACCAGGATCGCTACGACTACATCCTCGAGATCGACACGGCCGGCAAGGTCATCGGCGGCGAGTGGATCGGCACGTCGAAGAAGCAGCACCCGGACTTCGTGTGGCTCCCGATCCGCGCGAGCGCGACCACGGTCGCTGGCGGCAAGATCAGCTACGCGAACGTCAAGACCATCTACGACCTGTCGATGCAGGACGGCACCACCCCGCCTCCCGGCGGCACGGTCAAGACGTTCGACGCGGCCGACACGGTCGTGAAGAGCGCGTGGAAGCAGTACGGCCCGTTCGACGTCGCGGCCGGAACGACGCTGACCGCGGTGATGACCGGTGACGGCGACGCCGACCTCTACGTCCGCAAGGAAGCAGCGCCGACGGCGACGGCGTACGACTGCCGTCCATACCGCGATGGCACGAGCGAGCAGTGCTCGATCATCGGCCCGGCGAAGGTCTACGTCGGCGTCAACGGCTACGCGGCGACCAGCACATTCGCCCTCAAGGTCACGTACACCGAGGGGGGGGGCGTCACCCCGCCGCCGCCGCCGCCGGGCCCGACGGTCCACCTCAACCAGAGCGGCAACGTCGCGCAGGGTGAGATGAAGCTGTTCACGCTGAACGTCGTCGCGAACAAGCGCATTGTCGTCCGCACGACCTCGACCAAGGACGTCGATCTCTACATCCAGATGAACGGCGCGCCGACCACGGCGGCGTACCTGATGCGCGGCTACACGAGCTCGGGCAACGAGACCATCTCGTACACCCCGACCAGCAACGGCACGCTGAACATCGGCGTGTACGGCTACCAGGCGGGCGCGTTCACGGTGAAGACCGCGGACCAGTAACCTCCTCGATCGTCGTCGTGCCCGCCCTGATCCTCCGGATCGCGGCGGGTCTCGTCGTTTCGGCTCGGGTCGGGCGACACCGTCGACTGGCTACTGTCGCCGCTCGGGACGCCGCGGACGCGCCACGACGGCACTGGCCACTCGACTTGCCAGCTGAGGGATCACGAGGTTGCGCGCGTGCGGCAACCGCACACCGAGGATCGCTGCTTGCACCACGCCTCCTCGTCGTGACCTCCCTCCGCTCGCTCGCCGTCCTCGCGCTGTTCACCTCGTGTGCCGACGGTCCCGTCGATCTTCCCGACGAGGACGAGCTGCCCGGGGGAGACCTCCCGCTCGGCGACGTCTCTGCCGACGACATGAAGGCCGACGGCAACTGGGGCGCCGCCCTGACGTGCAAGGAGCTGCCGAACCTGCCGCCGCTCACGCAGCCGAAGATCACGCTGTCGATCGACGGCCTGACGCTCCGCCTCACCGACGCGGCGAGCGGCTACGACAAGGTGTTCCCGGTCGGCCCCGGTCAGATCCAGACCGACCCGACCAGCGGTGAGTTCCGCGAGTCGCTGTCGTACTTCCCGGTTGCGGTCACCGGCCGCCACGACTTCCAGATCACGCCGGCGACGATCCAGCCGTGCAAGACGTGGTGGACCGATCCGGCGACCGGCACCAAGACGCCGGTGTTCGCGGGCCTGCCGTTCCTCAGCTTCTACGGCAACTACGCGATCCACGGCCCGATCGACAACTACCGCGCGGCCAACGGCGGCAACCTGCGCCGCGGCTACGTCTCGCACGGCTGCTTCCGCATGCAGGCCGCCGACATCCTCGAGGTCTACGCGCGGATCAAGGGCGTCGCGAAGGTCCCGGTCCGCGTCCAGCGCGAGCCCGAGCGCACGCCCGAGGGCACGCGCGTCGACCTCGCGAGCAAGTGGATCGGCTCGGTCTGCTCGACGAACACCGACTGCAACTTCCCGAACGGGTTCTGCGCGACCAACAAGCTGACCCAGCGCGGCTTCTGCAGCGCGCGCTGCACGTCGACCTGCTCGGATCGCGCGGGCAGCCCGCAGACGTTCTGCGTCGCCGACCCCAGCGCCGCCGGCCAGGGCATGTGCGTGAACAAGGCGCAGTCGGAGAACTTCGAGTGCCGCCCGTACGATCACTTCCAGATCGCCGCCGCGACGCCCCGCTTCAACAACCCGACGTTCAAGGCGAACGTCTGCCTCCCGAAGTCGCCGGGCTGGGTCGGCGATCACTGCCTGTCCAGCGCCGAGTGCGGCAGCGGCACGACCTGCCTCGGCGCGACCGCGACCCGGCCGGGCATCTGCTCGATGGCGTGCACGCGCTACTGCGCCGATCAACCCGGCTATGCCGACACGTTCTGCGCCGCCGTCCCGGCGCTCGCCGCCGGTGGCAGCTGCCTCCGGCAGTGCACGCCGAGCAGCAACGCCGCCGAGTGTCCGTCGGACATGGCGTGCACCGTGACGGCACGTAACGGTACGCCGTACGCGGCGAAGGCCGTCTGCCTGCCGCGGCCCTGAGTCAGACGCCGCAGCACGCGAGCGGACGCTGGACGTCACACGCGCCGGTCGTGCTGTTCGCGGGCGTCATGATGATGCCGGATCGGTTCACGATCCCACTCGTCCAGCTCGCGCATGCGCCGTCCGGATACGTGCTGCGCCCCGAGCTCGGCATCGCGCCGCCGTTCTCGGTCGCCGAGTTGAACGACGAGCTGTCGATCCACGCGCCGCCGGCCGGCGGTGAGATGGTCGGATGCGCGCGGTGATACTCGGCGTGATGGCAGAGGTGGCTGCCGGCAAACTCCTGCGCACAGCGCGCGTGCATCGCGGGACGACCACCCGCACCACCGTTCGTCGTCGCGGCGGTGAAGCCGCGGAACGTCTCGCGGAACGGCGTCGTGCAGCACGCGAGTGGGCGCGCGTCGGTGCAGGGCCCCGACAGCGTCAGCGACGGGTGCAGCACGATGCCGTTCGTGTTGACGGTCGCGGCCGTCCAGCTCATGCAGTTGCCCCCGCTCGCCGGACCTGTCGACCGACCGGAGTCCGGAGAGCCCGAGTACGATCCGCAGCCGAGCCGGCCGGACTCGACGGTGCCACCGGCGTTCTGCTCGGTGCACGAGAAGTCGATCCACGCGCCGTTCGCCGGCACGGCGATCCCGCTCGCCGCGAGCTGGTACTCGCCGTAGTGACAGAGGTGACCGCCGGGGAACTCGGTCGCGCAGCGCGCGTGCATCTGCTCGCGACCGCCGGCCGCGCCGGTCGTCGTCGCCGACGTGAAGCCCGCGAACGCGGAGGCCGCCTCGCCGTACAGCGTTCCGGGAGGACCGGCGGGACCGGCGGGTCCTGGATCGCCGGCGCCCGGAGGACCGGCCGGGCCCGTCAGGCCCTGGAGACCCTGCGCACCTTGCGGTCCCATCGGCCCGATCAGGCCCATCAGCCCGATCGGTCCCATCGGTCCGGTCGGCCCCGCGGGACCGGTGGCGCCTGCGGGACCTTGCGGGCCTGCGGGACCTTGCGGGCCTGCGGGGCCCTGCTCACCGCCGGGTGATCCGGGGATTCCCTGCGGACCTTGCGGTCCCTGCGGACCTTGCTCGCCTGGATCGCCTGGCGGTCCGGGAGGGCCTTCCCCCGCTTCCGGGCCACAGCCGATCAGGAGCGAGCACAACAGCGAGACGCGGAGCGACATCACCAGCTCCGGACGCCGCCGGGTGCGCGGCAGTCGCACCCTCTCGTCGTCGCGTGCTAGCGGCGGCGCCGGATCCGCCAGCGGTAGAAGCCGTACCCGATCGCCATGCAGACGAAGATCGGCGTCACGAAGTACGCGAGCGCCGCGTGGTTGCGCGAGCGATCACCGCCGAGCGCGCCGAGGAACATCGCCATCCCGAGCGCGACGCCGAGCACGATCCCGAGCGCTGCGGCGACAAGGAGTGGCCGCCGATCCCGCCTCGCCCGAACCATCTCCTCGACCAGGGGATCGGGGTCACTCACTCCACAAGATTGACGGCTGCGCGGGAGACGTCAAGCATGGCGCACCGCGTCGGTGCCGCGGGCCACGACGCGGGGACGCGAGCCCCGTGCTAGTAGGTCAGGCGATCGTCGAGGTAGTGCTTGTCGACGGTCAGCGGCTGCGCATAGACCGTGTCCTCGTAGAGGTACTGATAGCGCGCGAAGTTCTCGGTGACCTTCTTCATGTACTCGCGCGTCTGGGTGTACGGCACGAGCTCGACCAGCTCGTCGATCTCGCGGTCGCCGTACAGCTCGAGCCACTTCATCACCGGGCGCGGCCCGCTGTTGAACGAGCCGGCGGCGAGCGGGACCTGCCCCTTGAACTTCTGGAGCATGTGCCCGATGTACCAGCTCCCCGTCTTGATGTTGTACTCGGGCTCGTAGAGCGAGCCCGGGTCGTAGGGGATGCCGAGCTCCTTGGCGACCCGGCGCGTCGTCGCCGGGATCATCTGCAGGAGGCCCTGCGCGTCCGCGTACGACAGGACGTGCGGATCGAAGCCGCTCTCCTTGCGCATGATCGAGTAGAGGTAGCCGGGCGGGTTCTTGCCGAGGTGCTGGTGCTTCTCGATCAGGTCGCGATAGGCGCGCGGATACGCATTCTCCCACCAGCGCCTCGCGTCGCCGACGACCGGGCCATCGAGCGCGCCTCCGTGATAGCTGATCGCGAGCATCCACGGCCGGTTGAAGTTGCCGGCCTTGCGGTAGCGATCGAGCAGCATCGCGAACCCGGCGCCGCGATCCTGGCGGTCGAGGAAGCGGCGCTCGCCGCGCGCGAGCTCGGTGCCGGCATCGATACCGAGTCCGGCCGCGAGCAGCTCGTCGACGCGGGCGATCAGCTCGTCGCGCGCGAGAGATTCGTCGACGGTAGCGGCGAGCTTGCTCCCGCGTTGCTTCGCATCGGCGGTGCCGAACGGCGGCAGCTTCGTCCCGAGCGCCTCGAGGCGCGCGTGCGCGAGCAACGCGTACCACGAGAACGGATAGCGCTTGATCGTCGCGGTGTAGCCGGCGATCGCGGGGGCCTTGGCGCCGAGGCGCTCGTCGATCCGCGCGAGCCAGTACATGCCCTTGCCGCCCTCGAGCGAGCCGCCGCGCTTCGCGAGGGCCTCGAGGCGCGCGCGCGCCTGGTCCCACGCACCGAGGAAGTAGTGCGCGAGGCCGAGGTTCCACAGCGCGTCGTCGACCCACTTGGACTTCGGGTACTTCTTGAGCGACGCCTCGAGCGGCGCGATCGCCTCCTTGTAGTTGCCGCGGTTGAACTCGAGCCAGCCGGCGAGGAACGCGGCCTCCGCGGCGTACGGCGTGCTCGGGTACGCGTCGACGACCTTGCGGTACCAGACGATCGCCTCGTCGTCCTTGTCCGCGCGGGACAGCGCGCGCGCGCCGTGGAACATCGCCTCGGCGGCAGATCCGCCCATGTCCTTGTAGACGCCGAGCAGCAGCTTGCCCGCATCGCCGTAGCGGCGGCGCATCTTGAACAGCGTCGTGCCGAGCCAGTAGTCGCGCTGGCGAGCGAGCTCGGTCGGCAGCTTCGTGGGGAGCAGCGAGAGCTCGGCGATCGCCTCGTCCCACAGGTGTGCCGCGGTGAGCTGCTTCGCGCGCTCGATCCGATCCGCGTGGGTCAGCGCTGGCGCGCCGAGCTCGACGAGCTTGGCCTCGGCGCGTGCCGCGAGGGGATGTGCGGGGTGTTCGATCGCGACGACGCGGTACGCGGCGCGCGCGGCCTTGCCGGTCTTGCTCTCCGCGATCCGGAACTTCGCGGTGCCGACATCGCCGAGATCGCCGGCCCCTTCGGCGGTGATCAGCTTCGCGTACGCGGCCGCGGCGCCGGCGCGATCCCCACGCGCCCACGCGACGTCGGCGAGCCGCCACGGCAGCTCGCGCGCGAACCGCGATCCGCCGGAGACCTTCTCGAACGCGCCCTGCGCCTCGGCCGGCCGGTCGGTCCGCAGCGCGACCATGCCGCGCAGCCACCACAAGTAGTCGCGGTTGACGATCGCGCGGTCATCGAGCGTGGCGAGCCGGTCGCGCGCGCCCGCCAGATCGTTGGCGTCGTACGCCTCGAACGCCGCGCCGAGGTCCTCGGCGGGGGAGGCGATGGCGACCGAGGTCCACGCGCAGACGAGCGCCACGGCGAGCCGCATCTCGTCGAGTATGACGGTCGACGCTCGGGACGCCAGTTTTAGCGCAGGATGGGATATACCGCCGCCATGGCGTACGCAGCGCTCGACTACTACGGCATCGACGAGCTGTTCACCCACGAGGAGCGCATGGTGCGAGACACCGTGCGCGAGCTCATGACCTCGCGCGTGATGCCGTCGATCGGCAAGCACTGGTCGGCGGGGACGTTCCCGCACGAGCTCGTCCCGGTGTTCGGCGAGATGGGCCTGCTCGGGTCGTCGCTGACCGGCTACGGCTGCGCCGGCATCTCGCCGAGCGCCTATGGCCTGATCTGCCAGGAGCTCGAGCGCGCCGACTCGGGCATCCGGTCGTTCGTCTCGGTGCAGAGCTCGCTCGTGATGTATCCGATCTGGGCGTTCGGCTCGGAGGCGCAGAAGCAGCAGTACCTGCCCGAGATGGCGGCCGGGCGGATGATCGGCTGCTTCGGGCTGACCGAGCCCGACTTCGGCTCCAACCCCACGGGGATGCTGACGACCGCGACCAAGACGGCCAATGGCTATCGCCTCAACGGCACGAAGCGGTGGATCACCAACGGCTCGGCGGCGCACGTCGCGCTCGTGTGGGCCAAGCTCGACGGCAAGGTCCACGGCTTCCTCGTGCCGACGAAGACCAAGGGCTTCACCGCGCGCGACATCCACGGCAAGTGGTCGCTGCGCGCGAGCGTGACCAGCGAGCTGCACATGGAGGACTGCGACGTCGGCGAGGACGCGATGCTCCCCGGCGTCAGCGGCATGCGCGGCCCGCTGTCGTGCCTGACCCAGGCGCGGTTCGGCATCTGCTACGGCGTGGTTGGCGCGGCGATGTCTTGTTACGACGAGGCGCTGTCGTACGCGAAGGACCGCGTGCAGTTCAGCCGGCCGATCGCGGGTTACCAGCTCGTGCAGCAGAAGCTCGTCGACATGGTCAGCGAGATCACGAAGGCGCAGCTACTGTGCCTCCGCCTCGGCCGCCTCAAGGAGGCGGACAAGCTCACGCCCGCGCAGATCTCGCTCGCGAAGCGGAACAACTGCGCGATCGCGCGCGACATCGCCCGCGATGCCCGCGACATCCTCGGCGCGAACGGCGTCACCGACGAGTACCAGTGCGGCCGGCACATGCTGAACCTCGAGAGCGTCTACACGTACGAGGGCACGCACGACATCCACACGCTCGTCGTCGGCCAGGACGTCACCGGCCTCGCCGCGTTCGACGGCTAACCATGGCGTATCGCGACGCGGCCTCGTCGACACCGCCGCCCGACGTGCTGATCTGTTCGGGGCTCGATCCCTCGGGCGGAGCGGGCTTCCTCGCCGATGCGCGCGTCGTGAGCCTGCTCGGTGGTCGCCCGGTCGGCGTCGTCACCGCGCTCACGGTGCAGAACACGCTCGGCATGCGGTCGTGTCACGAAGTCGACCGCGACGTGTTCGGCGCGCAGCTCAATGCGCTCCTCACCGACGTCGAGGTCAAGGCGATCAAGCTCGGCCTCCTCGGCTCCTCCGACGTGATCCGCGAGCTCGACGAGCAGCTCGCGCTGACCCAGGCACCCCTCGTGTGGGATCCCGTTGCGGCGCCGACCCAGGGCGATGGCGTGTTCCTCGGATCCCGCAGCGAGTTTCTCGCATCGGTGCTGAAGAGCCTCGGTCGCCACCTCTATCTGATCACGCCCAACGCCAGCGAGCTCGGCCTGCTCACCGGCGCCGAGGTCACGGATCTCGCCCAGGCCGCCCAGGCCGCCCAGGCCCTGGCGCAGGTCGCGCAGGTCGCGATCCTCGTCAAGGGGGGCCACCTCGGCACCGACGAGTCGGTCGACATGCTGTGCCACGCGGGCGGCATCGAGTACCTCCGGGGCCCGCGCGTCGAGACGGAGGACGTCCACGGCACCGGCTGCGCGCTGTCGTCGGCGATCGCGACCTTCCTCGCCCTCGGGACGCCGCTCGTCGAGGCGTGCCGGCTCGGCAAGTTGTTCGTCGCCGAGCGGATCGCGCATCCCGCGCGCCCGGGCCGCGGCGCTCCGGCGATCGTGTAACCGATGCCCCCCGTGGACGTCCAAGTCCCATGAAGATCGTCGTCACCGGAGCGACCGGCTTTGTCGGCTCGGCGCTGGTCCCGGCGCTCCTCGCGCGGGGCGACGAGGTCATCGTGCTGTCGCGCAACGCGGCCCGGGCGAAGGCCACGCTCGGCGCCGTCACCGCGATCGATGCGGATCTCGAGGACCCGGGCGCGTGGACCGCGGCGCTCGCCGGCGCGCACGCGATCCTGCACCTCGCCGGCGAGTCCGTCGGCGTCAAGCGGTGGGACGCCCGCCAGAAGCAGATCGTGCGCGACAGCCGCGTCGAGTCGACGCGCACGATCGTCGATGCGATCGCAGCGCTCCCCGCGGCGCAGCGCCCGAAGGTCCTGGTCTCCGCATCGGGCACCGACTACTACCCGTTCGCCGTCGACACCCACGACTTCGACGACGATCCGGTCACCGAGATCGATGCACCTGGCGACTCGTTCCTCGCGCGCGTCTGCCGCGATTGGGAGAAGGAAGCGCTCGCCGCCGAGGCGCATGGGGTCCGCGTCGTGTGCATGCGCACCGGCCTCGTGATCGGACCGGGCGGGGCGCTCGACAAGCTGACGACACCGTTCAAGTTCTTCGTCGGTGGTCGGATCGGCCACGGCCGGCAGTTCATGTCGTGGATCCATCGCGACGACGTCGTCGCTGGGTACATCGCCGCGGCGATCGACGAGCGCTACCGCGGCGCGATCAACCTGGTCCGCGGCTCGGTGCGCAACGCCGAGCTCGCGCACGCGCTCGGCAAGGCGCTCGGTCGCCCGAGCTGGTTCCCGGTCCCCGCCTTCGCGGTCAAGGTCGCCGCCGGCGAGTTCGCCGAGTACGTGCTCGCCGGCCGCAACGTCGTCCCGGCGAGGCTGACGGAGCTCGGCTTCACGTGGAAGCACGACACCCTGGCGTCGGCGCTCGCGGCGATCTGACGCCTACTGGTCTTCGAGCTCGAACTCGGCGCGGACGATCGTGATGATGTCCTTCTCGTACGACGTCCGGTCGTTGTTGCCCTCGTGCGACGTCTCGGTCGAGTTCGCCGGGTTGATGTTGATGATTCCCATGTTGGCGTCGATCAGGCGCTTGATGTCCGCGCCGCCCGTCGACTTGAGGATGTTGTCCGCACGCGCGCGCGCATCCTTGCCCGCGGCCGCGAGCATCTCGACCTTGAGCTCGCCGAGCCGCGTGTAGAAGTACGACGGCTGGCCCGAGGAGATCGAGATCCCCTGCTCGAGCAGCGACGTGACCTCGCGTGACGCCTTCTCGACGCGCTGGACGTCGATCGACCGGATGAAGATCGTCTCGCGCGTGACGAACCCCTTGGGCGTGCGCTTCTCGACGCGGGTCGCTTCCTTGGCGCCCGGGAACACCTTGAACTCCTCGGTGACGTCGAACTCCTGCTCGAACGTCGCCGACTGCGGCTGGATCTCGGCGCGCTTGATCCCCTGGCCGCCCTCGAGGAACGCGACCGTCTGCTCGGTGTGCTCGCGCAGCAGCTTGTACGCCGCGGTGCGATCGATCGCGCGCGCCTCGAGCACGGACTCCCACTCGATCAGGTCCGAGA
>Ga0102851_10002931_pt1 | contig 10477 bp, 9 predicted proteins | sample Mud3Dept3metaG_FD_79558 | JGI IMG/M metagenome (GOLD analysis project Ga0102851, IMG submission 79558) | Freshwater wetland microbial communities from Ohio, USA, analyzing the effect of biotic and abiotic controls - Mud 3 Core 4 Depth 3... | ecosystem: Environmental > Aquatic > Freshwater >...
ATCAAGGGGCTCTTCTCTTTATCATCCGCCATGGCCTACCTCCTTCGATTCCCTAACTCCAGATTGCGCAGAACTCCGCATCTCTTCGGCGGGGCTCCCGGGGCAGCTCAAGAATTTTTCGATTGGGGAATCGCTGTACGGAAGCTTCAGGATGATCCTGCTTGAATCATCTTTTCCAACTGCCTTCATTGGCCTGCCGTCCCCTTAGGTCTTCCTGGCGGAGAGCAGTACAAGTAGCTTGAAATTACTTAGAAAAGCTGGCGATGTCCGCCCGTGCCTATATTCTCCTTATAGCAGCGGGTCTGTTCACAGTCAAGTACAAAATGCGGGTCCACGATGCCAAGCCGACGATCGACTAATACGCCATAAGGAAAGCGGGAAGGGCGAAACTACCCGCCGTAATCATCGCGGGTGCGGCAGAAGTAGTGTGGCTTATGCGTAGCCTGTGCTAAGCGATAACAAGTATCATGAGGGCTATCTCTGCCGAAGAGGACCGCTATCTCCTGCAACTGGCCGATGGACAGGGATGGGACATCGTTGCGTCACAAGGGGTACGACCCTGGGCAGGCACGTTTGCTTCAATCATGCAGCTTGACCCGGTCACACTCAACGGGCACCCGAAACTCATCGTCACCCGAAAGAGAGGCGACATTGCAGACCTGCGAGTGCTTCCGCCTACCGGTTGGAAGCCCCATGACCTCACGTCCCTCCAGCTCTGGTACCATCCGGAGGTCCCGGATGTTGTCTGCGAACTGGGACACGCAAGGGACGACAGCCTGGAAATCATACGCATGTGGCTTGCGCTCTACCCTGTCTACAATCGGACCCTGGAATCGGGGGGCTTGCCGCTCCACGCAGCCATGATGGCATTAGACGGGAAGGGTATCCTAATCGCTGCTGCAGGAGGGATCGGAAAGTCGACCTGTTGCGGTCGCATCGTGCCTCCATGGGATGTCCTTTGCGACGACACGACCCTCGTCGTGCTGGACAGGGCGAGTGAGTTCCGGGCTCACCCGTTTCCCACGTGGAGCAACTACCTCTGGAAGCGCTCAGCCACAACCTGGAATGTCCAGAAACACATGCCCCTCTGGGCAATCTTCTTTCTAGAACAGAGTGCTGTCGACGAAGCCATCCCGGTCGGACAGGGACAGGCATCTGTACTCATCACTGAATCCGCAATGCAGGTATGCCAGCCCGGATGGACGAATCTCGGCTCCGCAGAAAAAAGGCTGATCAAAGAAAGTCTCTTTAAGAATGCGTGTGCCATTGCCAGGAGGGTCCCTGCCTTCAGGCTTCGCGCGAGTATACATGGCCGGTTCTGGGAAGAGATGGAGCGCGCGCTTCAGCACGGCCTGCAATAGGAATTCCCACTTGCAAGCGCACCCTGGGTTCAGCCAAAGCTCATTACCTTGGTCAGGATCAGTTATTTATTGCAGCCTGGGTGCCACGCCCCCACCGGAGCACGACGAATGGGTCGGCGATGGGCTTCTTGCCGATCTCGCCTTTGGTGAGCCTAACGCCACGTAAGACAGATGATCCTCAGGGCCATGACTGCTCGAAAAGACAAGAGGACCCGATCCACTGCGTGAATTGCCCGTGGATGGACCCCGGAATCGGGCCCACAGGTATGCGTGCCCTATCTCCTTTTCTTTCAACAGCGTGACGACTTGCGACAGTTGGCACTGGCTGTCGGCAACCACAAATATCCGTTCAAAAAAGAGTGGTCCGCCGTGTTCCAGCCTAGGCTGGGAATCGCATATGATGACATCCCCGGGCATCGTTTGCGCCTTCAAGAATGCAATGCGTTCAGTATTGTACTGTTTATATCTCCAGATAACGGTCTTCAATGTGTAGGCCGAGTAGCAAGCTGAAAAACCGAGGAGCGCCAGTACGAGCGCAATCATGGGTTTCGACGAAACAATCTTCTTTTCTTCGTGCCCCACAAGAACGATGATGAATGGTATTACGGCGAGGCAGTACCCGGCGTTCCCTTCTGTGTTGCCTGCAAATGGCCAGCAGACCAGCAACAGGAAGCCACTGACGGTGACGAAAAGAATATTCCCCAAGGACATAGGCTCGCTCAGGATCTTCTCCCCCCTCGCCGAAACGGCGAAGAAGATGAAAAGCACAAGTGGAAAAGCAACAAAGAACGCAGAGACCGGAGAGGAAGGGGAAACGGCCAACATGAATGGGATGAAGAGCACGGGAATAAACGTGTATACGCGGTCCTTGAGCAAAGGCTCCTCGCTGCCTTTCTTCGTCATATACGCAAGTAAACCCGCTAGAAGCAGGGTACCGAGTGCAAGCACTGCCTGCCTCACAGAGAGCTGGAAGCCCAGGGAATTGTGCAACAGATGGAGCAGCATCGTGCTGCCATACAATCTGTTGTTGACGAGCGTATAGAGCACGATCGGCGCTAAAAAGCATGCGACAACTGCCCCTGCCTTCTTAACCTGTTTTTGCGCAGAGAGCGTTACACTCACGTACACTGCATATGGTATCGCCAGCAGGATCACTTCGGGCCGAAAAAAAATCCCTGCGCTGAGCAGGCTCGCGCTCAGGCACAGGTTGAGCAGAGCTGGTCTCATCCGGAAATAGCGCGCCAAAAAGTAGAGGCTCAATAACACGAGGCATACGGCAGGCACGTGCTCCAGAAAACTAATCGCGTACAGATAAACTGGCGATGCGAGCAAGAAGCCAAACAGAAGAACATAATAAAGAGGCCCCCATTGCATTAGCAGCCGCAACGTCTTAGCCAGAATCACTACAGACAGAAAGGCAGCCATCAAAGGCAGGAACGTCGTGGCTCTCTCGCCGACAAGAGGATAGGCGAGGCTCGAGAGGTAAGTGAAAAACGGCGGGTGGGTGATGTAGAGTTTTCCGCCTCTTTCAATAAAAACACCTTGATGCTTGGCCACGTCATCGGGCCGCAGGCCTATTGTCTGGCCCGGATACTGTATGGGCAAAGTCCCGTACAGGGTAAAGTTCTTCATCTGGATATACCGGACACCCTCATCGTTGGAGGTGAGGCCGAGCGGCGGAAGCGAAACGAAGAGCCAGGCGCAACTCACCATTATGAGCAGAAAGATGAGGTAATCCTTCCCGGAGAGAAGGTGAGCGCCGTTTGTGGCCCGCATGGTCTGCATAGCCGCCATGTGCTCACTCTTCTTCATATCAGAGTCTCCTCGGTGCCTGATCGATCTCAGGCCTGCCGCACATTCTGCGCCTGATGCAGGTCGCTGCTCACGCCTGCTCGTGGGCCACCATAAAGCGACCGGTAGTAATCATTTGTCTGAAGGAGTGACTGGTGCGTGCCCGCAGCAACGAGGCGGCAGTCGTTCAACAGGAGAATCCGGTCAGAATCCTCGATCGTGGAGAGCCGGTGGGCCACCACAAAGAGGGTCTTGTTCCTCATCATGAAGGGCAACGAGTGAAATACCGATCTCTCAGTCAGGTTATCGAGCGCAGACGTGGGCTCATCAAGCACCAGGATGTCCGGCTGCTTTACGAGCGCCCTGGCTATGGAGAGACGCTGACGCTGTCCTTCAGAAAGAGTGACTCCATTCTGGCCTATCGCCGTTTCATAGCCCTCAGGCAGGCTTGAGATGAAGTCGTGGATGTTGGCCGCCTCTGCGGCACGGATGAGCTCATCATCCCCTGCCTCCGGATTGCCATATCGCAGGTTGTCCGCGACGGTGCCCGACAGGAGCAACGTGCCCTGCGACACGTATCCGATACGCCGGTGCAGTGAACTCAGTTCAATATCGCTGGCAGGCATACCGTCGAAAAAGATTTCTCCGGAGGTCGACCGGTAGAACCGGAGAAGCAGGCTGACGAGCGTGGTCTTGCCCACGCCGCTTGGACCGACGATGGCCACGCGCTCCCCGCGCTTGACGCGAAAACTGATGTCTTCAAGAACCGGGTTGTGAGCGTTATACGAGAAAGAGACATTCCGAAACTCGACCTCCCCTTGAAGACGCTCAACCAGGAGGCCCTTGCCCGTATTCTCCTCCGGGACGAGCTCGAAAAGTGCCGAGACCCGCTCAAGCGCTGCCCTGGCGCCTTGCATCCCAAGATTGGCTGAAGCCAGAAATTGTATGGGGCCAAAGACGTACCCGAGGTAACCCTGAAAGGCAAAGAGGGAGCCGAGACTCCAGTGTCCGGTGATCACCCAGTACGCGCCGATCACCAGGACCGAGAGATTGACAAGGCTGGGCACGGTGCCGATAGCGAGGCCCGCAATCGAGTTCACCGTAGATTGTTCCAGCGAGAGGTTGGTGATTCTTCGCACGCCCGAAATAACGGTGGAGACCGCCCGGTCCTCTGTGGAATAGGCCTTGATGAGCGGCACTGAAGAGAGGCATTCATGAAACCGGCCGTGCACTTTGGCCTGCTGTTCCATGAGCCAGTGGCTCATGAGGCGCAGCCTCTTCGAAAAATAGCGGATTATCCAGATGAGGGCAGGCAGGACAATGACGGCTGCAAGGGCAAGTCGCCACTCGAGGTAAACCAGGAAACAGATGCCCCCCACCAACCTGAGCAGATTCGTGACGATGTTTACGATGGTACCGGAGAAGAACCACTGGACGCCGCCCACGTCGTGGGACACCCGCGACATGAGATATCCAGTCTCTTTGCTGTCGAAGAAGGCCTTGGGAAAGCGCAGCACATGGCCGAGCAAGCCCTCCTGGATATCCGTGGTGACCCGCTGCTCGAAACGGGAGACGTAGAAACCTTGTAGGAGGTCACAGAGCCTTGAGCACCCTGAGATGGCGATCATGAGGAGCACCACGCCCGGCAGGAGGCTGAGCTGCCGCTCCGTGAGGACCGCATCGACAAAGTAACGGGCAATGAGAGGCTGCGGGAAGCTGAGGAGCGTGCCCGCTAAGATGAGCCCTGCACCGACGATCCCCTTCTTCCAGTGGCGCAAAACAAAAGGGTAAATGTGCCTCAGGTTCTTCCGTATGTCCGCGGGCACCTGATCCGCAGCCGGCACTTCCTCAGCGGGTACTTTTCTGGAGAACCCCCTCTTAACGTATGAGAACCATGTCTTCATAAACCTCGGGCCTCGTCAATAGAACCGGATGTGGGCAAATGTACCCCGATAGACCTGCGATGCACGCGCCATGCCAGTCACCGCAGGCGCCAGACCCGCCCCGAGGCACGGCAATGTGACGAGACGTTAGGCCATAGGCCTCAGTACAAGAGTTGAAAAAAGGTGAGGGAATGCATTGGTCTGACTCGATGCACCAGACGAACGGAGCGAAACTGACGTTCGTTACACTGGAGTGTTACCGGGACCGCAACCGCCACTCGCCCAGGGCCCATAGCCGCAGCCCCCACTGGCCTCAACCCCGCCGCTACATCCGGAACACGCAGCACTTCCAAGACCACAGCTGGGAGGGTCGCAGGCGCCGCCGCAGCAGGACGGTATGACGCCACACGTCCCAGCACAGCAGGTGGTAGGAGACCTGCTGTTCCCGGTATAACAATAGGAGGTTGCCACGTTGCCAGTGCTACAGCAGTTATTGGCGCCGGACCCGTTACCGCACGTCGCCCCATAAGAGGTCTGATCGCTGTTCAAACTGATGAGGCAGGGGAGTTCGTAGATGACGGCCTTGGACGTGGTCGCGGCGGGAGGAGACAGGTAGGAATATTTTTCCCCTACATACCCGGCATCGTCAAACCCGGCGAGGCCCAGAGCGACCGCCGCATCTATGAAGGATGCAATGTGGTCGGCTGCGTCTTCCGGCACGTCCCGAGCAAAGCCACGGACCTTCGTGAGCAGATCATCCCGCGTGTTCTCCCCATCGATGAGCTTCCAAAGAAGCACGCCCGTGGGGTTCAGGCCGAACGCATGACCCGTCTCGGGGTCAAACAGCACTGCCCAATCGTCAAACTCCTCCCTGAGCACGACAGACGGGTTGGCTATGGGCTTTTCTCTCTTGTCCACTGTAACACCTCGTCCCCGTCCGACAGGTATAGCCCTGGACGCAGAGGGACGCACAGGGCAAAGTGCAAGGCATATGCCGGTAGATTACCAGTCGGCAGACTTCTTGCAGTGACCTTTCCATGGTTGAGGCCGGGCCGCACCAGTCGCGGCAATTCCGAATGAACTGCGGAGGTCTGCCAATTGGGTGCTTCCCTGATGCTAGAGGGGGCCTGTAGACATGCCGACCGTCATGCTCACCACCAGATGCCAGAATGCCTGCCCATGGTGCTTTGCACGCTCGAAGATGGACCAGTACCGGTCTCGCGGAATTGCAGAGATGAACTGGCAGGATTTCCTGACAGTGGTGTGGTTTTACGAAAGGTCCGGTTACAGGCAGATGAACCTGCTTGGCGGAGAGCCGACCACCCATTCCCGTTTCATGGACGTGCTTACCTACCTTGCTTCAAGAGGATTTTCCACCCTGGTCGCTACGAACGGCATCATCTCCGAGTCGTTGGTCGATGCCCTCACCCAGGCAAAGTTTTCCAATGTGGGGTTCATGGTGAACTCCACGTTCTATTTCGATCATGCGGACGATAGGAGGCGCGGAAGAGATTACTTCCTGCGCAGCGTGCCGCGTGCCATAGGCCTTTCGTACACGATCACGCAACGGGATGTTGAGCAGCCGAACCTGCAACCGGTCCTGGACCGGCTCTTCCTGATCATGAGGTTCGGGTTGCGTCGACACATCCAGTTTCAGATTGCTGTCCCAGGCCATGACAACAGGGGCTTCGTGCCTTTTGATCAGCACGGGGCTGTTGTGGAACTCCTCCAGTCGTGGACTCACGTCCTTCTGAAAAACAGGATATCCGTTGGTCTCGACTGCCACTGCATACCCGCGTGCTGCATACCGTCTGATACTCAACTACCATTCCTTCTGAGGTCGTCCTGCACCGACTTCATGGTCGACATCGGCCCGGACCTGGATGTGTGGCCCTGCTTTCCCCTGTCCTCTAAAACATTCAAGCTGGAACAGTTTGACACGCTCGCCGAACTGAGGGCCTTCTTTGCGAGTCGGGGATCAACAGAATCGTTGGTGCACGAGGGTGACTGCGAGGCATGCCCGGAACGCCTGAGCAAGTCCTGTGACGCCGGGTGCAGGGGGTTTCAGATCCTGCGTAAGGAATCCGATCGAGCTGCCTGAACGCAACGTCGTTTGACATCAATGCCTTTCAACAACTACGATGGCCGCTTTCGGAGCCATTAAGGACCGCGGTCCCATAGAACACGCCGGTGGTCAAACTTCTCCCAGAACATGACGATGCGAAGAGATGTTAGCCCACAGATCCCAGGGCAAGAAGCGTTCTTCGAGACACAACGAGCTGCCTACGGTCCCTATCCGCGGCTGGAGGCCTCAGCTCCCCCCGCTACCGGACCAGCAGGTACCACCAGTGGGACCAGTACCCGAATTACATATACTGACGCTGGACCCAGAACCGCAATACGTGGTACACGCCCCATTATTACAGAACGTGCTATCGCAGGCCCCGCTGCAGCAAGCCACACCATGGCAGGCCCCGCTGCAGCAAGCCACACCTCTGCCCGTGCCGCTTGAGCAACTACAGGCGAGATTGCCTGTGCTGCAGGTGTTCGAGGCCCCGGACCCGCCCGTGCAGTTAGCCCCGTAGGCGGCTCGCTCTCCCCGCAGGTTCACCAACTGAGGTGGCACGTACGTGAATGGTTCGGTTGGGCTCGCTTGGGCCTGGGGAAAGGAGGAATTATTTTCCGGGCCACACCCCGTACGGTCGAAGCCGGCGAGCCCTTCCGCAACCAGCGCATCAACAAATGCGCCGATATGATCGCTCATGTCTTCTATGTCTTCTATGCCCTCTATGCCCTCTATGCCCTCAGGCATTTCGTCAGCATGTCCACGGATCTCTTGAAGAAGTCCATCGAGGAGTCCATCGAGGAGTCCATCGAGCGTGTGCTCTCCATCGAGGAGCTTCCAAACATAGACCCCTGTGGGGTTCAGGCCATACGCACCGCCCGTCTCGGGATCAAAGAGAACGGCCCAGTCGTCAAACTCCTCCCGGAGCACCACAGACGGGTTGGCTATGGGCTTTACTTTGTTCTTCACTGCAGCACCGCGTCCTTATCTGGCCGGCGCAGTCCACACGGCCACGACCTGCTAGAGGACGCACACGGCAAAGTGCAAGCGGTATGCCGGGACACGAACAGCCTTCCCTGACCGCGCCGCCGGGGCACGAACCAGGGTTGTAAATTACGGCTGACTCCAGTAGACTATCCTAATGTTCCTCACAGACGGGAAATCGAATTATGATGCGGTGCTTACCGAACTTCTCAAGGAAGCACATCAAAAGAACGCAAACGCCAATGCCGCCGCCCTCGGCGGCTCTCTGACCGAGGGACTAGCTGCAATTCCACTCTTCGGCGAGCCCTGCACGATCGAAGAAGACGTTGTTCGCAGGGCTGCGTCAAGACTTGATACCACCGGATCGATACTGGTCATCAGATACCTGCTCACGGCAGGCGACGAGCCGTTACGCAACGCATGGGTTCCGTATCGCGACTTCAGGGATGGTGCCCGCTTCGCCTCGTACATCAAGACGAACATAGAGGACCGACTGGCAAAGTTTTTTTCAGGGAAGAAAGAGTTTCTGCAAGAGCGCATCCAGGCTATCGGCGGCGTCATGTACCGGTCGGAATCGAGGCCGGACGTGGCCGCTGCCCTCTACCCGTTCCCCAAAGTACCCCTGCTTCTCATATTCTGGGACAAGGATGATGAGTTCGATGCATCGCTGCAATTCCTGTTCGACAGGTCCGCAGAATCATACCTCGACCTGGAGGCACTTGCCGTTGTGCTCGAGTACACCTGCCAGAAACTGATCGGCGACGCAGGAGCTGCGTCATGAGCAATATACTGATCATCGACGACGAGAAGAACATCGTCGACAGCCTCACGTCCATACTTAAAGAGGAGGGGTTCTCCGTATTCAGTGCGGCGGATGGCAAGCAGGGGCTCGCCCTGTTCGAGCAGATCAGGCCTAAAGTGGTGCTCCTCGACATCTGGATGCCCGAGATGGACGGGCTCGACGTGCTGAGGCGCATCCGCGAGCAGGATGGCGATGCGGTGATCGTGGTGATCTCAGGTCACGGTACCATCTCCACGGCCGTGGAAGCCGTGAAGCTCGGGGCAAACGACTTTCTCGAAAAGCCGCTCTCCATAGAGAAGGTGCTGGAGGTCATATCGAGAAGTTCGGTGGGCAAGGAGAACGACAGAGCACGGCCTGATGAGGTGAAGATAGAAATCTCCAAAGGCCTCGAGACACGCAAGCAGAGAACGATCGGTAAGAGCATCGTGGTATATGGCATGGGGCTCCATTCAGGCGTGAAGACAGGCATGATACTCCTGCCCATGCCGGCAGGCACAGGCATTGTATTCGAGCACGTGCCTGACGGCGAGCGCATACCCGCTTTCATCGACTATGTTTACTCGTCAGGCTACGCTTCCTCCATCAAAGGCAAGAACTGCACGGTCAGGACGGTCGAACATCTGCTCGCCTCGCTCCACATGTATGGTATCACCAATCTTCTCATAAAAGTCAGCGAGGAGGTGCCCATCTTCGACGGCTCCGCCATCGAGATCTGCAAGAGGGTAGAGGAGGCGGGAGTGGTTGACCAGAAAGAGGGCATTGAACCCCTCAAGGTTACGGAGAGGGTGGCCCTGACCAATCTGCCTGACGGCAAACTTCTCTCTATAGAGCCGGCTGACGAACTGACCGTCGACTACGTGCTGAGTTATCCCAAACCCATCGGCACCCAGGAGTACCATTTCTCAGGCGGCAAGGAGCGCTTTGTCAGCGAGATTGCCCCTGCCCGCACCTTCGGCTTCCTCAAGGATTTTGAGCGGCTCGAAAAGATGGGCCTCGGGGGGGGAGGGAGGATCAGCAACGTAATCATCGTGGGCGACGATGGCGTGATAAACACCGCGCTCAGGTTTGAAGATGAGTTCGTGCGTCACAAGGTGCTCGACGTGCTGGGCGACCTCTACCTGCTTTCGCGCCCCATCATCGGCCACGTGAATGCACGGGGCACAGGCCATCTCGAAAACATAGCGCTGGTAAAAGAACTGCGGCGACGGTTCAATAAAGCATAGGGTCCAGGGGCCGGGGTCCCGGAAGAGCCAACGCTCAACCGCGTTTCTCTTGTTTCTTTCGTTTCTTTCGTCTCTCTTGTTTCTCTGGTTTGTCTGGTTTCTCTGGTTAGCTTCGTCTGCCTGGTTTCTCTGGACCCTGGCCACTGGACCCTGGACCCTGTTTTATTGCCACTGGACCCGGGCCCCTGGACCCTTATCTTTTGCCTTTGGGTCTGGACCCAGGACTCGGGCCCCCGGACCCTAGTTTCAGCCGTTTCACGATTAAATCGACGATGGGCTCCGGTTCATCCCGCGAAAAGACCGGTACGTGAACGTCTATGAGTTCATCGACAGGTGCATCAGCCGCGATGGCGGGTCCATCCGTAGCG
>Ga0102851_10002932_pt1 | contig 10474 bp, 10 predicted proteins | sample Mud3Dept3metaG_FD_79558 | JGI IMG/M metagenome (GOLD analysis project Ga0102851, IMG submission 79558) | Freshwater wetland microbial communities from Ohio, USA, analyzing the effect of biotic and abiotic controls - Mud 3 Core 4 Depth 3... | ecosystem: Environmental > Aquatic > Freshwater >...
CCGGACCCGGACTGTTGCAGCGATGACTGGTGGCCGGGCCATATGGCGCCGGCCGCCAGGCCGATCGACTGCCGCAGCACCTGCCGGGCCGGCTCGGCATCCGTTCCGTACCTGGTCAGCAGGCGATCGAGCATCGCAGCGTCGGAAGCGATCTCGGTGAGCTGGTCCTCAACGGCACCGTAATACGACTTCGCGGAGCCGACCAGGAAGCCCAGCACGATGGCCGACAACGTCACGACGAGTCCTACCGAGCGCAGTATGGCATCGCGTGAACTGTCCTCCGTATGGTGCTGCGGCAGGCGCTTGCGCACGGCCATGCCGGCAAGAGCAGCCGCAGCCATGGCGCCCACGAAAAGCAGCATCAAGAACGACGATTGCATCACGCTGCTCCCAGGCTCGACGGCAGGTCATTCCTCGCGCAGTTTCCTGCCGACCCTGCGGTATGCCTCGCGGAATGGTATGCCATCTTTGACGACCAGTGCGTTCGCCTCGGCCGCGGCGTGGATATCCGGGTCGAGCCGGATGCGCTCGGGCATGAACCGCACGAGCGGAATCGCAGCCGCAATGATGTCGAGCGATTCGTGGCAGATGTCGAGCGATCGGAACAACGGCGCCTTGATCAGTTGCAGGTCGCGCTGGTAGCCCGAAGGGAGTTTCGCGGTGATGCCGAGCACCTCGATGAGGCAGGCCTGCGCGGTGGCCGTGCGCCCCCGGACCAGCTCGAACACGTCCGGATTGCGCTTCTGCGGCATGATCGACGAGCCGGTCGTGAAGGCTTCGGGCAGCTGCACGAAGCCGAACTCACGCGTGTAGAAGAGCAGCAGGTCCGACGCGAGGCGACCGAGATCCTGCATCAGCAGCGCAACCTGGAAGAGGGCCTCCGCCTCGGCCTTGCCGCGCGAGAGCTGCACCGCAGTGACCGGTTCGTGGTTTTCCGGCAGTTCGAGCCTGAGCCTGGTGCCTTCGCGATCGACTGGAAGATTGGGCGTGCCGTAGCCAGCAGCCGATCCCAGCGGATTCTTCAGTATCCGGCGGTGCGTGTGGCGCAATGCGTCCACGTCATCGAGGATCTCCGCCGCGAAGCCGCGCGCCCACAGGGCGACCGAACTCGGCATGGCCTGCTGCATGTGCGTGTAGCCGGGGATCACGATGTCGCCCTGCTCGACGGCCAGCGCTTCGAGCGCCGCTGCGACGCGGCGGGCGTCCTCGGCGAGCGACTCCACGGCGTCACGGAGGTAGAGCCTGAGCGCGACGAGCACCTGGTCGTTGCGGGACCGCCCGACATGCAGACGCTCGCCCGCAGCACCGATCCGGCGTGTAAGCAGCGTCTCGAGCGCCGTCTGGCCGTCCTCGAGATCCAGCGTCACGGCCCATTCGCCTCGCGCGTGCGCCGCGCCGATCTCGGCGAGCCCTCCGCGGATGGCTTCCAGCGCCGCGGCATCCAGCAGCCCAACGTCGTGCAGCATGCCGGCGTGCGCGATCGACGCCTCCACGTCGTACGCGACCAGCCGATTGTCGAGTGCGTGGTCCTCGCCGGCCGTGAAACGCAGTACCCGCTCATCGAGCGGCGCGCCCTTGTCCCAGAGCCTCGCCATCAGGCGGCTCCCTGCTCCGCCGGGCTCAGCGCCTTGGTGTCGGCCACCACCAGCGTGCCGGTCCCCTCGTTGGTGAACACTTCGGCGAGCAGCGCGTCCGGCGCCGCGTAGGAAATCACGTGCACGCGCCGCACGCCGCCGCGGATGGCCGACTCGATCGCGCTCGACTTGGGCAGCATGCCGTCCGACAGCGCGCGTTCCTCGCGCAGTCGCCGCAGGCCGGCCACGTCCGTGTAGGAAATGAGCGAGCGTGGATCGTCGAGGCGTTCGAGGATCCCGGGCGCACCCGTGCATAGGATCATTTTCTCCGCGACCAGCGCGCCGCCGATGGCGGCGGCAACCGTGTCCGAGTTGATGTTGAGCAATTGGCCCGTAGCGTCCGCCGACAACGGGCTGACGACGGGCAGGAAGCCCGCGTCGAGCAGGCGCGTGATCACCGTGGCATCGACGGCATCGATGTCGCCGACCATGCCGTAGTCGACGACCTCGCCGCTCGCGAGCGTGACCGGCGCACGGCGGTGTGCGGTGACGAGGCCGCCGTCCACGCCGCTCAACCCGAGCGCGGAGATGCCGAACCCGCGGCAGAGAGCCAGCAGGCGAGTATTGATCAGGCCGTTCAGGACCATGCTCGTCGCGTCGATCGCATCGGCGTCGGTAACGCGGCGTCCCTGCACCATGCGCGTCGGGACTCCGAGCTTTGCCGTCAGCTCGTCGAGCTGCGGACCGCCACCGTGCACCAGCACGACGCGTATGCCGAGGTGATGCAGGATGGCGACCTGCTCGATGAAAGCGCGCATCGTGGCCGCGTCGCGAAACGCGCCGCCGCCCGCCTTGATGACGAAGACCTTGCCCTTGTACATGTGTATGTACGGCGCGGCGCCCCTGAGCGCCCGCACGGTGACGGCCTGTTCTCCCTTGTGTGCAATCATCGTCCGAATGACCCCTTGAGTAGCCTGTAGAGCACGGCCATCTGCACGACCATGCGGTTCGCCGCCTCCGGTATGACGCGGCTGCGCGGTCCGTCGAGCACTGCGTCCGCGACGGCGACGTTGCGGCGCACGGGCAGGCAGTGCATGAAATGACAATCGGGACGGGCGCCTTCGAACCAGTCGTCGCGGACGCACCAGTCCTGCAGCGGTTCCCGCAGCAGCGCCTCGGCCGCTGCGTTTCCGTAGCACTCCGGCGAGCCCCATTCCTTGGCATAAAGAACGTGGGCACCCGCTAGCGCGCTGGCACGATCGCTGGTTTCACCTACGGAGCCGCCCGAGGCTTTCGCTGCGGCCCGCGCCTTGGCCATGACCGATTCCGGCAGCGCGTAGCCATCGGGCCGCAGCACCACGACTTCCATGCCGCGGTGCGCGGCCATGTGCAGCGTCGCGGCAGGCACGGCGAGCGGCAGCGCACGCGGGTGATAAACCCAGCTCAGCACGAACCGGCCCGTGCGGGGGACGGCGAGGTCGTCCATCGTCTTCCAGTCGGCGAGTGACTGGCAGGGATGGTTCATCGCGGACTCCATGTTGACGAACGGCTTGTCGCAGAGCCCCGCCATCAGTCGGAACTGCGTCTCGGCGATGTCGGTCGCGAGGTCCCTGCCCTCGGCAAACGAGCGGATGCCGAGCGCATCGCAGTAGGACGCGAGCACCGGAATCGCCTCACGCACATGCTCGGCGGCGCCGGCGTTCATCACCGCGCCGGTGCGCGTCTCGACCTGCCACGTGCCCTGGCCAGGCGTCACGACGAACGATGACCCGCCGAGTCGCATCATCCCTGCCTGGAAGGACGACAGCGTTCGCAGCGAAGGATTCATGAACAGCAGCCCGAGGATCTTTCCGGCGAGAGCCCGAGGCTCCGGGTGATCCTGCAGCCGGCGGGCGAGGGCGATCAGGTCAGAGACCTGGTCGCGTGTGAAATCGTCGAGATCGAGGAAGCGCTGCATTGGAAGTGATCAGTGATCGGCGGGTAGGGGATAGTGAGGAGGGCTGCGCCCGGGACTCAGGAGGGCAGGGAGGCGAGCGCGTCGCACAGCTGCGCGACATGCTGCTCTTCGAGCACGTAGGGCGCCAGCACGCGCACGACGTTCGGATCGGCGCTGGTGCCGGTCAGGATGTCGCGCGCCAGCAGTTCCCGCTGCACGTCCTTCGCCGGACGACGAGTGCGAAGCCCGGCGAGCAGACCGGCGCCCTGAACGGACTCGACCGGACCGACGACACAAGTCTCGCGCAGCTGCTGCCCGCGGCGGCGCACATTGCCAAGCAGTCCTTCCGACTCGATGATGTCCACGACCGCCTCGACCAGTGCGCAGGCGAGCGGCCCGCCGCCGAACGTCGTGCCGAGATCGTCCGTGCTCAGGTGCGCCGCGACGTGGTCCGCCATCAGCAGCGCCGAGCAGGGAAAGCCCGCGCCGAGCGCCTTGGCCGCGGTGATCATGTCGGGCGCGATGCCGTGCATGCTCGCAGCGAACGGAAAGCCGGTGCGGCCCATGCCACACTGCACTTCGTCGCAGATCATCAGCGCGCAGGTCTCGCTGCATCGGGCGCGCAGTGCAGCCAGGAAAACGGCGCCGAGATCGACGGCGCCGGCCACGCCCTGCACAGGCTCCACGATCACGGCGGCCGTGTCGGTGCCGATCACCCGCGCGATCGCATCGACGTCGCTCCGCGGGATGAACTCGACGTCGAACGGCATCTGCGGGAACCCGTACCACTTTTTCGCGGCGCCCCAGGTGACCGCGCCCGCGGCTGCCGTGCGCCCGTGGAAACTGCCCTCGATAGCCACGACCTTGCGACGTCCGGTAATCCTGAGCGCGAGCTTGAGCGCGTTCTCGTTCGCCTCGGCCCCGGTGTTGACGAAGAACACTGTGTTCAGGCCGAGTCCCGCGAAGTGCGACAGCCGCATGGCCGCACGCGAACGCACTTCGAGCGGCACGGCGTTGCTCTGGAAAAGCAGCGACCGCGCCTGCTGCTGGAGCGCGGCGAGCCAGCGGGGATGCGAGTAGCCGAGGGCAGCCACCGCGTGGCCGCCGTACAGATCGAGGATCCGGCGTCCGTCCCGCGTGTGCAGGTGCACGCCGGACGCGTCCACCACGTCGATCGGCCACTGCGCGTAGACGGGCGCCAGGTGATCGGCCATCACGTCCATCCGGGGGCCGGCAGCATCAGGCCCGCCGTCTCCTCGTAGCCGAGCATCCGGTTCATCCACTGCATGGCGCCGCCCGCCGCGCCCTTGGTCAGGTTGTCGATCGCGCACACGACCGCGATGCTGCGTCCATGCGCGACACCGGCGAGCTGCGCGAAGTTGCTGGCCGTCACGTCCTTGATGCGGGGCGGTTCGCCGCCGACGCGGACGAAGACGGACTGGTCGTAGTACTCGCGGAGCGCGGAGGTGAGCTCGTGGCTCGTGAGTGGCGCGCGCGCAGTGGCCTGCACCGTGACGTGGATGCCGCGGGCGAACGGCCCGGAATGCGGCACGAAGTTGAACTCGGCCTCGACGCCGGACGCCGCGCGCGCCAGCTCCGTGATCTCCGGCGCGTGCCGGTGCGACAGCGCGCTGTACGCGTAAAAGTCACCGTGTCGTTGCGGGTGATGCGTGCCGGCGGTGGGTTGCCGGCCGGAGCCCGTGCTGCCGGTGACACCGGTCACGAAAAGCCGCGGCTCCGCGAGGCCGAGCGACAGCAGCGGCACGCTTGCAAGAAGCACGGCAGTGGCGAAACAACCCGGATGGGCGACGTGCGGCGTGTGCAGCGCGTTCAGGTGCTCGGGCACCGCACAGGTGAACCCGGCGATGCGATGTGGAGCGCCGTGCGCATGCTTGTAGACCGCCTCGTATGCGGCCGCGCTCGGGTAGCGGAAATCCGCGGAAATGTCGACGACCCGCGGGTTCGTTCCAGCCTGTTCCGCTGCGCCGAGCAGCTTGTCGATCAATCCGGCGGACACGCCGTGAGGGGCGGCCGAGAACACGGCCGTGACCGCGTTCGCCGCAACATACTCCAGCACTTCGTCGTGACCCGCGAACCGCAGGTGGGGCAGCACGGGCTGCATGTGACGGAAGAACTGCGCCACCGGCTCGTCGGGCTGGCTGTCGGACGCCACTGCCGCGAGATCGAGGTACGGGTGCGTCGCGAGCAGGCGCAGCAGCTCACCGGCCACGTAGCCGGTGCCGCCGAGCACGATCGCCGGGATGCGCGCCGTCATTCCGAGGCCGCCCGCGCCAGCCGCGCTCCGAGCCCGAGGCTGTCGATGATGTGGTCGCCGAGTGCGGCGCCGGACGTGATGGCGTTCAGCGCGCGCACGCCCATCTGTTCCTCGATGATGTTCACGCCGACCGCGTTGTCGGTCGCGGGGCCGGTGACGGCGCAGGGCTCGATCTCGAAGCGCTCGCGCAGCAGCTTCACGCCGCCCCAGGCAGCTACCGGGTCGTTGGCGGAGAGGACCACCGCGGAAAGCGTGTCGCGGATGTCTCTGGAAGCGAGGATGGACTCGACCCCGTATGCGCCGAGGATGCCATCACCGAGTTCGAAGACCACGACGTCCGGTCGTCCCTGCGTCATTTCGGTCAGCATCGTCCGCGTGAGCGCCGGGCCGGATTTGGCCGTCGTCGTGACGATGCCGAGATCGGTGAAGATCATGCTGCGCCTTGCGCCGGAGTCCTCCATCGCCAGGATGTCACGCCGCAGCGATACGCCGGTGGCCTTGAACGCGTGCACTGCAAGGCCGCGGTGACGCATCCGGCTCACGATCGCACACGCGGCCGCTGTCTTGCCGGCTTCCATGCAGGTTCCCGCGAGCGCCACGACCGGGATACCATGCGTGTCGAGCAGGGCGGCGTAATCGAGCCGGCGATGCCCGACCTTCGCGGGTACGCCTATCCGCTCGCCGAGGAACGGAAACTGCAGTACGCAGCCGATGACCCGGCAGTTGAAGGGCTTGCCCTTGTCAGGGTTCACCGAGTCGCAGATGCCGAGCACGCCGCCGATGTTGAGTACCTGCAGCACGTCGCCAGCGGAGACCTGCTCCGGAATGTGGCCCGAATAGCCGAACAGCGCCTGGCGATGGCCGAGCGCACCCACGATCACGTCCCCGCGCGATACCTTGGCCATGCGGCCGCTGGTGAGCTCGAGCGTGTTGTAGGTCGACTTGTTGTCCAGGATCTCGACGACCAGCACGACACCTTCTTCGCAGGGGAAGTCGGAGGTGGCGACGCGGAGCTCGTGACCCAGGCCGCAGGCCTGCGCGATCGAAGCGATCTTGTCGACGACGACGGTTTTCATCTGCATCGCGGTCACTCTGCTTCCTGAGGCTGCCGGCCGGCCCGCGTGTAGAAGATTCCGGGCAGCGCCAGCATCTTCGAGAAGCCGTGCGCCTCCCCGGCGGTCCACTCGCCTGCCGACTCGCCATAGGCGCCCTTCGACGCCTTCATCAGCGAGTACGGCGAGGTCACGCCCTCGACGAACGCGGCGCCCGGACGGAACAGCAGGTGGACCTCGCCGGTGACGCGCTGCTGGGAAGAAATCATGAAGGCCTCGATGTCACGGCACACCGGGTCGAGGTGCTGGCCCTCGTGCACGAGGTCGCCGTAGGGCCCCGCGAGCGTGTCCTTCATGCGCGCCTGTCGCGCCGAGAGCACCAGCTTCTCCAGCTCGCGGTGCGCGGTGAGGAGGACCTCGGCGGCTGGCGCCTCGAACGCCACGCGCCCCTTGAAGCCGATGATCGTGTCGCCGAGGTGGATACCGCGACCCACGCCGAACGTCGCGCCGATCGCCTCGACCTGCTCGATGAGGCCGACCGGGTCCGTGGTCCGGCCATCGAGCGAGCAGGGGATTCCGGCCTCGAAGCCGATCGTGTGACGCGCCGGCGCCTGCGGTCTCGTGAAGGCGTCCTTCGTCAGCACCCAGGCGCTGTCTGGAATACAGCCGTCGGAAGTGAGCGTCTCCTTGCCGCCGATGGTGGTGCCCCACAAGCCGCGGTTCACCGAATACGCGGCGCCGAACGGCGGCACCGGAAGCCTGCGGGACTCGAGGTACTCGAGCTGCTCGGGCCGCTTGAACGCGCGATCACGCACGGGCGCGAGGATCTCCAGCTCTGGAGCCAGCGTGCGCAGCGCGACCTCGAAACGGACCTGGTCATTGCCCGCGGCCGTCGATCCGTGTGCGACCACGTCGGTGCCGAGCTTGCGCGCCCACTGCGCCACGGTCTGTGCCTGCAGCACCCGCTCGGCGCCCACGCACAGCGGGTAGAGACCGCCGCGCCGGACGTTACCCATGATCAGGAAGCGGATCACCTGGTCGAAATACGCCTGCCGTGCATCGACGAGGTGATGTGCCACGGCGCCGAGTGCACGCGACCGCTCCTCGAGCACGCGGGCGGCCGCGGCGTCGATGCCGCCCGTGTCGACGGTGAGCGTCACGATCGGGCGACCGTAGGTCTCCGCGAGCCACGGCACGCAGAATGACGTGTCGAGGCCGCCGGAGAACGCGAGCAGGATGGGCCTGGCGCCCGCGGCAGTCTGGGTCATGGGGATTCTCAGCGTCCGAAGGTGGAACGGAGGTGGTCGTGCAGCTTGCGCTGCGAGCGGATGCTCTCCGTCGCGATGAAGATCGTGTCGTCGCCGGCGATCGTGCCGACGATCTCCGGCCAGTGCGCCTTGTCGATCGCGATGGCGACGCTCTGTGCGGCCCCCGTCGTCGTGCGCAGCACCGTCAGTGTCGGACCGGCCGCACGGTAGCCCTTCATGAAGGAGCGGACATCCTCGAAATGGCTGGGCGTCAGCGCGTCCTCGGCGGCCGGCAGCAGGTAGCGGTCCCCGCCCTTGACCACGCCGAGCTCACGCAGGTCGCGGCTGACGCTCGACTGCGTGGCGTCGAAACCCTCGCGATGCAGCAGTTCGACCAGCTCCGCCTGCCGGCCGACCGCGCCCAGCCGCAGGATCCGCACGATCGCGTCCCGTCGCAGGTTCTGGGCATTGAGGTCGGTGGCCAAGGTGCTGCGGCTCGCAGAGGTGAATAAAAACCGCACAAATGTGCATAATTATGCAAGCCGTGTCAAGTGCGCCGGTCACCGGGCTCCATGGAAGCCCGGCCGTCGCCCGGTCAGAAGAACTTCGTGGTCCCGATGAACGCGACCGACCCGATGCCTATCCAGTAGAAGTAGGCGAGCCGACGCGAGATGCGGATCTCCCGTGTGAGCTTCGCTTCGAGGTCGGGCCGCGGCCCGCCGGCAGCGAGTTGACGGAACGTCTCCGTCCAGTGGCGCATCACGAAGCGGAGGATCAGGCCGATGACGAGCAGCCCCGAGTAGATCAGCACCTTTGCCGCATACCACCGGGCCGTGAACGGATGGCCGAAGACGAGCGAGTAAGTCGCGACGCCGGCGAGCACCGGGATCAGCACGAAGCGGATCTTGTCGTCGAACTTCGTGAGCGCGATGCCTGCGTCGGTGCCGCGCTTGACGAAGGCCGCCAGCGCGAGCGAGACCCACACGGCGACCAGGATCCACATCGCCACGAGCCAGCCGCCGCCGAGCGGCTGCACGCCGAAGTTGAAGCCCATGTGCAGGCCGATTGGCAGCAGCAGGATTATGCCGAGCCGCGCCAGGATGTCTATGCGGTAGGCCGTCTCCATGTGCCGGCGTCGCTCGTCGAGCGACAGCTTCGGATTGGTGACGTGGTAGGAGGTCTGGAAAACGCCCCACTCGCCGCCGAGCCAGTAGACCATGGCGATGATGTGAAGCCACTTGAGGACCAGGTGACTGGCGATCATGGGGTTTCTCCTCGGCAAGCCTGTTTCGGGTCGTCGATCACGCGACGGTGAGCCGTCGCTTCATTGTTGAGGCGGCTCGTCGCTGCCCTGTCGCGGCGGCATCACCGGACTGCGGTGCCTCGCGGACGGTCGCACGTTCGACCCTCTCCGCGAGCTCCGCGAGCGACGAGGCCAGTGCGTCCATGTCCGCGCGAGTGGCGCCGCGCAGGCAGCGGTCGAGCCACGCCTGCTGCCGTCGCTGCAGCGACTCCAGCGTGCGTTTTCCGGTCGCGGACAGGCCGATGAGCCCGGCACGCGCGTGGTCCACGTTCGGCAGTACCTCGGCCAGCCCCTGTTCGCGCAGTCCGTCGGCGGTACGCTGCACGCTCTGCCGCTGCAGGCCAAGCCGCCGTGCGACCTGCGAGACCGTCATCGGCCGTCGCGCGACGACCTTCATGACCTGCCAGCGCGCGCCGCTCAGCCCGGCGTCGGCCGACATCACGTCGGCGGCATGCAGCACCTGGCCGTGCAGCCGGAACAGCGCCAGCAGCACGTCCTGGAATGCGTCGCCGGTGGTGCGCGCCGTGCTCATGCTTGACGCAGAGTGTCAGATTGACAGCAAGCTGTCAATCTGCGGGCGCTATCTCTCGATGCGGTATTCGACGTCGGCGCTCTGCTCGAGACCTGCCTCGGCCTTCAGCGACCAGCGCGGATTCAGCGAGTAACGCAGTTTCACGGTGTTGATCGCCTCGGCGATCGATATGCCGTAGCTCACGAAGAGTTTCGGGGAGAGGGCCTTGCCCAGCACCACCTGCGTGTCGTCGTTGCCGGTGCTCTCGACGGACACTTCGTCCAGCCCCAGCCGCGTGCCGAGCCCGCCGAGCAGCAGCCCGCTGCCGCTGATCGCCAGGCTCTCCGCTGCCCGGTTGATCGACGTCACCTCGCTCGACTGCAGCGTGCTGAGCGAGCGACCCGTGAGCAGGTACGACAACGCCTCGGCATTCGGCATAGCCGGCGTCGACGAGAGGGTGACGAACGGATTGTCCAGTGGTCCGCGCACGTTGATCGCGACCCGGATGTCCGCATCCTTGATCTCGCGCTCGGCCACGAGGTCCAGCGTCGGCTGGTTGAGCGGCGTGTTCCGGTA
>Ga0102851_10002934_pt1 | contig 10472 bp, 12 predicted proteins | sample Mud3Dept3metaG_FD_79558 | JGI IMG/M metagenome (GOLD analysis project Ga0102851, IMG submission 79558) | Freshwater wetland microbial communities from Ohio, USA, analyzing the effect of biotic and abiotic controls - Mud 3 Core 4 Depth 3... | ecosystem: Environmental > Aquatic > Freshwater >...
GGTACCGACATCACCACCCTCAACCAAACACAACTCACTCGATTCCGTCGAGAAAACATAGGTTTAATATTCCAACAATATCACCTCGTACCCTACCTCACTGCCCTGGAGAACGTCATGCTCGCCCAATACTACCATGGCGTCATCGACGAGAAAAAAGCAACCGAAGCACTCAAAAAAGTCGGATTAGGACATAGACTAGATCATATTCCTTCTCACCTCTCTGGTGGTGAACAACAACGAGTCTGCATTGCACGAGCACTCATCAATCAACCAAAAATACTCCTCGCTGATGAGCCAACTGGTAATCTTGATCAGAAAAACGGGGATATTGTTCTCAACCTTATCAAACAACTGCATGCAGAGGGACATACTATCATCATGGTGACACACAACCCTGAAATCGCAAAACTCGGACAACGAATCATCACCGTCATCGATGGAAAAATATGCTCAGATTCAACCTGTACAACAGAAATAAATGAACTTTAAAAAAAAGGTGGAAAAAAATGAAGAAAAAAATTGTAATCCTAGGAATTATACTATTCAGTACCATGATATACTTAACAGGTTGCACCAGCACTACGGAAAACGAAAACAAAAATACAAACATCAATAACCCCCCACCCCAACAAAACGAGACAGAAATCCGCATCCCCCTCTCAGAAATCAGCACGACCACATCGTTTTATTCCTATGACTCCGATGGAATCACGATACGATATTTTGCAGTAAAAGACTCTCAAGGAGCTGTGCATGTCGCATTTGATGCTTGTGACGTCTGTTACGAAGCAAAGAAAGGTTACAAACAAGAAGGTGCTCAGATGCAATGCCTGAACTGTGGACAACAATTTGCCATTACTAGCATTGGAACAGAAAATCAAGCTGGTGGATGCTGGCCGAGTTTTTTAAACATGAATATCAATGGGAACGATGTGGTTATAAAAACAGCTGATTTAGAAGCAAAACGGTATATGTTCTAAAAAGACATATCGATATCATTAATCGATTTTGCATACATTGGACCCTTCATCCGTACAAATCTGAAGGGTACATTCGATGATATTATATTTCTTCAAAAGATAGTCATTAATTTTTGAAATGGCGTCCTCATGTGTACCCTGAATTTTATTTGACTCAAGCTGCATATGAGCAGAAAACACAAGCATATCCGGAGTGATTGACCAGAGATGGACATTATGGAGGTCTCGTATTTCCGGGAAATTCTTTTTCAGATCCTCCGAAATCATAGCGATGTTCAAACCCTTCGGTGCTGTCTCCAAGAGAATCCTTGTGGAATCTTTTAATACGCCCCATGCCCAGAACACGATGATAATGGAAATACCAATACTGACAATTGGATCAATGAAGATCCAGTTCGTAAACATGATAATTAGAGCTGCGATGACGATACCAACTGATGAGATTGCATCAGCGAACATATGATAAAACACCCCACGGATATTCAAATCCTTCTGGTGAGCTCCTCGTAGGATAAGGATGCTTAGGATGTTCACCGTTAAACCGATACATGCGATAAGGAGCATTTCCGTACCAAGGATTTCAATGGGATGGATGAATCGTAAAACAGCTTCGTAAATGATGATTCCAACGACAACTAGAAGAAATAATCCATTCACAAACGCAGCAAGGACCTCTGCCCTGTACAACCCGAATGTTTGATGATGACAGGGTGGTTTCCGTGCGATGAGGATAGCTGCAAGTCCGATAATTAAGGCGAACGCATGGGTAAACATATGCCCTGCGTCACTGAACAACGCCATGCTGTTTGTCAGATACCCCCCGATAAACTCTAGGACCATGGCGATAATTGTAATTGAAAGAGAAATCATGAGTTTCTTCTGTTCAACATGCCGATATTCAAAGAGATGCTCTGCATCGGGAGAACTTTTCTTGTTATCCTTCATAGGTTTTGTCGACTCTTTTCCACTGATACTCCTTGTTTGCATGGTTTTTAAGCTTTTTTGATTTTTCTCTCATATCTCTATGGGGGAACAATCGGTAAGGTAAACCGGAAGGTACTACCTTTCCCCAATTCACTGTCTACCCATATCTTCCCCCCATGGGAAAGTACCACACCTTGCGCTATCGTAAAACCAAGTCCTTCAATCCCGGTGTCAATTTGGTAGAGGATGTCAAAAATCTTTTTCTGTTTGTTCTTTGGGATGCCTTGACCAAAGTCCTGTACTTCAAAGACGATGTCATCGCGTTCTTTATTGACTTTCACAGAGATATTTGATCCTTCCGGGGAGACGTTGATGGCGTTCTGCAGGAGGTTTACAAGGACCTGTCTAATGCGTTCCTGATCTATCATCATCTCAGGGAGGTCCTCATCGATTTCTTTCATGATTTGAATTTGTTTATCTTCTGCTGCGTTTTGTATTGCTCCAGTCGCAGTGTGTATCAACCTGCGGATGTCTGTTTTTTCTGGGATGAATTTCATTGTTCCTGACTCTAGATGGGAGACATCGACGGTGTCCTGGATGAGTTGGTCTAATCGATCGGTGTTTGTGAGGATCACCTCAAGACCCTTTCGTTGTTCTTCTGTGATGGGACCAAGGCTTTTCATGAGCAGTATCTCGACGTATCCTTTGATGGTCGCCATGGATGTTCGCAACTCATGAGATGTGACGCTGAGGAAATTTGATTTGATATGATCTAGTTTTTTTAATCGAGTGTTTTGTTGTTCGATTTTCTTTTGTGCTTTCTGCAGTTTCTCCAGCTGGACATGGAGTTCTCCGATGGTGCGTTTGTATTCATTGGTGTGTTTTTTCAGCATCTGGTTTTCTTTAGCGAGGTCTACGGTGCGCTCCTGGACTTTTTTATCTAACCAGAAATGGGCTTTATGCAGCTCCTCTTCGATTTTCTTCCGACCTGTGACGTCTTCCATGGTGGAATACACTGAAAGCGTGCCACCGGTCTCATTGAAGCTGAGGAAATCATGGATGATGAAGACGCGTGGTTCACCATTCTTGGTAATGTAGGTCCGTTCATGGCCTCCCGCGTAAGGTTTTTTGTTGTTGATTTTTTCTTTGAAGGAGGCTTTTGCGGCTTCTTGTTCGTCACCGTGGATGTACTCAAACATTGAGTTTCCGATGACTTCAGCTTTTGTGTAGCCAAACAGGTTGCACCATTTTTCATTGACATCCGTAATCGTCCCATCGGACGCAAGGGTATGGTAGGGGACGGGTGCTTTTTCGTAGAGTTGTTTGAATTTTTCTTCGGATGCTCGTAGCGCGTGTTCCATTTGTTTGTTCTGTGTGTTGTCTTTGATAATGCCAATTGAGCCAATCACGTTGTTGATACGGTCTTTGAGGACGCTTAGAGAGATGTCGACGTCGATGAAGGTGTTATCCTTTCTGATCATCTGGGTTTCCATATGGTGTTGGATGCCTTTCTGTCTGATGTTTTCGGAGCGGATTTTCTTCCATTCCTCCGGTGGGTAGAGGTATTTAACGGGTCGCATTATGAGTTCTTCTCTGGTCAGTCCGAGGAGTTGTTCGGTGTATTTGTTCCAATGAACAATCCGTTCATTCTCATCTGTCAGCATGATGGCGACCGCGGAGTTGTCAAAGATGATCCGGTATTTTTGGATCGGGTCCCCCAGGTCAATGGTTCTGATGTCCTCCTCCTTACGGTGTCGGAGGATGGTGAATATCGAATCCAGTGGCTCTTCCTCAAGTTCCCTGGGGATGACGATCGTATGTTTTCCTGGGGTATGGGCTCGTAGTTTACCCATGCGTTCTTCTTGTCGTAAGGTCTGGATGATCTCCGGGTCTTCTTTTTTCATGGTTTTCCTCCTGGATTCTTTCCTCTTTTCCTTTTAACACTCACGCTGACCTACCGTGAGTCGTATTTGTGGATGAGTCTGAGTGACCCATCGTGATCCCATCAAATTATATATGAAAAAGGAAACATTTTTTGGTATAAAACCATTTGGTTTGTTGCGTGTGTTTTCCTCTCTCAAAGAATACAGTATTATTTTTGTGGCACTGCATCCGTTCCAACTAGCAGACCCCATTATTTATATAAAGAAAAATATATTAATCATGAAAAGAACCATTGAGCTATGAGGTTCCTGAAGGGTTTCTTCATACTCATCTTACTCAGCCTTGGCATCATCGCAATATTTTTTCCTGCAGCGGTGTTCGTCCATGAGGCCACTCATTCCCTCCTCTATAGCCTTGAGGGGATAGCGGTGACTTCATTCCATGTTCTTGACCCGGAATCTGTACATGCTGGTCGATTCGGTTTCATCACCACTGCAACAGAATCCAGATACGGTTCTTTTTTCCATGAGATCGTCGCAACCATCAGCACCTCTCTGTTCATCGCTGGTGTCCTCCTCTTCTTCCTCTTAGGTATCTTAAAAAAAATAACCATTCACCAATTAGAATGCATAGGAGTACATCGAACCTCCCAATAAGACCTCTCATAGATATCCTCCCTTGAAAAACACAACCTTCTTTTGTAACACACCACCAAGGTTATTTTAAAAACTCCATCAGATTTGTTTCCCCTATCCTTACCTGAGGGAACCTACCGATGAGCTGCTTTGCTATTTCTGATAAAATACTTTTCACACCCACTGTCTTTTCAACATCACTGCCGGGATAGATCCTGATAACAAGCCCATCATCCCGTTGACCAATCAACGTAAAAAAACTCCTTTTTTTCCCCTCTTCAATCGCGAGACTCTCAATAAGGATACTAGATTTATCTTGACTTATATACATCGCATCTGTCTTTAAAATCCCCCCTTGATTCCGGATTAAAACCGGCTCTAATAAAGGAAAGATATCATCCACAAGGATGGCACCAGTAAGAACAACATGAGGCATTTTTTCACACCAAGGAGCTGATGTCCTCTCAGGTTCTTAATCTTTGAGTCCCCATTGCCTCTGTTACATCAGCGTAATCATCTACATCCGATAATCCCCATAGGTATATTTTAATAGCATTATCTCCTCATTATCAGTCGGTGAATCCTGCGAAAAAACCATCTGAGACGATGCCTCAACAGTTTCATTTTCATGATTTAGTAATCTCCTTACATCCTGAGGTCTATGATCCTGCAGAGGATTCCTTCCTCTTGCTTGAATCTCTCATGATTAGCCCAAAGGACACAATTTTAGAGCTAGGCACTGGGTGTGGCCTGATCGCCTTAGCCTGTGCCTCTAAAGGAGCAACGGTGGTCTGTACAGATATCAATCCGTATGCCGTCCAACTCACGCGTCAGAACATCGAAAAAAACCGCCATCTTCTCAAAGGAGTAATCACCGTTCGACAAGGAGATTTGTTTTCCATGGTGAAAAACTCGGAACGATTCAACTTGATTCTGTTCAATCCTCCCTATCTTCCCACGAAAAAAAACGAAAGAACAGACACCTGGTTCAATGTCGCGACCGATGGAGGACCCACCGGTCTGCGGCTGACCAAACAATTCCTTCATGGCCTCCGTCAGCATCTTCAGCCAGATGGTGCTGGGTATTTCATCTTCAGCTCCTTGTCGAACCGGATTCTACTGGAGAAATACCTTAAAAAGGAACAGCTCTCCTCAACGATTCTTACCACAAAACGATATGACGGGGAGGACCTTGACGTCTACCGCGTCACTCCGACAGCTTCAAATCAACAAAAAGAGTTACGTTCTCCAACCGAGGCACGCTCCACATGACCGATGATCTTTATCCCTGGGGTGGTGAATTCACCACATGCTCACCACATGGTTGCGTCGCTGTCGTACTCCTCAATATCCAGTACACCCCACCAGAGAGCATCGCCATCTACGGACCTTTAAAAACAGAGAATATCGGCATTGAAAAAATCATTGCAAACGTCATTTCAAATCCGTTTATTCGTTATTTAATACTCTGTGGTGAGGACATCCGGGGACATCGCTCAGGCGCCTCCCTGGTCGCCTTGCATAAAAATGGGATTGATCAGAATCATCGTATCATTGATGCACCTGGTGCCATCCCTTACATCGAAAACCTCCACCAAGAAGCAATTAAAAGATTCCAGGATCAATTAACCATCATCGATCTCATTGGAGTGACACAAAAAGACCATATCGATGCCGTCATCACAGACTGCAACCATAAGGCACCCTCCTCATTTGGTGCCCCTTACATTGCGATACGCATCAAACCACAGACGACGGTGAACCTCACAGACAATCGAGCGTTACATTCAAGGATTATTATTGATTATTTAGGGAACATCAAAAAAAGAGGTATGTGAATGTTTTCATTTACAAAAGAACAGAAAGTCTTTGACATCTCCGGTGTAACCATCGGAGGACAACCCGGGATGTACCCCACTGTCTTATTTGGTGGGTTGTTCTTCAAAGGCGAACCGGATTTCGAGGATGCGAAACGACACCTGCAGGTCTTCTATGACCGCAGCAAACAAACCGGAGTCCCTGTCATCCCTGATTTCTTCATCAGGAAAGTCGAGTATATCGACCCTATCCTCTCCTTCATTGAAAAGACAATCCCCCGGAAACACCCTTTCTCTGTTGACATCATCGAACCATCCTTGAAAATACAGACCTTGGAACAGCTCGCACACAGAAAACTCCTGCCCCGAACAATCTATAACTCTCTACACATCGGGATGACCAGCGAGGAACATGAGGCATTACAGAGGCACCCACCAGAGGCAGCAATCCTCGTCGCATTTAATCCAAAAGACAAATCCCCTGATGGAAAAATCGAGGTTCTTGAGAACGGCGCGCATCTTATGGAACAAGGATTGTTGAAAACCGCTCAGGATATCGGTATTACGAAACTGCTGATTGACACTGCGGCACTTGCCCCTGGTGAGAACAGCGGGGCTGCGATCGCTGCCATCCCCGTCATCAAGGAGGAATACGGTTTACCCACCGGGTGCGCTATCCATAATGTCGTTGAGAAATCCCGGTGGTTAAACGACTTCCCCTTCGCGAAAAAAACAGTCGACGTCAGCTCCAATACCACCATCCCTCTCTTCGGCGGGGATTATGCACTCTTCGGACCTATTGAAAACACAGAACTCATTCTCCCGCTCATCGCCTGGCAAGACATCCTTATCTCCGAGTATACCGAGAATTATTTCGGAATCATCCCAACCGCTTCGCATCCTCGGAGGAAACTACTCAAATGAGACAGAAGATACAAACCAGTGTCATCGGATCCTACCCGGTCTTCATCAACACTCAGGAGATCATGAACCACTATTTTACTGAACAACCAATACCCTGGGCTCCCTACATCCGCCAAGCAGTCCAGGACATGACCACCGCAGGCATCACCAACGTTTCTGATGGCCAGACCAGGGATCCCTTTATCCAGTTATTCACCAGAAAAATGAAAGGATGCCGCGTCAGGCAACGACCTGAGATTATCGGAAAAGTACAATACCTAGACCCCATCACCGTTGATGATCAGATCTATGCCAAACGACTCCTCCCCAGGCATACCAAGCTTATCGGGGTCCTCACTGGTCCGTATACTCTTGCGAAATCCTCCGTTGACTCCTTCTATCATGATGAAAAAGAACTTGCTTTTGATTTCGCAACCGCCCTCCGAAAAGAAGCAGAACATCTAGTAAAACATGTCGATTTCATCAGCATCGATGAACCGGTTTTCTCCAATGAACTCCCCGAGTACGCATCGGAGCTACTCCAAACCATCACTAAAGACCTCTCCTGCCAGACACGACTGCATGTCTGCGGCGATGTCTCCGGTATCATCCCGCAACTCGTAGACATGCCAGTGGACATCCTTTCCCACGAGTTCAAAGCCTCACCACATCTCTTTGAGGGTTTCATCGAATATCCCTGCAAGAAACACATGTGTATCGGTGCTGTCCGCTCCGATGATGTACGAGTGGAGTCCGTCGAGGAAATAGTCACCCATGTCAGAAAAGCTCTCAGCGTGTTTGATGGAAACATCTTGCAGATCGCCCCTGACTGCGGACAGCGGCTTCTCCCAAGAGACTGTGCGTTTCAAAAACTGAAAAACCTTGCATTAGCAGGAGAGAAACTCAATGGCGGATAAGGAAGTCCCATTAATTCAAGCAAAGAAAACCACAGAAAAAGATGTTCTCCTAGATCCCAACGGTTTTTTCGTCATCGAGGTCGACAGAAAAACCATCCGCGTGGAATACTACTCAAACGTGTACAAAAATAAACGAATCGTCTCAGGAATCCTCCAAAAGGTATTCACTGGAACCTCCGCTGATGCCTTATCTGACACCATCGCATCCCATGTTCCCCCTTTACGACCTGAACATTACTTGTATCTTGGTCGTGAGCTACAGAAAGCACAACTCGCGTTCGAACACCAGAAAAAATACATCCAAGGTGGATGCTAACCTCTTATAAACCGCTCCTCGTACCGCATGAGATGTTTTTTCCGCTGAATCAACAATGTTTTTTTCTTCAAGGCAGCCATGTCGCGTTTATCGATTTTTGGTTTTGTATGAAAAAACTGCTTATCACGAGGCGGTTGATAATGCGGTCTCATGGTGAACCATCCTCCATTATATCTTATAACAGCGTAGGTTTATATTAGTGTAACGACAAAAAAAGACTACGATTGTTTCTTCACCGATTCATTTCTGGTCACATGAAACTCTGTTTTCCCGTTACACCATTTTTTTGTGATATTCCTCACCGTGATGGTCTCCCCAATACGACAAGGTTGGATATCCTTTACGTTCCGATCCCAAAGGATTAAATTTTTTTGTGTATTCTGCTGTTTCATCGTAATCGATGTCACAAAACCAACCTCTCCATCGTCCTTGAAGAACGCTTTTGTGGGTTCTTTCAAGAGTAGGACTCCAGTGATCTCCTCAGAATACTCCTTTGTTGGCTGCGAGGATGACACATCAGATGGTTCTACCTCTAAAAGCCCCCATCGACCAAGATGAATCTCCATCCCACCCGTATACCCCGTCTTGGTGTATCCATTGATGATCTTCACTCGTGTCCCTGGTTTGATTTCCTTGTTTTTTATCGAGTCAATATCCCCATTCCATAAGACGAGTCGGCAGGAACCGGACTCATCAGCTATCTCGAGATTTACGACCTTTCCGGGGGAGCCGTTCTTTCTTTTAAATGACTTTGAGTCTGAGACGCTTTGGACTACCCCTGCCACGGTATACTCCCCGTTGGCGGTGAGGTCAACGATTTTTATGATGCTTTGGGTGTTTCTCCCCAGTTGATCGACCAGGAGGTACGCAATGGTGTCCTTGTCTATCAGCTCATCATATTGTTTATATTGTTTGTTTATTTCTTTTTCAAATTCTTTTATCGGCTTGATGTCAGCGATGAGTTTGAGAAGCTCTGTTTTTGTCTTATGCATCCGCAGCATATCACGGTATGCGGTCTTCTTTCTTATAGTCTGCTGTGTGAATAAAAAAAAAATTGGGGAAGGTGTGGTAGTTGGGTTTGCACCACGGGATGATTCAGGTTACTGGAAGATGAACTCTTAGGTAGATCGAATTGATTTATGGTCGTTTTTCCAGGGGAGTGTGGTTTGTTTGTAATAGGGCTTTGTTTTTTTCTTCTCTGTTTTCTGATACCCGTATTTGTATTCCCCATTCCCTCCATAGCGTTTCTCGGTATAATGCTTCATTTTTCTTCACCTCTCTTCCCGCCGCTTTTATAGCGGGACGCATGGTGGATTCTGTGCTTTTTCCTATTTAAAGCTGATCTGTGAAAATGTCAAAAAGGCAAAAAGAACCTTGGTTCAACAGAGGGAAATCATATATATAATATAGCTGATATAAAGTCGTTAGAGGGATGATTTCCATGAAGAATAAGAAACTCGTTGGAGGACTTTTTGTTGTGATTCTCGTAGCTGTTGTGGTGCTTTCTGGATGTGTGACTCCGAAACATACTATGGTTCCCATGAGGGATGGAGTCCAGCTTGCGACCGATGTGTACGTTAAACAACCAAGTCAGCAGCATGGCGCAATCCTAGTAAGAACGCCCTATAACAAGAATGCCTTGGTCTTGATAGGGACGAACTGGGCGCAGAACGGCTGGCCGACGGTGATACAAGATAGCCGCGGCAGATTCGCCTCTGAGGGGATTGATACGGTGTTTAAAAATGACCAGACCGATGGTCCGGATACTCTTGCTTGGATTGCGCAACAACCCTGGTTCAATGGGAAGGTTGCGACCTTTGGCGGGTCTGCGCTTGGGATTACCCAATATCTCATGGCCGGGTCTAATCCACCTGAGCTTGCTTGTCAGTATATCCAGGTCGCTACCCCTGATATGTACACCCATGCGATGTATCCTGGTGGGCAGTTCCGAAAGAACCTTGTCGAAGAATGGTTGAAAGGACAAGGAAGCACGTATATTCTTCCAGAATTGTGGGCTCATGAGAACTATACCATGGACTATTGGACAAATATCTCCTTACAGGATAACTGGGGGCAGGTCAATGTACCCGCTA
>Ga0102851_10002936_pt1 | contig 10470 bp, 7 predicted proteins | sample Mud3Dept3metaG_FD_79558 | JGI IMG/M metagenome (GOLD analysis project Ga0102851, IMG submission 79558) | Freshwater wetland microbial communities from Ohio, USA, analyzing the effect of biotic and abiotic controls - Mud 3 Core 4 Depth 3... | ecosystem: Environmental > Aquatic > Freshwater >...
AACCAGGCGAGACATTTTGTTGTCATAACCTTTTTTCATTTCGAGATGTTAGCATACCATGGCAAGATTGCCGCTATCAACAATAAAGATGATTGATGAAGCGATATGATCGAGCGCCTTGGCCACAGAAGTGACGGGCAAATTGATCGCAAATCTTGGCGAACAGACACGGTCACCGGCAGCAGTATAATCGGACAGCACAAAGCTCGGTCATGCGTGAAATTGTCACTGCCATGGGTGGACAGTCTTATTTAGACTTATGTTGCAACGTTGTCAGCGGTTCCTGAACCTGTTTGTCGATTATCTGCTTGATCCGTTGCATGGTGAGCGCCTGGGAAGGGAATGCCCGTCCTTCGGTGAGGGCCCTCCGGGCTTCCTGGCGATAGGCGGCCTCCAGGTCCGACATCACACCCGCCGCGAACCGGTGGATCTGCTCATCAAGGCCGGGCCCGGAGAGATATCGTTGACCATAGATCTTCCTGGCGGCATTGTCGACGAACATCACCGACACCCGTTCCCTGGTAACGGGGACGAGCACGGCAGAAATTTCGAGCGCCGTCCTTTCCCCGCCATCCGCCAGCAATGCAAACACCGCTCGCCTGAGAAGGGTCGGGGCTGCCGGCCCGCTTTCAAGGTACGCTTCCCGCAAAAACCGTGCAGGTGCAAACTGCGGGTAGCGGTTCTTGAGTTCGGTCATCACCTGCTGGAACCTGGGCGTGCTCTGTCCTCCTCCCAGGTACAAGACAAGGGCTTCGTCCATCATCCTGATGGGAAGATCCGCGTCCTCCCAGCGTTTGAGCTGCTTGACCCGCGCAACCGATATGGCGCTGGTAACCAGATAGGGGATGATCCGTTCCCGGTACTGGACGATGGCACCGACGTTTTCCGCCATGACGGACGCCCTGCCGATCGAGAAGGGAGCGGAAAACTCCAGGTACAGGTTGTCGTCGGTATTGAGGATCCCGTCCCTGCCGAAGGACCGCATGCCTTCCGGCCCCAACGCGAAGTAGCTCAGGAAGTCCGCGGCAGATCCCATCATCACCCGTTTCATGTCGGCGGCAACAGCCGGCACGGAGATGCGGCGTTCCAGTTCCGCCTCGTCGATCACGATCGGTTCGTTGCTTCCCACGATCTCCGCGTCGTAATGTGTCAGCCAGAGCATGGTGTACCGGAAATTCTCGTTGAACGTCCTGACGACGGAGCGCACGTTGGCAGGCGTGAGCTCATAGAGCGGCAGCCACTGACAGATGACCCCGCCCGGCGTAAGATGCTCCGCTGCGAGCTTGAAGTATTCGGTGGTATACAGATACCCCGCCCCCCGGAACCAGGGATGGATCGGATCGGCGGTGATCACATCGAACCGGTCCTTCGTGGTCATGAGAAAGTTCCTGCCGTCGTTGAACACGATCCTGACCTTCGGGTTGTCAAGCACCCGGTGATTATAGGCTTCAAAGGTCCTGGCAACGCCGATGACCTTGGGCTCGATCTCGGCCAGCGTGATCTTCTCGACGCCCGGATGCGCCGATGTGGCCCCCAGCGTCATGCCGCTGCCGGTGCCGACCACGAGCACCTTCCGGGGGTTTTTATTCAGCAGCATCGGCAGATGGCCGAGGACATACAGGTGTTGCTGGCCCTGGAGCTGCGACGAGGCCTCCACCCTGCCGTTGGTGATGAACGACTGGTCTCCTCCCTTGACCTTGATGACGCTCACGATCGCTTCCACGCCTTCTGCATAGTACAAAACATCGGTGTTTTCCAGGGCATCCCGTACCTTTTCCGGTGTACTGAAAACGTCCGGCTGGTTGTTCCGGAAGATGGCGAAGTATTTCGTGTCCCAGATCCGGAGAGCATCCGGGTTCAATGCCAGGAACAAGAGCGCTGCTGCCGTGATCCCGGCAATCGAGCCGTTCATCCACGTACGCCCGCGCAGGCTCGCAAGCACCAGAAGACCATACCCCATATTGACGACCGTGAGCATCTGGAGTGACCGCTCGATCCCGAAAAGATAGATAAGGGCAAATCCGCTTATCGCGGCGCCCAGGATCGCGCCTATGGTATTGTACGCCAGTATCTCCCCCACCGCGCTCCCCACCTTCTTCCGGTACGCGGCGTGGACCGTTCCTGCCAGCGGAAAGGCCATGCCCATGAAAAAGGCCGGTACGAGCATGTAGAGGAACGCGAGCAAAAAATTGGACCAGAGTTTAATGCCGAAAAATCCCAGGCTGCTTTTTGGCATGTACTGGAGCAGTCGCATCGATACCGTGGGGAGATCGCGGAGAAAGACGGTCACCAGCAGGGCCGTTACGCCGATAAGAACCTGAATGACACCAAACCAGGCGATCGGCCTGGTTGCCCCTCCCTCCACGCCGAGGGCCCTCGGCAGCAGACCGTATGCGTGACTTCCCAGGGCTATGCCGCTCAGGAAGGCGATCAGCATGACCGTGAAGCTGTATACGCTGGCTCCCACCACGATCGTGAGGATCCGGGACCAGAGGACCTCGTACCCCAAGGCGCAGAATCCGCTCACACCGATGCCCCAGAGAACAAGTTTGAGCGAAAGCGCCTGCGCGCGGTCTGCCGGGGGCGGGGATTCTTCATCGTCCTCGCGGGAGGCGCCTTCCCGCTTGCGGGAATCGGTCAGTGCCTCTGCGGAGGTTACCTTCTCCTGGAGCACGATGCTTACAAGGCCTATGATCACATTCAAGCTTATCGCAATAATGAGGGTGGTGCTGACGGGGAACAACCTGAGCAAATAAAATCCGGCTGCACCGGCTCCGAATACGGCGCCCAGCGTGTTGATCCCATAGAGAAAGGACAGGTGACGCTTGAGACCGGTCACCTGTCTTGAGATGAATCGGGACAGCACCGGAAGCGTACCGCCCATCAAAATGGTCGGAACGAGCAGCGCCGTGATCGAAAAGAGTATCCTGATGACGGTGAGGTAGAAATAGGAATCATCCTTTCCCTGGGCGAGCAGCGGGTACAGGGACGGATAGAGTCTCATGAGACCCGCAAATGCCAAAGCGAACAGGGCGATGCCTATTTCCAGGAACCCGTAGAGTCTCAGCGGCTTCAATACGGTATCAACATACTTTCCGATGACATACCCGCCGATGGCGAGCCCTGCCATAAAGATCGAAAGGACCACCGTCACGGCCAGATGTGAACCGCCGAAGATCAGGCTCAAAGATCGTACCCACACGACCTGATACATCAACGCCGCCGCGCCGGACAGGAAAAACATGAGGTACATGACGCCTGATATGAGAACGGGCATTATTTACTCCTCCCGGGCACTGTCTCCATCGCATCCTGCGCAAGAAAGATACTCATAAAAAAAGTCTTTAAGAAATATGCGGATCGATAGTACCACCATAACGCAGCGAAATCAAGATTACGGAAAGTGGGTGTCAAGCCAAATAAGCAATGGACGGTTTCAGATTGCTATGGGCAGTTGGTCCTTGGTCCTCCGCCGTGGTTTATAGCCATGGCTCCATGGATCACAGTTGGAGGCCTCCTGCCGTTCTTTATGCGGATCGGCAGCAGAACGATTTCCAGCGACCCCACGGGTTCTCCCGCTTTCTGCGCCAGGATGGTGATGACTTATAACGGATAACGCAGGGCTCAGGGACGGGTCATCCAGGATGCGCTGCATCATTTGTTATCGCAGGGGCTGCTTATAAGCTTTTCCAATCGCACTGTCAGAGAGGGGTCGGCCCCCCGGAGAATATTCAGTTCTCGTTGCGCACCTCTGGAATCGCCCGCACAGTGATAGGCGATGCCAAGATTGTAATGCGCATCAAATCGTCCGGCATTGTGCGTGATCAGCGCCTCCAGGATCCGAACCGCGGCAGAAAATCGCCTGCCCTGTATATGGGCAGCAGCGAGGTTTAGGGAGGCGTCCGCGTATGTGGCATTCAGCTCAAGCGCCTTGGTGAACAGCGAGATCGACTCGTCAATTCTGCCCTCGTACAGAAGATAGGCCTTGCCGAGATTGTTATACGCCTCCGCATTGGAAGCATCCAGGAAGATCGCGCGGCGGAACATGTCGATGGCGGCATCGATCAACCCTTTGGATTCGTATGCAAGTCCGAGGTTATTGTACTCCTGCGAAGTCGGCCTCACACGGATGGCTGTCTCGAACAGCGCGATCGCCTCGTCGATCCGGCCCTGGGAAGCATAATAATTCCCCAGATTGTAGTATACCCTTCCCTTCCCGGGTGACTTTTTGATCATGTCGAGCCCCAGCATCTCGGGATCGCCCCAAATGACGTTGCGCTGGTATGTCACCGTGGAATATGCCAGCAGAATGAGAATCGCCGGTATGATTATTGCGAACGAGCGCATCTGTGGTCCTCCTTGTCCTTCTGGTCCGTGTTCTCGATGAATGGCCGCACGAACACTACGGTGCGGCCAGCCCTGTTCCCGTTCTCACAGAACGCGGTCGGAGAGGGTCTCGAAGGTTAAACCGGCTACGTGCAGGCATGATCTCGATCTTCTCGGCGCTCCTGACATACAATGTTTTTCTTGCCTTTTTTAGGAAATGAGAAAAATGAGGTGACTCGGTTGCAAATGCGGTCCATTCGCTAGTTGTATTATACGATGAAAACACCAAAAAATGAGTGGGATTTTCACCGCCCAAGACTGCATACGACCCGGACGTATTACCTATATTCATATGACAGGCATTCGAACTATGCAATATGATATGGTTTATCTAAATTTGATCACCCGGCGAAGAATGGCATGGCAATTGCTTCATTTAAAACGCAAGAAATGTATCCTTCTATCACACTCCCTCGAGGTGCAGCTATATGTTCAAGATCCTGATCGTCGATGATGAGAACCTGATCCGCTATTCGCTCACCATGACGTTCAAAGGCATGGACATCTCGGTGAGGACTGCGGAGAACGGCCGTGAGGCATTGCAGGCGATCAAGGAAGAGCGGTTCGACATCTGTTTTCTCGATCTGCATCTTCCTGATATAGGCGGTGTGGAGGTTCTGAGGTCCCTCAACAGCGTGACACCCGATACGAAGGTCATTGTCATGTCGGGCGATATCATGAGCAAGGAAACACAGCTTGAGGTGCGGAAGCACGCAGTCATGTTCCTGGAGAAGCCCTTCGACCTTGATCACGCGAAATATATCGTGAATCGCATAGTCAAGCGGCTCGCCACGGAATCTAACGACGGCAGCCTCTTGGACTTTCATTGCCCTACTGACCAGGAACGGAGGCGCTGCCTCCGTCACGAATCCGAAAAGGTCGTTCTGTATTCGGCGATGTCTCCTGCCGGTGACACGAAAGCGGTCAATACCGAAGCGGCTCTCAAGGACATTAGTGATGGCGGGATGGGACTCGTTACCATGCAGCCCGTGGAGCCGGGTTGGGTCATTACGTTGTTCGACGGGGAGAACATCAACCTGGGGGTCGTTCGATGGATGGCGGCTGCTCAGCAGCAGGGACCCTACAAGATCGGCGTGCAGCTCAATGTTCATTGATCAGGGATCAGGCCCGGCAGGACCGCTGTTCGGTTTCATTCCAGTCCGAACTTCTTGACCTGATAACGCAGCGTGTCGTAGCTTAGATGAAGCAGCTTGGCCGCTTGGGCCTTGTTGTGGTTGGTACGTTTGAGGGCCTGCTGGAGCAGGCTTCGTTCGACATCCTCGATCGATATACCGTCCACCGGAAGGACGAACGAACCGCTGCTGCTCGACTCGCCCATACCCTCGTTCCGCCGCAGCATCCACTCCGGAAGCATCGAGGGAATGATCTCATCCGCGCTCTCCAGGACGACAAATCGCTCCACAACGTTCCGCAGTTCCCGGATATTGCCTGGCCAGTCGTACGAGGACAGTATCTGCTGTGCTTCAACGGAAAATCGCTTCGCCGTCTTCTTGTTGTACCTTTTCACATAATAGGACAAAAAATAATCTGCCAGCACGGGAATGTCCATCCGCCGCTCCCGCAGCGGCGGTACATGCAGGTAGAAATTGCTCAGGCGAAAGAAGAGGTCCTTGCGGAATTCACCGCGGGCACCGGCATCAGCAAGGTTCTTGTTCGTCGTGGCAATGACGGTCACATCGACGGGTATATCCTCCCGTCCACCGACCCTGCGGACGGTGCGCTCCTCAAGGACGCGCAGCAGCTTGGCCTGCAGCCTCGTGTCCATTTCCCCGATCTCATCCAGCAGGATAATGCCCCCGATCGCCAGCTCGAAGACTCCCTTCTTATCGGCCTTTGCGTCAGTGAACGCACCGCGCTCGTGGCCGAACAGCTCGCTTTCGAGGAGGTTCTCCGGCAGCGCAGCGCAGTTTACCGCGATGAAGGGAACGGTCCGCGATGATGCTTCGCCAAACATGACCTGGTGCAGGTACCGGGCGACCAGTTCCTTGCCGGTCCCGCTTTCCCCCGTGATCAGAAAGCTCGACACGTGGGCACGGGCGATCTTCTCCACCTCCGCCTTCAGTGCAAGGATCGCGTCAGAAACGCCGATGATCTGGCGCGTGAACCGCTCAGCCGCGACCTTGCGGAGGTAATCGACCTCGCGGCTCAAGTTTTCCTTGGCTACGATGTTCCGTACAACGATGACGATCTCGTCGAGGTTGAACGGCTTGGTCATGTAGTCCGCTGCCCCGAGCTTCATGGCCTTTACCGCTGTTTCAGCAGTATCGTCCGCGGTAAGCATGATCACCTGCGTGTGCAGCTCATCACGAACGATCTCTTCGAGGACCTCGATGCCGCTCCGTTCCGGAAGACGGATATCCAGCAGCACAACGCTGGGAGACCAGCTCCTGATTATCTCCACGACGCGCTGGGCGCTGTTCTCGGAGCGGACGTCATACCCCTCCCTCTGGAGCGCTCGCGTGATCGTCGTGACGATGAGCTCGTCATCGTCGACGATAAGGATTCTCGGGGGGATTCTCATGAATGCGGCACCTCCACGCGAGTGTGAACCGGCAAGGTGATGACGAACGAAACACCTGATCCGCCATTGTCTTCAAGCTGAAGTCGCCCCCCCTGCTGCTCGACAAGCCGCGTCGATATGGACAGCCCCAGGCCGGTCCCTTTTGCCTTCGTCGTAAAGAACGGCTGAAAGATCTTGTCCCGGATGCTCTCGTCAATGCCCTTTCCTGTATCCTGGAGCCGGATCGTCATGCAGTCCTGTTCAGGATCGTACAGGGTCGAAATCGTGATGGTGCCGCCTTCTGGCATGGCATCAGCGGCATTCAGGAGGAGGTTCATGAACACCTGTTGCATCTGCGCGGGATCTGCGATCATGGTTGGCAATTTTACATCATAGTTCTTGATGACCGTGATCTTGCCCGCCCGGTCATTCCCGAAAAGGGGGTGCCGCTGCACCAGTGCTAAGGTGGAATCCAGCACCGCATGTATATTGGTAATAGTAAACTGCGGAGCCGGAGGGCGTGCAAAGCTCATGAAGCTCTTGATCAGCGCTTCCATGCGTTTGACCTGTTCGGTAGCCATCGCGAGCACGTCCTTGTTCTCATCGGAAACCGTCGGGTCCGTGGAAAGGATCTCCATGGAGGCCTTGATGCCGGCAAGGGGGTTTTTGATCTCGTGCGCAAGCCCGCCGGCCAGTTCGCCAAGGATAACGACCTGTTCCGCCCACTGCATCCGGTCATAATGCTCCTTCAGGGAGACCGCCATCTGGTTGAACGCATCAGCGACCTCGACATACTCATCGTGCAATCCTTCGACACGATAGGAAAGGTCCCCGGACCGGAGCTGCCGGGTCGCGTGCACGAGGACCGACACCGGCCTGGTGAACCATCGCAGGAACACGAGGGAGAACCCGAGCGCAACAACAGGAGCGGTGATCAGAATGGTATAGATGAAGATTTTCATATGCCTGGTATCTACAAGCGCCGCGTTCGTGCTTGTCCGCAGCTTCCTCGTCGTCAGGTCGGTGATATTGGTCACCTCGGCGACGATATCCGAGCCGAGCTGGAATGCTCTGTTCTGTTCACTGGCAAGCCGCTGCTTGTTCGCGCGCATGGTGAGCACCCTGCTCAAAGCGTTCTTGTACGCGTCGATGCTGATCTGCAGGGCATCAAGCCTGGTCGTTACCTGCGCCGTATGGTGGCATTCAAAACAACTATTGACGATGCCACTGAGCTCCATGACGTGAGTTACCATCGTATCGACACTTCGACCATACCGGGTGTTCCTGAGTTGGAGATCAAGCTGCGCCCGCTTGAGCTCGGTGAGCAGGTGCTCACGGGTAAGCTCGACCTGGTGAAGCAGGAGGAGGCCATCGAGCGATGATGTGACCTTTTCGATGTTCGTGATGATATAGAACCCGCTCGATATGAACAGGAGGAAAAAGATCACCAGCCCTATTATGATCTTTCGTTTCATCAGTCGTTCATGTAGTCATAGGTCAAGAGACTTATGCCGGCCTGCTGTGCATACTGATATACCGGAAGATAGTCATCATCCGTGGTCACGATGAACCGTCTCGCGCCAAATTCCCTGAGCAGATCTTTGCCCGCGACATCATGGTCCATGGTGAGCAGCGCCGTTGTGATGGCGTTCACGATCTTCGGATCCAGGTCCTTGCGGAACGCGAGTGCATTCTCGGGCACCTCGGGCGACCGTTCCAGCATCTGCAGCTCCTGAGCAATGCGTCTGTTCTTGGAAGCAAGCAGTGCGAAAACGGTATTCTTTACCGCTCCGATGTCCGCCTTCCGGTCCAGTACGTCCGTGATGACATGCTCATGCGTGCCGGCGAAATAGCTCTCTCGAAGATAGGTGCGATAATCGACCCCATGCCGCCGGAAGTAGGCGTAGGGAAGGACGTAACCGGCCGTCGTGGCCTTGTCCACGAATGCGAACCTTTTGCCGCGCATATCCCCGATTGTGCGGATCCCGCTGTCCTTCCGCACGATGATCATGCCATAGTAGGTCGATCTTCCGTCGGGATGTTCAGGACGGACAACGACCCGGACCCCCATTTTTTCATGGGCGAGCGCATAGGTGAAGCTGCCGAAGAACGCCCCGTCCAGACCTTCGGAGACAAAATTGTCGATGATGTTGCCGTACCGCAGAAGGATCTTGAATTGGACGTTCACACCGGTCTTCTTGGAAAGGTATTGCACCAGCAGATCGTACCGCTCCATCTGCTTGAAGATGTTCTGCTCGGGGACCAGGCCGATGCGAAGGATCTGCGAGGGACGGGTCGTATCTGCAGATATCTGACTGCCGGAACGCTCCTGCTCCGTTCTCGTGCAGCCGGAGAGCGCCGCAAAGATCAGGGCAAGCAGGCATGAGGACAGTATCTTCAGCATCGTTTCCTACGCGAAGCAGGCGCGCTGAATTCAGAACATATGATTGATGTTCTGAACAGCACCATGGATAATGCAACACAGGATGCCTCAGAGCTCCATGGAGAGCCACAGCGCATGAGCTGTTCATCATACTGCTGGTACAGATTTTGTGTAAATTAGACCATATAATCTTATTAGTCAAGGACAATAAATCTGTTCGTCACGGCTTAAACCGGCCGCGGATCACGGGCGCATCTGCGTCGCTAAGGCGCAGTTTTCTTGCGACTATCGAACGAATAGTTCAACAGCCCGATCGTGCACCCATTGCAAGACGGCCACCCAAAGGTGTTCAATTCCTTTTTTCTCATCGTGCATACGCAGATCGGGACAATATCGCCGAACAAACGGCAGCAAACGCTGATATGCGCACCGCTGGTTCGCGAGGGCAGCCGGCCAGATGAAGAATTATTATGTAGATCATCCACGGCTGCCTCCTCTGCGACAGGTATTTATCTCATCCCGTCGATATAATAAGCAAGCCCCATGCCCTTCAACAGTGCCTCACAAATATTTGATTTATCAGTATATTAACTCTATGATTATGTGTATAGCTGTCTCGTTGATTGGTCAAATAACCATAATTAAGTAACTTTCTGTTGAAATCCGCTCAATCCTGGAAAGTATTGCATAAAAAGATCGTTATTCTTCGCTGAAAGAGGTGATTTTCCTGCATAAAGGCCTTCTAGTGTTTTTCCACGAAGAAATCCTCTTTTTTTGTCCTGTCGTTCAAGTCCAGACCGGAATGAGTCCCTCCGGGGGGATATCCGAGTCATTGAAAGGAGGATAGCCATGAAGAACGTTATCACAGCAGACGCAATGGTGATCTTGTTGGTCTCGTCGGTTTTCCCCGCCCTTTCGCACGGCAGGCGGCAGCAGGCAGGCAAAGTCAGTGTCGAGGTCGTAGTGGACCGGGGAGACACGCTCCTCAGCATCCGGCATGGTGACTTCTGAAAAATCGGCATCCGCGTGATGACGTGGTCTCTCGAGGCCCGGCACTGAGAGACCTGCGACATCGTCATCCGGAACCGGTCTGCGGAGCGGTATGGTGGCCGCCGTGGACGATAGGCGCATCATCTCCGGAATGCGATCGGACCACAGGAGCTCTGCAGGGAGTATATCG
>Ga0102851_10002937_pt1 | contig 10466 bp, 12 predicted proteins | sample Mud3Dept3metaG_FD_79558 | JGI IMG/M metagenome (GOLD analysis project Ga0102851, IMG submission 79558) | Freshwater wetland microbial communities from Ohio, USA, analyzing the effect of biotic and abiotic controls - Mud 3 Core 4 Depth 3... | ecosystem: Environmental > Aquatic > Freshwater >...
CGTACGACATGTAGACGATCGCGTTGCCGTCGGCCGACCAGGACGGGAACGCGTTGATCGACTTGTTGCGGGTCGCCGCGCGCTGATCGCCCCCCATCGCGTTCATCACATGGATCTCGGCGTTGCCGCTGCGCGACGAGACGTACGCGATCTCGGTGCTCGCCACGCCGCGTTTGCCGGTGAACGCTTCGACGACGTCGTCGGCGATGCGCCGTGCGATGCGGGACGCGTCGCCCGCTCCGCCGCGCTGGGTCCGGGTCAGCAACGAGCGGCAACGGGCCACGTCCCAGACGCGGAACTCGATCTCGGCGCCGCTGCCGCCGCTCCGCGTCACGCCTTCGAGGAAGGCGTCGGCGCCGACCTGGCTCCACTCGGAACACGCGAGCGAGTCGGAGAGCGCAGCGGTCTCGCGCGGCCCGAGGAACGCCGCGGGATCGACCGACGCAAACAGGCCGGAGAACTCGAGCGCGCCCAGGATGTCGGTGCGCAGCGTCGCGACGTCGATCGCGCGCGCGCCCGGCGCGAAGTGCTGAACTGCGATGCGGAACGCCTTGCCGCCCGCATCGGTCACGATCACCGGCGGACGCTCGGATTCCTGCGCGCGCGCCGGATCGGCGAGAAGCGATCCGAGCGCAAACGAGATCGCGACGATACGCCACGCACGCGTCAACCGAGATCCTCCGGACGGAACACGAACGGCCAGGTGCCCGGCTCCGGCGGCGGCGGCAACGGGCTCGCCTTCTGGACGGCGCGGACGACGCTCTCGTCGTACCAGGGATTGCCGGAGCGTCGGGTGACTTTCGGCGCGGAGAGAACGTTGCCCTGCGCGTCCAGCTCGACGTCGATTTGCGTCTCGAGCGGCTCCCGCCGCAGGCCGGCCGGCAGCACCCAGGCCTGCCGCACGTGCAGGCGCGCGGCGCGCAGCCAGGACGCCACCTCGGGCGCGACGGCGGCGGTGCCCGACGCGCGCGCCGCCGGCGTCGTGGCGGTTCCGCCCGCCCCCGGCTTCTCGGCGCTCGCGGTCCGCGTCGGGCGCTCGACGCGGTCGGGACGACTCTCACCCCGCTCGGCGCGCAAGCCGGAGAGCACGTCGTCGTAGGATTCCTGCGGCTTGGGCGGAGGCGGCTTCGGGGGCGGCGGCTTCGGCTCCGCCCGCGGCTTGGGTTCCGGCTCGGGCTTGGGCTCGGGCTCCGCCTTCGCCTTCGGCTTCTCGGGCTCGCGCTGCGGCGTCTTCGGGATCACCGTCTCGTTCTTGGGCGGAGGAGGAGGCGGCGGCTTCGGCGGCGGGGGCCTGGGCGCTTCGGCGACCGGCGGCGCAGCCGGGACCGGCTTCGCTGCGGCCGGCTCGGGGGGCGGAGGGAGCGGCTTCGGCCTCGCGGGCCGGGGCGACGACGCGGGCTTCCCCGCCGCCGCAGGCGCGGCCATCGCCACCAGGTCGACCGTGATGACGCCGGGCAACTCCGCGCTCCTTGGCGCCGGCACCCACAGCAACGCCGCGACGACGATCCCGTGGCCAAATGCCGAGACGAAGAGCCAGCGCCGCAGCTCGCGCCGTCGGGCCTCCTCGACGCCGCCACCGGCCGTGCTCGCGCGCCCCGCCAGGGCCCTAACCCTCGGGCTCGGTGACGATGCCGAGCTTGGTGGCGCCGGCGTTGCGGGCGGCCGCCATCGCCTTGGCGACGATCCCGTACGGCGCCTCGCGGTCCGCGCGCAGATACAGATCCTTGTCGCCGCGCGAGGCGAAGACGGCGCGCAGCTTCGCAACGAGATCGCCGCTCGCGATCTCCTGCTTGCCGAGGAAGGTCTTGCCGTCGCGCTGGACGCTGAGCACCAGCGGTTCCTGGTCGAGTCGCAGCGCCTGCGTCGTCGTCTGCGGCAGGTCGACGTCGATGCCCTGCTGCATCAGCGGCGCGGTCACCATGAAGATGATGAGCAACACCAGCATCACGTCGACGAACGGCGTGACGTTGATCTCGGAAATCACCGCGCCGCCGTCGCGTCGGATTGCGCCCATGAAACTAGGGCCCCGCCGCGCGCGGTTCGTCGGCCGGGCGCGCGCCGCGAACGCGCAGGTCGGCAAGGAACTCTTCGGCGAACAGGTCGATGCGATCGCCGAGGCGCCGCAGCTCGCCGACGAAATGGTTGTAGAAGATCGTCGCCGGAATCGCGGCGGCGAGGCCGACGGCCGTCGCGATCAGCGCCTCGGCGATGCCGGGCGCTACGACGGCGAGACTCGCGGAACCCGCCCTCCCGATTTCCTCGAAGGCCGTGATGATGCCGATCACGGTGCCGAAGAGGCCGACGAACGGCGCCGCACTGCCGGTCGTCGCGAGGAACTCGAGACCGCGCTCCAGCCGGTGGGTCTCGCGCGACGCCGTCCACGAAATCTGTCGCTCGACCGCGCGGCGCTGCAGATCGCCGAGTCCGCTCGACAGCGAGCGACCCGCGTAGCGCGCGATGCGCCCGAGTTCTCCGTACGCTTCGAGAAAGACCTGTGCGATCGGGCTGTGCAGGAGCTCGCGCGCGACTTCGTGCGCCGCGTCGAACGATCCCTCGTGATATGCCTCGAGGAACGCCTCGCTATCCTGGGCCGCCCGACGAAGCTCGCGCCATTTGAACGCGATGATCGCCCACGACACGACTGAAGCGACGGCTAACGCAAGGAGGACGAGCTTGACGATCCATCCGGCCTGACCGACCAGCCGGAGAATGTCGAGACTCGCGAGACGCACCCCCCAGTCCGCCCCGACGAGAAGCAGTCCCATGGCCCTCTCTATTTTGATGTCGGGCCAGCTTAGGAGACGCTGCGCAGCCAATCAATTGCGAGTGTGGAGGAATGATGAAGGTCACGGTCGAAGTCCAGGAACCGAATCGCGCTGGAGCGGAGCTGCTGGCGATCGCGCTGACGACGCTCGGCAGCGCCGCGCGACTTCCTGCGCGCGTCGCAGCGGTGGATCGCGCGCTCGGCGGCCAGATCCACGATGTCGTGAAGAGCGGCGACTTCCGCGGCCGCAAGGGCGAGACGCTTGTGCTCTTCGGGCGTGGTCGCGGCGCTCCGCGACGCGTGTTGCTGGCCGGCCTCGGCGATGCCGAGAAGGTCGACATCGAGGCGCTGCGCCAGTTCGGGGGGCGCGCCGTGGCCGCAGCGGGTGCGCGGCGCGTGCGCTCGCTCGCGATCGCGGTGCCGTCGTCGAAGCGCGTGAAGACCAGCGATGCCGTCCGCGCGCTGGCCGAAGCGACGCTGCTGGCGGCGCACCGTCCCGACACCTGGCGCACCAAGAAGGACGACGCTCCCCCCGCGCTGGCGCGGGTGTCGCTCCACGTCGAGCGCGAAGGCGAGTTGCGCGCAGCGCGCGACGCGGCTTCGCTCGGCGCGACGCTCGCGGAGTGCCAGAACGTCGCGCGTCGGCTCTCCAACGAGCCCGCCAACGTCATGTCGCCCACGACCCTCGCCGCCGAAGCGCGCAAGGTGGCGCATGAGGTGGGACTCCGCTGCCGCGTGCTCGACGTCGCCGAACTGCGCAAACGCAAGATGGGTGCGCTGCTCGGCGTTGGTCAGGGCAGCATCCACCCGCCGCGACTCGTCGTGCTGGAGCATGCGCCGCGGCGTGGCGCCCGGAGTCGTCCGACCGTGTGCATCATCGGCAAGGGCATCACCTTCGACTCGGGCGGCATCTCGATCAAACCGTCGAGCGGCATGCACGACATGAAGCACGACATGTCGGGCGCGGCAGCGGTGGTGGGAATCTTGCGCGCCGTCGCGCTGCTCGATCTGCCGCTGCACGTGGTAGGCATCCTGGCGGCTGCCGAGAACATGCCCGGCGGCAACGCCTACCGGCCGGGTGACATCCTCACTTCGATGTCCGGGCAGACGATCGAGATCCAGAACACCGACGCCGAAGGACGCCTCGTCCTGTGCGATGCGATCCACTTCGCGAAGACCCAATTCGAGCCGGATGCGATCATCGACCTGGCAACGCTCACCGGGGCTTGCGTCGTCGCACTCGGAAGCTGGACTTCGGGGCTCTTCAGCAACCACGACCGCCTCGCCGACGCGATCGCGCGCGCGGGCCAGGCGACCGGCGAACGCGCCTGGCGGATGCCGATGGCCGACGCGCACCGCGACGAGATGCGCAGTCAAGTCGCCGACCTCAAGAACGTCAGCGGCAGCCGGGACGGAGGCGCGAGCACGGCGGCGGCGTTCCTGTCGGCGTTCGTCGGCGAGACGCCCTGGGCACATCTCGACATCGCGGGCACCGCGTACACGGGCAAGCAGGGACCCTGTCAGCCCTACGGCGCAACGGGCGTCGGCGTGCGTCTCGTGACCGAATTGCTGCAGGGATGGCCGAGCGCGGGCGTGGTTTGACCTGCGCCGCGCGTTTCTTATGTTCCGCGCCCAAATCCCGCCCGAATGGACGCGCGTTGCCGGCGTCAAAGGGCACGAAGGTTGTTCGGCTCGTTTGTCGATCGTGTCACGAGTCGAGACCGGGCAGAGTATGAGGAGATGCATCGATGCTTCGGAACCTGGTTCGGAATGTGTTGCTCGGCAACGCGTCGCTCGTGATGGTTGGCCTGGCGCTGGCCGTTGCACCGATCGCCGCGAACGCCGCGGGCGACGCCACGAAAGGCAAGGCGTTGTTCGAGACGAACTGCGCAACCTGCCACGGCGTATCGGGCAAGGGCGATGGCCCGGTGGGGATTGCGCTCCCGGAGCCGAAGCCGCGCGACTTCACCAAGGCCGAGTTCAAGTTCGACACCGACAAGGATGGCAAGATGGGTACCGACGCCGACCTCGTCAACGTCGTGAAGACCGGCGCAGCCGCCTACGGCGGCAACCCGCTGATGGCGCCCTGGGCCCAACTGCCCGAAGCCGACATCGTGAACATCATCGCGTACGTCCGCACGTTCCATAAGTAGAGCGACGCAACGACCATTGCGGAACCGGGCCGCGTACAGCGCGCGGCCCGGTTCTCGTTTCACGCTCTGCTAGCCTCGCTTCGTGAGTCCCCGCGAGTCCAGCGTCTCGCCGCCGGTCGAACCGGCAAGCGGTGCCATCGCGCCGCTCGACGCATCGAGATCGACCCTTCCCGCAGCGCCCGAACCGAAGCACCGCGACCTCGAGCGCAGCGACGCGCTCTCGCGTTACTTCTCCCAACTCCGCGAGCACGCCCCGATCTCGCGCGAAGAAGAGCACGAGCTGGCGGTGCGCTGGGTCGAGCAAGGCGACGCCCAGGCGGCCAAGCGTCTCGTGCTCGCGAACCTGCGGCTGGTCGTGAAGATCGCGATGGAGTACCGCCGCACCTGGACCAACGTGCTCGACCTGATCCAGGAGGGAAACGTCGGCCTGTTGCAGGCGGTACAGCGCTTCGATCCGTACCAGGGCGTGAAGCTCTCTTCCTACGCGGCGTATTGGATCCGCGCCTACGTCCTCAAGTACCTGCTCGACAACATCCGCATGGTGCGACTCGGCACCACGCGCGCCCAGCGCAAGCTCTTCTTCCGGCTGAACAAGGAGAAGCGCGAGTTGGAGCGGCTCGGCATCGAGCCGGAGCCCCGGCTGATCGCCGAGCGTCTCGACGTCACCGAGGACGACGTGATCGACATGGAGCAGCGCCTCGGTCACAGCGACCTCTCGATCGATGCTCCGGTCCGCGAAGAAGAAGGCAGCGCCACCCACGGCGATTTCCTCACCGGGGACGTTCCGTCCGTCGAGAAGAACGTCGCCGACCTCGAACTGCGCCGCGTCTTCCTCGAGAAGGTCCACGAGTTCGCAGCGACGCTCGACGAGCGTGACCGCCGCATCATCGAGGAGCGCATCCTCGCCGAAGAGCCGAAGACACTCCAGGAAGTCGGCGACGAATTCGGCATCACGCGCGAGCGCGTACGCCAACTCGAAGCGCGCGTGGTGACGCGGCTGCGAGAGTTCATGAAGGCGAACCTCGTGGACTTCGAGTACTACGCGCCCGGCAAGGATTGAGGCGCGCCCGAGCCGGACGCGGCGGCGGCGTGCGCTGCCAGCGCGAGCGTCCGCAGCGACGCGAGCGATCGCCCGACGGGCCGCACGCGGCTGTGCTCGAGTCGTTCGAGCCAGGCCGCGCGGGCGCGCCGTTCCATCCACGAGAGTCCGCGCAGCGAGCGCAGCAGCAGGCGCGGTGACCACTCGAGGAGCCAGAGCATGAGTTCCAGACGGAGTCGCCCGCCCGCATTCCGGAGCTGCGGTGCCAGTGCAGCGACCACGTCCACGTCCGCGCCGGACGGCAGCCAAGCGTCCGCCACGCCGTAGAAGACGCGCGCGGCGCGCGGCGAAAGCGGCCAGCGAGCCTCGCTCACGCCGTGTGCTGCGCGAGCCAGCGCAGCGCGACCGCTGCGTGCAGCGCGATCCCGGTCGCCATCGCCGCTTCGTCGATCTGCATCCGGCTCGAATGGAGCGGCTCACCGGGAGCTTCGGGCGGGCGCACGCCCAGGAAGACCAGGGCGCCCGGCACGCGCTGCAACACGTACGAGAAATCTTCGGCGCCCATCAGCGGAGCGCGCATGTCGACGACGGCGGCTTCGCCGACGACTTCGCTCGCGACGCTGCGCGCGAACGCCGCAAACTCCGCGTGGTTCACCGTCACCGGATAGCCCGAAATCACGTGCACCTTGGCATCGACGCCGTGGGCGGCGGCCACGCCCTCCGCCACGCGACGCACTCCGTCGCGCGCCGTTTCGCGTGCGCGCTCGGACACCGAGCGGATCGTCCCGAGCAGGTGCGCCGTCGGCGGGATCACGTTGCCCGTGGTGCCGGCCTGGATGCGCGTCACCGTGATCACGACCGGATCGAAGGCGTCGATGCGCCGCGTGACCAGACTCTGGAGCGCCATCACGATCTCGCACGCCACGGGGATCGGGTCCACCGCGAGATGCGGCATCGACGCGTGTCCGCCGCGACCCGTGATGTCGATCGAGATCAGGTCGCCGGCGGCCAGGATCGGGCCCGGGCGCGTCGCGATGCGGCCGCGCGGAAGCGTCGAGTCGACGTGGATCGCGAACGCCGCGTCGACGCGCGGCTCGGCGTCGAGTAGTCCCTCGTCGATCAGGATGCGCGCGCCGCCGTAGCCCTCTTCGCCCGGTTGGAAGAGCAGCTTCACGGTGCCGGCGAACGCGTTGCGGCGCCGCACCAGCAGGCGGGCAGCGCCCGCGAGCATCGCGACGTGCGCGTCATGCCCGCACGCATGCATGCGGCCCTCGTGTCGCGACGTGAACGGGAGGCCGGTTTCCTCCTGCATCGGCAGCGCGTCCATATCGGCGCGCAGCAGGATCGTGGGACCGGGCTTCGCGCCGCGCAGCGTCGCGACCACGGCGCTCGTCGCGCCGCCGGTTGCGAGCTCGACGTCGAGATCGCCGAGCGCTTCGAGCACCGAGCGCTGGGTCTCCGGGAGTACGACGCCCAACTCCGGGCTCTCGTGAAGGCGGCGGCGCAGCCGGATCGCAGCCACGAGTTCGGCGCGCGCTTCGTCGTGCAGACCGTCGAGCAGTGTCGTCATGGTCGGCTAGCGTAGCCACCTCGAACGGGGAGCCGCGAGTTGGCTGAGGCCGTGATCCGCAAGAGCCTCGTGATTCGCGGGCGGGTACAGGGCGTGTGGTTCCGCGGTGCGACGCAGCGCCAGGCGCACGCACTCGGCGTCGCGGGATGGGTGCGCAACTGCGCCGACGGCAGCGTCGAAGCGGTCTTCGAGGGCTCGCCCGCACTCGTCGCCGCCGCCGTCGCGTTCTGCCACGAAGGTCCCCGCAACGCCCGCGTCGATCACGTCGAATCCCGCAACGAACCCCCCGAAGGTCTCACCCGCTTCTCCATTCGAGAGGACGGAGGGACGGACGGAGGGGACGGTCCTCGACGTGGACGGGCTGGGGACTGAAGGGACAGACCTCCGCGAAGGGTGTCCCTCGCGTCCGCGCCCCGTCCACGTCGAGGACCGTCCCCTTTCTCCTCAGGGCGTCGCGAACTCGGATTGGATTTCGCGACGGAGGGTGGCGCCGAGTTCGGCGGTGTCGGCGTGGGTGGCGCGGCGCAGCGCGGCGTCGAAATCCTCGCCGGCGGCGATCGCGTCGAGCAGCGCGCCCAGGCCCGCGGCGCCCGCGTGCGACTCGACCCACGCGGCGGCGGCCGTCGCCTCGAGATAGGCGATGCGAGCGCTCGCCTCGTCGAGTCCACCGAAGCCCGGCGCGAGGCGTTCGAGCGCGATCCACTCGCCGGCGTCGATACGATGCCGCAGCAACGCGCGCTCACTGCGCGAGGCGCCGCGCTCGCCGCGCGAGGCGCGCTCGGCCAGTTCCGCGAGCCCTTCGTTCAGCCAGAACGGGCGATCGCCGCCGGTGCGCTCAGCGAATATCGCATGGGTGAATTCGTGGAAGAGCAGCGAGCGCATTTCACCGGCGGGATGCGCGGCCGACGCGACGTGGATGCGCCCGTCGAAGAAACCCACGGTCGGGAAGCTGAAGCGGTGCTGATGGGCGGCGAGATAGGCCGCCTTGCCGTAGAGCACGACGCCGGTCGGCTCGGCGGGTGCGACGCCGAGTCGCGCAACGACATCGCGATACGCCTCTTCGAGATAGCGCAGCACCGTGCCCGCATAGTCGGGCGACGCCTCGCCGAGACGCGCGTCGTAGCGGACTCGAAAGTGTGGACTCTGCGCCGCGACGAGTCGCAGCGGTCCCGATCGGCTCTGCTCCTCCGAGAGTCGATGCTCGTCGCGCAGCGCTGCGAGTCGCCGTTCGGCGGAGGCGCGAAAGGCTTCGTGCTCGTCACCCGCGTGCGCGAGAAACGCTTCGAGGTGTCGCTGCGCTGCGCCGAGTCGCCCGCGCTGGCGATCGAGCAGCGCCAGATACCAGTGCGCCTCGGGATTGCCGGGTTCGAGACGCAGCACACCCTCGAGCGACACCGCCGCACGTGCGGCTTCGCCGCGGCGAAGATCGTCGAGTGCGCCGCGCACCAGCAATGCGACGCGCCGTTCGCTCTCGCTGCGGTCGCGCCCCGCCGCACGCGGCGGCGGACCGACCACCTTCCCTCCCCACAGATCGCCCACCGAGCCTGCCGATCCCGGCAGGCTCGCCGCATCGGACGGAACCGCCTTCGGATCGTCGCTGACGTGCGTCTGGCCTTCGGCGTCGACCCAGACGTACAGCTCGGCACGCGCCGTTGCAGCGAACAGCGCACACGCAAACGCGACGCACACGGGCAGCGACGGGATGCGCGTCAAGCGCCCTTCGCTGCCTCGGCGGCGAGGTGCGGCAGTTCGGGCAGCAGCAGTTTCTCGAGGGCCAAGCGGATCGCCGCGCGCGATCCGGGCAACGCCGCGACGACGCGCCCGCGCACCGTCCCGGCGAGCGCGCGCGACAGCAGCGCGGCCGAGCCGATTTCCTGATACGACAGCGTGCGAAACAGTTCGCCGAAGCCCGGGATCACACGGTCGAGGATCGGTTCGAGCGCTTCGGGCGTCACGTCGCGCACCGCGATGCCGGTGCCGCCGGTGAGCAGCACCGCCTGCACGTCGTTGCGCATCACCGCAACGTCCACGGCGGCGCGAATCGCATCGACCTCGTCGGGCACGATGCTGCGGTCGGCGACGCGATGACCGGCGCCCTCGAGCAACGCGACGACCAGCGCACCGCCGCTGTCGTCAGCGAGCGTGCGGGTGTCCGAGACCGTGATCACCACGGCGCAGAGCCGCTGCTGCGCGTGGTGACGGTGGCCGGAGACGCTCGACGCCTCGCTCACGGGTGATCGTCCACCCAGTACTCACCGTCGGTCGCGATCTCCTTCTTCCAGATCGGGACCGTCTCCTTGAGCGTGTCGATCGCGAAACGACAGGCCTCGAAGGCTTCCGCGCGATGCGCCGCGGCAGCCACCACCACGACGGCCAGATCGCCGATTTCGAGATGACCCACCCGGTGCGCGATCGCAACGCGGGCGGCGGGCCAGCGCTGCGCAGCCGCGTCGCAGATGCGCTCCATCTCGACGAGCGCCATCGCGGGATAGGCCTCGTATTCGAGCTGGCGGATCGCCCGACCGCGCGCGTGGTCGCGCACCGCGCCGAGGAAGCTCACGACGCCACCGGCATCCGCTCCGGCAACCCGCGCCGCGACGGCTGCCGCGTCGAGCGGTCGCTCCGAGATCGTGCAGCGCGCGCGGCCTGGATCCGGGTTCGCGCGGCGGTTCGAACCACCGGAGACGGGCGGCAGGAACGCAACCTCGTCGCCGTCCGCGAGCACCGCGTCGTCGCTCGCGAACTCGCGATTCACCGCGACGCGCAAGCGCCCGGCAAGTTTCTCGAACGCCGGCTGGGAGGCCATCAGCAGCTCGCGCAACGCGACGACCCGCGCGCGCTCGGGAAGCGCCACCGCGAGCTCCTTCGCCCCCGCCGCTTCGCGCAGTGAACCGAATAGCAACACGCGCACCTGCATGGGCCCAGCCTAGTGCCCGCAGC
>Ga0102851_10002939_pt1 | contig 10463 bp, 8 predicted proteins | sample Mud3Dept3metaG_FD_79558 | JGI IMG/M metagenome (GOLD analysis project Ga0102851, IMG submission 79558) | Freshwater wetland microbial communities from Ohio, USA, analyzing the effect of biotic and abiotic controls - Mud 3 Core 4 Depth 3... | ecosystem: Environmental > Aquatic > Freshwater >...
TTAGAATGTGTGTTAAAGTTGATACCCATAATTTTTGCCCCTGTATCTTTGTTTCCAAAAATACGCTCCGCTCCATTACCGAATGGTATAATTGAAAGTCCATCCGATCCCGGTGATACTTTTTCAGCCAGATCATTCATTTCATTATATGACAGATTATTGCCGGTATTACGCTTCAACCAGGAATTTAGTATACCCGCTCCACTTATACACAGAAGCACTCCAAGACGAGGATCTTTTTCTGAATTATTGACATGCAAAAACGTATTGACTCTAGAGTACGGTTCATGTTGTTTCTTATCCGTTACTCCATATATGACACCTGAAGTCCCGGCAGTTGCAGCCACCTCACCCGGTTCCAGAACATTCAGTGAAAATGCATTATTAGGCTGATCTCCGGCTCTGTATGCTACAGGTATGCCTTCCGGCAATCCAAGCTCCGATGCGACTGACCTGAGAAGTTTGCCCTGTATTGAAAAAGACGGGACAGCCGTCGCCAGTATATCAGGACTGAATCCGAAGTGATTCATCAGCTGCCCTGATATGGCATTTCCCTTAAAGTCCCAGAAAATTCCTTCAGAAAGTCCGGAAAATGTGGTTAATAATTCACCTGTCATTCTCAAGGCAATATAATCACCCGGGAGCATTATCTTATGAATTTTAGAGAATAGTTCAGGTTCATTTTCTTTCACCCAGGCAAGTTTTGTCGCTGTAAAATTACCGGGAGAATTCAAAAGGTGAGTCAGACAAAAATTCTCCCCAAGCTTACTAAATGCTTTCTGCCCATATTCGACAGCCCTGCCATCGCACCATATTATTGAAGGTCGAAGTACCTCCAGGCTTTTATCAACAGTTACAAGTCCGTGCATCTGATAAGAAATCCCTATTGCTCCTATATCTTCTTTTCTTTGCCCTAACTGATTGTTGCAATCCGATATTGAAGCTTTCAGGTTAGTCCACCAGATTGCAGGATCCTGCTCAGCCCATCCGGGTTTTTTTGCGATGATCACCATTTCATCTTCAGGGTGAAATGCAGAGGCCAGACATTTACCTGATTCACCGTCAATTACAGAAGCTTTTACTGAGGAACTTCCCAGGTCTATTCCAAGTAGTAACATATTTAATATTCAATTAAATTACTTCTATTAAATCAACACAAAAACAGATAAATGGCACTTAAATCTCCCATACTCAGACCTCTCCATCCACTCTTAATCTCTCTTTATTCCTTTCTCCCCCTCTCCCACTCTCCCACTCTCCTCTTCTCCCACTCTTTCCTACACTTTCATCTTTCTGTAAATACAATCCTTCATATCACATAAGATGCATGTATAAGGACCATGTTTTACATTCTCTCCGATCCCGATAATCCCGCTGATAGACTTCACAGGATCCATCAGTGCAGACGGAGTCAGTCGGATTCCGCAATAATTATCAGGCATCAGTTGAAATAATTTATGTTGCTCAACTACATCCCATCCGCAGTATCCCGGGCTGAAACGGTTGGTTATTTTCTTCCCGGAAGAGAGCATCTCTTTTTCAAGTACATCTTGCATCAGGTCTGCAGCTGCTTCAACTACCTCACTACCAATAACATCATAGATATATCCCCTTAAAAAATCCCCTTCTTTCATAGCTTTCCTGCTTCTGTTACCTATCTCCTGTCCTGCAGTACAAAGGAAAAAAGCAGCTGATTCAGATTCTTTAATCTGACCATAAATGATTTTTTTAATATTAAAAACCTGATTGTTGATTTTTACTGATTTTTCCGCTGCATTAAATTTTATTTTGCTGAAAATTTTGTATTCAGCTTTTATGTTGGCAATAGTCTCTGATTCCCTGAGGATTTCAGTAATAAGTTGCGAAATGGTTTCTTCTGATTCTCCATGCTTATATCCCAAAACACTTTCAATCTGATGGATATTAATATTCAATTCTTTAAATTCATATTGAAAAGTCGATCTGGCCATAAATTTTAATGATCTTTGCTGTTCTGTTTTACTTTTTAAGACCACTGTCAGTCACGATTCTCGGAACGATCGATTCCCACCCCAGTGTCATAAGGTGGATTCCATTTATTCCTTTTTTCTCTTTTAAACATTCAATAATTTCAAGTGCTATTTGCACACCTTCCTCAGATTCTCCGTCTCCTGCTTTTTCCATGCGTGATAAAATATTTCCAGGCAGGAATACACCTGGCACCTGGTCGTGAAGATATCGTGCCACTTTATAACTCTTCAGAGGTGAGACACCAACTAATATATATACCTTGTTTAATGAATTCCTTTTATCCAGCTGTTCGAGCCAAAGGTCAAGCCTGTCTGGTTCAAAAATAATATTCGTCTGGAAGAACTGCGCCCCGGCATTTATTTTTTTTTGATCTCTGATTGCCTGTAATTCAGGATCAGAAGCGAAGGGAGAAGTTGCAGCACCAAGAAAATATTTTGGTGGATACTTTATCTTTCTGCCATCGAGATAGATACAATCATCTCTCATTTTTCTAAGAATCCATAACATCTGGACAGAATCGATATCAATTATATTCAGGTTACCGGTGGGTGGAGGTCCCACTCTGGCACTGTCGCCTGTTATGCAGAGAATATTCCTGACTCCGAACTGACATGATCCAATTACACTGGACTGGAGTCCTGTACGGGTAGTATCGCGTGCAGCAATCTGTAACACCGGTTCTGCCTGCATGTCATCTGCCACCTTGCAACAAGCCAGACTTGACATTTTTGGATTTGCAGATGCGGCATCAGTGAAATTAATCGCGGTAACATATGGTTTAACCAGTTCAATTTCATGAATCAGTTTTGCAGAATTGGCACTCAAAGGCGGTGTCACTTCCGTAGCAACAACAAATTCACCACTCTTTAATCTTGTTTCGAGAAGTGAAACCGGCTCCCTATATGAAGCAGAATGATACTCAGAATCTCCATTCCACCATAAAGGCTGCCTGATGGTTCTAAAAACAGAATCCCATACCCTGTCTCTTTTCTCTCTGTCTTTTGATAATAATCCCTTGATGAATTTCCCCGTACCTGTTTTTCTGACCTGTCTCAATACTTCTCCCCATGTTTCTGTTCCAACTTTATTCCAGTCGAGTGGCGGCAATACTTCGAGAAGTTTTTCTTCCCTTCCGGTCTTTAAAGATCTTCTATAGATCGCATACCAGATACATTTTCTGGTTTCATCGATATAGCAGTTTTTTTCGGGTGTCACTCCTCCGCAAGGCCCGTTTCTCATTCCCTTTGGACATTCCATGGGGCAGATAAATGCAGTTTCCTGAAGAAGACAGTTACCGCACATCCGGCAACCGAATAGAGGTCCTTTGAAACAAAGTTCCGCTTTTGCCAGTAATCGCCTTGAATATTTCTCCTTCTTAAATGGATAAAAAGAAGGTTGCCATCTCCTGGCGGGTTTTATTCCTGACATCTTAAGATCTTAATAAATTGTACGGCCATTAAACTTGAAAGACGTAAAAACAAAAATTTATGCAATTTATTGATGGCTCTGGAAGTAGTCAACAAATCTTACAGCAAAATCGTCTCTTCCTAAAATGAGATCTGTAGCCCTTACTGCAGAAGTTATTTTTTCTGGATTGGCAATCGGGCATGTCAGTCCATTATGTACAGCCAGTGTTATGAATGAGGCATTTAATGATTCCCTGTCGGGTAATCCAAAAGATATGTTACTGGCGCCCAATGTTATGTTATGTCCAAGTTTCTGATGTACCAGCCTGATAGTTTCCAGGGTTACAAGGCAGGCTTGCGGATCAGCGCTGACAGCCATTGCCAGCGGGTCAATAACTACATCCTCAACTTTAATTCCGGTTTTAACAGCTCTCTCAATAATCTTTTCTGCGATAGCCATTCTTCTTTCAGGATCGTGAGTTATTCCGTCATCATCCATGCATAATCCGATAATTGCCGCGCCATATTCTTTGGCCACTGGAAGAAGAACTTTCATTGAAGCTTCCTCACCATTAACAGAATTGATCAGGCATTTTCCCTCTGCAATTTTAAGTGCTGCTTCGATTGCTTTTGGATTTGGTGAATCGAGACATAAGGGTATATCAAATCTATCCTGAAGAATTCTGACCGTTTCTGGAAGCAGCTTCACATCATCTACACCAGGAAATCCAACGTTGACATCAAGTACATCAGCACCAGCTTTTATTTGATTATCAGCAAGTTCCAGAACATATTCAAAATTACCTTCCTGTAATGTCGTAACCAGCCTTTTTCTTCTTGTCGGATTAATGCTTTCACCAATTATTATGACAGGTCCACCGGTATCAATTATAACTTCTTTGTTCCGGCCTTTAAGAATTGTTTTCATCTTGAATATTTTTCCGCTAAGATATTGTTTGATTTAAATAATTTACTGCTCCCTGCGGATCGGGAGAATAAAAATCTGCGCCGATTTTTTTACAATACTCAATTGTAACCGGTGCACCTCCTACAAGGATCTTTACTCCGGAATATTTTTCCCTGACAGCCGTAACAGTCTTTCTCATATTTTCCATCGTGGTGGTAAGCAGTGCGGACATACCGATAATTGCTCCCGGATTCTCGTCGATTGCTTTCATGTATTTTTCAGTGCTTACGTCGACACCCAGATCTATTATTTCCCATCCTCCGCCTTCTATCATCATTGCAACAAGGTTTTTGCCGATATCATGCAAGTCTCCTGCTACTGTTCCAATTATAAATTTGCCTTTTCTTTTTGTTTCACCAGATAAAAAAAATGGTTTCAAATGCTTCATGGCACAGTTCATGGCTTTTGCCGACATAAGCATCTGGGGTACGTAAATCTCTTTCCTGCTGAACTTGTTGCCAACTTTAGCCATGGACGGAATAAGTGCATTTTCAAGGATTACATCAGGTTTTATGCCGCTTTCCAGGATAAGTTTTGTTAATTCATCAGCGCCATCCTGGCCTTTCATATCAGGAGGATATGGTGATATCTTATCAATCTTTCCGAATTCTACACAATATGCAAGTTTTTGAAGTAGGTCGTCCATATATAAATAAGTATTATATGTTTAAAAGAAATAGGTCAGATGATCAATACTTCTGTTAAAATCATCAGATGGTAAAAATAAATTAAATATGGCAAAGTAGTTTTGTTCCGGCTGATATTTTTCATTTCTGGAATAGATTGCAGATGTATTTTTAAAACAGAAGTTGACTAATTTTGTAATATATTTAGCACCCTGATGATAAAATAATTTTATACCAGAATGAAATATTTAACTGTTTTTCTTCTCAGTACCATTTCTTTTATAACTGCCGATAGTCAGTATCTCGGCGTTTTTCAGTACAATTCCGATATCGGCAATCCAAAGAACAGTGGTTCAGCAATCTATAATGAATCAGACCAGTCTTATACCCTGAAGGGTTCCGGATATAATATCTGGTTCGAAAGAGATGAATTTTATTTTCTTTATAACAAGATAAAAGGTGATTTTATACTTACTGCTAATTTTAAATTCCAGGGTAAAGGAACAGAACCCCACAGAAAGACAGGGTGGATGCTGAGAGTTTCTGCTAAAGATAATTCTTCTCATATTTCTGCTGTTCTTCATGGTGATGGTCTTACAGTTCTGCAGTGGAGGGATTCGGAAGGAGCTCCAATGAAAGATCCTGAAAATGAATTATTTGCTAAAGGATCAAACTATGAAATCATTCAGATTGAGCGTTCAGGCAAGATCATAACCATGCGAGCTGCTCATCCGGGAGAACCTCTTGAACTTATAGGTTCATGTGAGAATATCAATCTGCCTGATGAAATTCTTGCCGGACTGTTTATCTGTTCGCATAATCCTGAAATAACTGAACAGGCCAATATATGGAATGTACGGATAGACAGGCCTGCAGGCAATAATTATGATCCGGGGAAAGAGGGATATCTGGGTAGCCGGCTTGAGACACTTAATGTATTTGATGGTAAGAGACTTGTCATCTTTGAAAAGCCAGGAAGATTTGAAGCACCCAACTGGATGCCTGATGGGAAAAGGCTTCTCTTTAATATGGATGGTTCATTATTCACTATCTCTGTCTCCGGAGGTAAAATTGAAAAGCTTAATACAGGATTTGCAAACAGAATTAACAATGATCATGGCATATCTTTTAATGGCAAACTTTTAGCAATCAGTCACCAGCGTAAAGGTTTACCCGGAGGTGGCTCCACTGTTTATTTTCTGCCATTGAAGGGGGGCAAACCTAAAATAATCTCGCAAGAAACTCCCTCATACTGGCATGGATGGGCACCAAACAACAAAGAGGTGGTATATGTTGCCCAGCGGAATGGAATACCTATATATAATATATACAGAAATTCAATCAGGGGAGGAAAAGAGGTTGCCCTGACCGATATCAAAACCGGTCAGCATGTCGACGGCTGTGAATATTCTCCGGATGGAAAGTATATTTATTTTAATGGGAATCTGACAGGAACAATGCAGATATGGAGAATGAAACCTGATGGTTCGTCTATGGAACAGATGACATATGATAATTACAATAACTGGTTTCCCCATATATCACCGGATGGTCGCTGGATCGCATTTATTTCTTTTCCTCTTGATATTGATCCGAATTCCCATCCTTCCTATAAACGGGTAATGCTCAGGCTTATGCCCGCTTCCGGCGGAAACCCGAAAGTAATAGCGTATCTGTTTGGAGGACAGGGAACAATCAATGTTCCCTCCTGGTCGCCTGACAGTAAAAACATTGCATTTGTCAGTAACTCAGGTAAGTAGCTGTGTCTTTATAACAAAAATCAGGAACTCTGTTCATATTAAAAAAAAGATTTACTTTGCTGTCAGAAAACCGGTGCAGATGATCTCTTCGCGAATTAATACAATACTCACGATTCCAGTATTCGGACTGCTTTATATTTACACTGCGCTGGGAATTCTCGTTGTAATCCCGCTGACATATATGAATGCCCGGCGCCCTGTTCAGATGATGATGCAGGTTTGGGCAAAATCGGTATTTCTGGTAATGTTTAAAAGACTACACATTCAGGGAAAAGAAAACCTTAATAAGGAAAATAAATATATTCTTATTGCCAATCATGGAAGTCTTTTCGACATAATAGCCATTGCTTCATTCTATCCGGAAATATCATGGTTCGGACATGAACGTCTTCTTAAAGTTCCTGTTTTCCGTCGTTTTCTGAAAATGACAGATTATATCCCTTATAAAGAACCGACCATTGGTAACACCCGCAGGATGCTTGATCAACTGATGGAAAAAGTCACTAACAAATCCGTAGCAATTTTCCCTGAGGGAACAAGAACACTTGATGGCAAGATCAATCCATTTTACAGAGGTTTTATTTATTTGTTCCGTACAAGAGAGACTGGGATTTTACCGGTCACTTTAAATGGTTTTTATGATCTTAAACCCAAAAACCGGTTCTATATCAACTTCGGATCAAAACTCAAAGTAATTATACATAAACCAATTTCAAGAGAAGAACTGGTTAATAAAAATGATGATGAAATTATCGAAACGGTTAAATCCGTTATCGAATCTGCTTACAATTGAACCCTCAATATGGAAAAGGAAAAATGGATCTTTATTGTTAATCCGATTGCCGGGAACGGTTTTGCAAAGACTTTAGTCCCAGAGATTGAAGCTATGATAAAAATGCATAATGTTGACGGTGAAATTGTTTTTACAGAACGACCCGGACACGCAACAGAACTTTCACAACTTTATTCCCAGAAAGGTTACCGGTATATAATAAGTGTAAGCGGTGATGGAACCATGAATGAGGTTGCAAGGTCTCTTGTCAACAATAAGGACGTTATTATCGGAATAATTCCGGCCGGTACTGGCAACGATTTTAATCAGATCACCGGATTCCCAAACAGGTTTACTGAAAAGGATTGGAATATATTTTTTATGAAAAAAATCTCCACAATGGATGCAGGTGTTGTGAACGATAAGATTTTTCTTAACGGAATGGGGCTTGGATTCGATGCAGAGGTTGCCGCTGAAAATTATACAGAGTCAGGTGAAGTAAAGAAGGGAGGAGCATACAAATACATCTGGCATATAATTAAAACTCTCCTGTTCTTTAAAGAAAAGAAAATGATCGTGCTGAGTGAAGGAAATCACCATGAAACAGATTGCTTTATAAATACAATTTCTATTGGCAGAAGATTTGCCGGTGGATTCTTCCTTACACCAAAAGCAATAGCCAACGATGGATTGCTGGATGTATGCTCAATCAAAAGATTAAACCTGTTACAAAGATTCAGGTTATTGCTGAAAGTTCCTAAAGGAGAGCACATTACAGATAAAAAAGTCAATTATTACCAGACTTCTGAAATTGAACTGGAATTTCCTGACAATGTTCCATTCCATGTTGACGGGGAGCTGAACTTTGCAAAAAAATTCAGAGTTAAGGTTCTCCCTGAAGCTTTCACCATTATTTATAATCCTGATGGCAACCACTTCTTCAAACGACAATAAAAACAGCCTGGATTATATTGTTTTTTTCGACCTCGACAGAACATTAACGGGTAAGATAAGTGGCAGAGAATTGGTCAAAACCGCATTTAATAGCGGACTGATGTCAAACAGCGATCTCCTTTATGCTTTTTATCTTTCAGTTGCATATAAGTTCAGGTTAAAAGATCCTGTCAGCATAATTGATGCCATGGCAGCCTGGGTCAAGGATCTGCCTGAGAACAGATTAGCTCTTTTATATTCTAAAGTATTCCATGAAGATCTTTTGCCATCATTGTATCCCGACGCGGAAAAAGAAATTGCAAAGCATAAAGAAAGGAAAGCAAAAACGGTTATCCTTTCTTCATCCCTTAAGCAATTATGCATGGAAATGGCAAATTATCTGGGAATGGATGATGTCATCTGCTCCGAACTGGAAATTATTAATGGAATTTATACAGGCCTTTCTCTTGGTGCATATTGTTTCGGAGAAGAAAAAGCTGTCCGGCTGAAAAAGTACTGTGAAAAGAATAACAGCACCGCAGATAAAGCATGGTACTATGGAGACTCTATCTCAGATCTGCCCGTTTTAAGTTCAGTAGGATACCCGGTCTGTGTTAATCCGGATAATAAACTAAAAAAGGCTGCAAAGCAGAACAAGTGGCCTGTCGTAAATTGGCAATAAATAATTTCAATAATAAATATAATACTCTGATGAGAAAACTACTTTCTATTACTCTGGCAATTATCTTATTATGCTCCTGCGGCAGAGGAACTTATGATAAAATAAATTACCCTGTTACCCGAACTGATGAAGTTGTGGATACTATTTTCGGAACTCCTGTTGCTGATCCATATCGCTGGCTTGAAGACGATATGTCGACCGAAACTGCAGCATGGGTAAAGGAACAGAATAAAATCACTTTTGATTATCTCGGGAAAATACCTTACAGGGAGGAAATCAAAGAACGTCTCACAAAAATGTGGAATTATGAGAAATATAGTATACCGTTCAAAGAAGGTGATTACACATATTTTTCTAAAAATGACGGACTTCAGAACCAGGCTGTTTATTATCGTCAGAAAGAAGGAGAAGACCCTGAAATTTTCCTCGATCCTAACACATTTTCCGCTGATGGAACAAGTTCGCTTGGAGAAATGGGATTTTCAAAAGACGGGAAAAGGCTTGCGTATTCAATCTCAGAAGGAGGATCTGACTGGAGGAAAATAATAATAATGGATGCCGGTTCAAAACAGATTCTTGGAGACACTCTGGTTAATATAAAATTTACAGATATTTCGTGGCAGGGAAATGATGGCTTTTATTACTCAGGTTATGACAAGCCAAAGGGAAGCGAATTGTCAGCAATGACCGATCACCATAAGCTCTATTATCACAAACTTGGAACAAGGCAGTCGGATGACAAAGTTGTATTCGGTGCTGATATAAAAAGAAGGTATGTCAGCGGTTATCTGACAGAAGACGAAAAGTATCTTATTGTGACTGCATCAGTATCAACAACAGGCAATGAACTATATATCAAGGATATGACAAAGAAATCAGGGGATTTCAGAATTGTTGTCGGTAATTTTGATAATGATCATTCAATCATCGATAATGAAGGTTCAAAACTTTTCATTGCCACTAACCTGAATGCTCCAAACACAAAGATTGTCACTGTAAATGCAGAAAATCCGGAAGTTGAAAACTGGATCGATTTTATTCCTGAAACAGAGAACATTCTTCAGCCTTCGACAGGATCAGGTTATTTCTTCGCAAAGTATCTTATTGATGCGATCTCTAAAGTAAAACAATATGACAAAACCGGGAAACTGGTACGGGAGATAACTCTTCCCGGTATTGGCAGCGCATCGGGTTTCGAAGGAAAGAAAGAAGATAAGGAGATATACTATTCCTTCACTAACTACACCACACCTTCAACAATTTTCAGAATTGATCCACTGTCAGGCCAGACCCAGGTTTACAAAAAA
>Ga0102851_10002940_pt1 | contig 10460 bp, 8 predicted proteins | sample Mud3Dept3metaG_FD_79558 | JGI IMG/M metagenome (GOLD analysis project Ga0102851, IMG submission 79558) | Freshwater wetland microbial communities from Ohio, USA, analyzing the effect of biotic and abiotic controls - Mud 3 Core 4 Depth 3... | ecosystem: Environmental > Aquatic > Freshwater >...
GATAAACCATTTGTCGAGAATTTGTAGAATCCACTCGAGCGACTTCCGCTAACTCTCCATCACCGCAGAACTCCATGAGCTTTATTCGCGTCGCGCTCGACGTGCCCTTACCAACGCTTTTCGACTACCGCGCCGCAGCCGCCACGCGCAACGACATCGGCGCGCGAGTGCTGGTGCCATTCGGCAAAACCATTGCGGTCGGAGTAATTATCGAACTCGCATCCACCACGTCGCTTCCGCCGCAGCGCGTGCGCAGCGTGCTGAGCATCTTGCGCGACGTGCCGCCGTTGCCGGCCGACATCCTCGGTCTGCTCAAATTCTGCAGCGAGTACTACCACCATCCGCTTGGCGCAGTCGTGCTGAATGCGCTGCCGACGCGGCTGCGGCAGCGCCATGCGCTCAAGGGTGAGACGGCTGCCGATCATTACCAGTTAACCGCAGCAGGGCTTGCCGTTGACTCCGCAACCTTGCCGCGACGCGCAACGATCAAGCTTGAGTTACTGCGCCTGTTGCGCGCGGCCACCGCCGGTATCGACGAAACGACGTTGCGCGCCATCGCACCGCGCGCGGCCGCGGCGCTGAAAACGATGACCGAGCAGGGCTGGATCGAACGCGTCGCTGGCACGCGCGAACCATTGGGCACCGGTGCGGCGGTACCGCGCGTCGCGCCGGGCCCGGCGTTGACGGACGAACAACTCACCGCGGTCGACACTTTGCGCAACGCAGACTCCGGTTTTGTGCCATGGCTGTTGCATGGCGTCACCGGCAGCGGCAAGACCGAGGTCTACCTGCAACTGGTCGCCGACACACTCGCCCGCGGCAAGCAGGCCTTGTTACTGGTGCCTGAAATCAATCTGACGCCGCAACTCGAAGCACGGGTGCGGACGCGCTTCCCCGATACGCCGCTAGTGGCTCTCCATAGCGGTCTCAACGAGAGCGAACGCTTACATAACTGGCTCGCCGCGCAGTCTGGCGCAGCCGGCATTGTGCTCGGCACGCGGCTCGCGGTATTCACGCCGCTGCCTGGACTCGGACTCATCATCGTCGATGAAGAGCAGGACGCCTCGTTTAAGCAAACGGATGGCCTGCGTTATTCGGCACGCGATCTCGCACTTTGGCGCGCCAAACAACGCGCGATTCCAATCGTGCTCGGCTCCGCGACACCGGCGCTGGAGACATTCCATAAAGCGCTGAACGGCAGCTACCGGATGCTCGCCCTGACACGGCGCGTGAATGCGATGCCGCCCGTCATCGAGTGCGTCGACACGCGGCACGAGCCGCTGATCGACGGCATGTCGCAGGCACTCCTCAACGCGCTGCGCATAACCCTGAAACACGGCGAGCAAAGCCTGGTCTTCATCAACCGCCGCGGCTTTGCGCCGGTGCTGATGTGCACCAGCTGCGGCTGGACTTCAGGTTGCGCGCGCTGTTCCGCCAAGCTCGTGCTGCACCTCAAGGACCAGCGTCTGCGCTGTCATCATTGTGGCCACCAGGAACGCACCCCCACCGCGTGCCCGCAGTGCGGCAACCAGGACCTGAAGCCCTTGGGGCAGGGCACGCAACGCATTGAAAGCGCATTGACGCGCATCTTCCCGGCGGCGCGCATCCTGCGCATCGACCGCGACAGCACGCGCCGCAAAGATTCCTGGCAGGAAATGCGCCGCCAGATCCACGCGCAGGAAGTCGATATCCTGGTCGGCACGCAGATCCTCGCCAAAGGCCACGATTTCCCGCAACTGAATCTGGTTGGCGTGGTCAATGCCGACAGCTCGCTCTATAGCACCGATTTCCGCGCCGGCGAGCGCCTGTTCGCGCGCCTGACACAGGTTGCGGGACGCGCGGGACGCGGCGCCACTCGTGGCAAGGTGATGATACAGACTGACTTCCCGGCGCATGCGCTTTATCAGGCGCTGCGCCGTGACGATTACCCGGCTTTCGCCCGGGAGTTGCTGGCCGAACGCAGGCAGGCGGGATTTCCGCCGTTCGTGTACCAGGCGGTGCTGCGCGCCGAGGCATCGCGCCTGGAATCCGCGCTCGAGTTTCTGCTAGGCGCCGCGCGTGACGGCGCCAAAATGGCAGGCGCGGTCACGATTTATGATCCGGTACCGGCCGGCATGCCCCGTCGGGCCGGACTCGAGCGCGCGCAGTTGACGGTGCAATCACGCTCCCGCCCGGCGCTGCACGCTTTTCTGGGCGTCTGGCGTGCCCGGCTCGATCACGCGGCCGGACGCAGGGTCCGCTGGGCACTCGATGTCGACCCGCTGGAGCTGTGAAGGATGAGCTTCCCGGGCGGGCGTGCCATGGCATGCTAAAATTCGCAGCTTTTCAGGCGTCCGGACGCGGACCGTAATGACGAGCCACGATCTGTCATGCTCAAGCTAGCTCACCCGATCTACGGCAACCGGTCTTCGTCGCCGGCGCCTGGCGCATGGGCCTGAGCGGGATTCGACGCACACCCAATGGAGACCCAAGCATTCCCTGAATTGCGCGCCCACGTGGCGGGTTTGCTGGAAAAGGCGCTCGCCTGCGTTGCACCTGGGGTGCCGGGCACCGCGATCGTGATCGAGCGCCCGAAACAGGCGCTGCACGGCGATTACGCATGCAACAGCGCGCTGCAACTTGCCAAAGCGCTGAAACGCAGCCCGCGCGACATCGCCATTGCGTTGATCGCCGCACTGCCGGCGTCTCCCTATGTCGCCAAAGCCGAGGTGGCGGGCGCCGGGTTCATCAATATATTTCTCAAGCCTGAGGTCAAGGGCTCTGTGGTACCGCATATCCTGGCACTCGGGTCTGAATATGGCCGCAGCCACGCCGGTCAGCGCAAAAAAGTCCAGGTCGAATTCGTTTCCGCCAATCCGACCGGGCCGCTGCACGTCGGCCATGGCCGCGGCGCCGCGTTCGGCGCCAGCCTTGCCAACGTGCTGGCGGCCAGCGGTTTTGACGTGCAGCGCGAGTTCTACGTCAACGATGCCGGCCGCCAGATGGACATTCTGGTGCTGTCGACCTGGCTGCGATACCTGGAGGAGGGCGGCACCCGCATCGCGTTTCCGGCCAATGCCTACCAGGGCGACTACGTGGGCCAGATGGCGCGCCAGATCCGGATCGCGCACGGCGAGCGCTATCTGCGCGAAGCGAGCGCGCTGTTTCAGCACGCGCCGGACGCCGAGCGCGAACCGGAGGCTCACCTCGATGCGTTGATCGCCGGAGCCAAATCGCTGCTCGGCGCGGACTACGCTTACATCCACGATTTCGTGCTCGCCGAGCAGCTCGGCGACTGCCGCCACGACCTGCTCGAATTCGGTGTCAGCTTCGACCAGTGGTTCTCCGAAAAATCGCTCTACGATTCAGGGCTCGTCGAGCGCGCGGTCGCCCGGCTCGAGGCGGCCGGGCACCTCTATACGCAGGACGGCGCACGTTGGTTTCGCTCGAGCCGGTTCGGCGACGAAAAAGACCGTGTCATCCAGCGCGAAAACGGCCAGTACACCTATTTTGCGTCCGATATCTCCTATCACCTCAACAAGTTCGAGCGCGGGTTCGACCTCGTGATCGACGTCTGGGGCGCCGACCATCACGGTTATATTCCGCGCGTCAAAGGCGCGCTCCAGGCGCTCGGGGTGGACCCCGCGCGGCTCACCGTGGCGCTGGTGCAGTTCGCAGTGCTCTATCGCGGCGGCCAGAAAGTACCGATGTCGACGCGCGCGGGCGAATTCGTGACGTTGCGCGAGTTACGGCGGGAAGTCGGCAACGACGCCGCGCGATTTTTTTACGTGCTGCGCAAAAGCGACCAGCATCTCGATTTCGATCTCGATCTCGCCAAGTCGCAAAGCGCAGATAACCCGGTTTACTACGTGCAGTACGCGCATGCGCGGGTTTGCAGTGTGCACGAGCAATGGGGCGGTGATGCGGCCGGGCTGCAGACGGCAGATCCGGCGCCGCTCACGCTGGACGCGGAAATGGCGTTGCTCGCGCGCCTGATCGAGTACCCGGAAGTCGTGGCAAACGCGGCGCGCGAACTGTCCCCGCACTTCATCGCATTTTATCTGCGCGAGCTTGCTGCCGAGTTTCACAGCTACTACAATGCCACCCGCATTCTGGTGCCGGAATTGCCGCTAAACCGGGCCCGGCTCGCGCTGGTGACGGCGGTCGGCCAGGTCTTGCGCAACGCGCTCGCGCTGCTGGGTGTCGCGGCCGTGGAAAAAATGTAAGATGAGTCCATGAGCAAAGACTACAAGAAGCCGGGCCACAAATCCGGCCGGAGCAAGAACGGCAGCGGATCGCTGCTGATCGGCATCCTGATCGGCCTGCTGCTCGGTCTCGGCATCGCGCTGGCCGTGGCGTGGTACATCAACAAAATGCCGACGCCGTTCCTCAATCGCTCCGGACCGCCGGCCAAAAACGCTGCTCCCGAGACCACCCGGAGCGATGACAGGGGCGGCAAGGCGCCGGACGGCAAACCGCGCTTCGACTTCTACAAGATCCTGCCCGGCACCGAGGAGCCCGTCACTGAAAAGCAGTTCAGCGAAGCGCAGCAGAAGCCGTCAACCGCGCAGGCGCGGGAAGCGTTCTTTCTGCAGGCCGGCGCGTTTCAGACTGCGCCCGACGCCGACAATATGAAAGCCCGCCTTGCGCTGCTGGGCGTGGAGGCGGAAGTACAAACTACCCCCCTACCCGACAAGGGCGTCTGGCACCGCGTGCGAGCCGGCCCTTATACGGCGATCGAGGAGCTTAACCGGACGCGCGAAATTCTGAAGCAAAACGGTATCGAGACTACGCTGATCAAGGTGCGCGAGGCCCCGGCGAACCCCTCCAAATGAGGAGCAACCGCACGGTGCGACGCTTACCCGCGACGGTCTTCGAACCCGGGTCGGCGCTTTTCACAACCTGACTGGAGCGGCTATGAATTCATTGAAACGCGCGGGCTGTCTTGCCGCATTGCTGATGTTGCTGGGAATGGGCAGCGCGCTCGCACAGCAGCCGGTGGTGGGCCGCGACTACACGCTGATCAGTCCGCCGCAACCAACCGCCGGCGGCAAAACCATCGAGGTACTCGAGTTTTTCTGGTACGGCTGCGTTCATTGCTACAACCTTGAGCCGCCCCTTCAGGCATGGCTCAAGCGCAAACCGGCCGACGTTGAATTCCGCCCCGTTCCGGCGGCATTCGATGCGTCGTGGCTGCCGCTCGCGCGCGCCTACTATGCGCTGGACGCGATGGGCGTCGTGGCGAAGTACCACGAAGCGCTTTTCACCGCGATTCACCGCGACCATCAAAAGGCGCTGCTCGGCGATTCGCGCGCGCTGGCCGACTGGCTGGGCGGCAAGGGCCTCGACAAGCAGAAGTTTCTCGACACCTACAATTCGTTCGCGGTAAACGGCCGCACGCAGCGCACGATCGACCTGACGCGCAGCTACGACATCCCGGGCACGCCGGCGCTGGTGGTCAACGGCAAATATCTGACCAGCCCCTCGATGATGGTGACTCCCGACAACAAAATCAGTTACGAGCGTTTTTTTCAGGTGGTCGACCAGTTGATTGCGCAGGCGCGCAAGGAGCGGGGCGGGAAATAACCCGTGTTCAAGCACGCCCACCGCCGCAGGCGGCTCGCCCTGTGCGGGCTGGTGCTCGCCCTCATCGCGCTGCCTTTAGCGGCGCAACCGCTTGCCCGCGACGTCGATTACCGCCTGATTTCCCCGCAGCCGGTCGCAGCCGGCGGACGCGTGGAGGTCATCGAGTTCTTCTTTTACGCGTGTGCGTATTGCAACGAGCTGGAACCGTTGCTCGAGCGTTGGCGCAAGCGCAAGCCGGCCGACATCGTCTTTCGCCGCGTGCCGGTGGTGCGCCACGATTCCTGGGTGCCGCTCGCCAAAACGTATTACGCGCTCGAGGCGCTGGGTGAAGCGGAACGCCTGCACGCTGTGGTATATCACGGTATCCACGTCGATGACCTTGCCTTGAGCCAGCAAAAATATCTCACCGAGTGGGTCGGAAAGCAGGGCCTCGACCGCGACCAGTTCATGGCGGTCTACCGTTCCGATGCGATCCGCGAGAAAGTCGAGCTCGCGCGCAGGATGACGATCGATTACGAAATCAAAGCCACTCCGACGCTCGTCGTCGACGGCAGGTTCCTCACCTCGAGCGGCATGACCGACGGCGTGCCGCGGGTGATACCGGTGCTCGACGGCCTGATCAGTCTCGCGCGCGAGCAGCGCCTCGCAACCAGCGGCAAGTAGCGGCCGCCGCTTGCGGCAGCCCCGGCGCCATCGGCAAAAACATGCAGCGCGTGATGATCACCGGTGCCTCGAGCGGCATCGGCACGGCGTTGGCCCGGCACTACGCACAGCGCGGCGCAGTGCTCGGACTCATCGCGCGGCGGAAAGCCGTGCTCGCGCAACTCGCGGCGCAACTGCCATCCCCCGCGCTGATCTATCCTGCCGATGTGCGGGATGCCGCAGCACTGCAGGCAGCGGCCGCTGATTTCATCGCGCGTCACGGTTGCCCCGACATTGTGATTGCCAATGCCGGCGTCAGCATCGGGACGCTGACCGAGTTCGCCGCCGACACGCCCGCGTTCCAGGATGTAATCGATATTAACGTGGTGGGAATGGTCAAGACCTTCCAGCCGTTTCTCGCCGCCATGCGCACCGCCGGCCGGGGCACGCTGGTCGGGATCGCGAGCGTCGCCGGCTACCGCGGCCTGCCCGGCGCGTCAGCCTATTGCGCTTCAAAGGCGGCGGCGATTTCCTACCTGGAAAGCCTGCGCATCGAACTCGCCGCGAGCGGCATCAAAGTGATCACGATCTGCCCGGGTTATATTGCGACGCCGATGACGGAGCAGAACCCCTACCCGATGCCGTTTCTGTTGAGCGCGGACGCCGCCGCGCGGAAAATCGCCGCGCTCATCGAACGCGGCCGGGGCTTTGCCGTAATCCCGTGGCAGATGGCGCTCGTCGCGCGCATCCTGCGCGTGCTGCCGAATTGGCTCCACGACCGGCTGTTCGGCAACGCTCCGCACAAGCCGCGGCGAGTACCCTGAACGCGCCTTACTCGACCGTCACCGACTTGGCCAGATTGCGCGGCTTGTCGACATCGTTGCCGCGCGCGAGCGCGGTGTGATAGGCGAGCAGCTGCAGCGGCACGACGTGCAGGATCGGCGATAGCGCACCGTAATGCTCGGGCAGCCGGATGACGTGAATGCCATCGCCCGGCGCGATGCGGGTATCGGCGTCAGCGAACACATACAGCTGCCCGCCGCGGGCGCGCACTTCCTGCATGTTCGATTTGAGTTTTTCCAGCAGCGCGTCGTTCGGTGCGATCGTCACCACCGGCATCTGTTCGGTGACGAGCGCGAGCGGGCCGTGCTTGAGCTCCGCCGCCGGATATCCTTCGGCGTGTATGTAGGAAATCTCCTTGAGCTTGAGCGCGCCTTCGAGCGCGATCGGAAAATGCCGGCCGCGGCCCAGGAACAGCGCGTGCTCCTTCCTCGCGAACTCTTCGGACCACGCGATGATCTGCGGCTCGAGCGCGAGCACGCTTTGCAATGCGGCCGGCAGGTGCCTCAGGCTGCGCAGCGCCGCGGCCTCCGCCTCGGCCGGTAGATGGCCGCGCAGCTTCGCCAGCGCGAGCGTGAGCAGGAAAAGCGCGGCGAGTTGCGTAGTGAATGCCTTGGTGGATGCGACACCGATCTCGACGCCGGCGCGCGTCAGGTATTTGAGCCTGGTCAGCCGCACCATCGCGCTGGTCGCGACATTGCAGATCGCGAGCGTCTCGTGCATGCCGAGCGCCTGGGCGTGTTTCAGTGCCGCGAGCGTGTCCGCGGTTTCGCCGGATTGCGAGATCACGACGACCAGCGTATCCGGGTCCGGCACGGTCTCGCGGTAGCGGTATTCGCTCGCGATCTCGACCTGCGTGGGTATCTTCGCGATCGCCTCGAGCCAGTATTTCGCCGTGAGGCCGGAGTAATAGCTCGTGCCGCAGGCCAGAATCAGCAACGAACGGACGCGCCTGAAGACTTGCTCCGCGCCTTCCCCAAACAGCAGGGGCGTTATCGCTTCGACCCCTTCGAGGGTATCGGCAATCGCGCGCGGCTGCTCGAAGATCTCCTTCTGCATGAAGTGCCGGTACGGCCCGAGTTCGGCGGCGCCGGCATGCGCCTTGACGATGCGGACCTCGCGCTCGACCGGCTCGTTGTCGCGGCCGTACACCCGCACGCCTGCCTGCTGAACGTCGACGACATCCCCTTCTTCGAGATAAATGATGCGGTCAGTGGTCCCGGCAAGCGCCATCGCATCGGAGGCGACGAAGTTTTCGCCGCCGCCGAGCCCGACCACGAGCGGGCTGCCGAAGCGCGCAGCGACTACGCGCTGCGGCTCGTCGCGGCAGAACACGGCAATCGCGTATGCGCCGCGCAGCTTCTTCACCGCCTGCTGCACCGCGCTGAGCAGGTCCCCCGCGTACAGATGATTGACGAGATGCGCGATGACTTCGGTGTCGGTCTGGCTCTCGAACACGAAGCCGGACGCCTGCAGTTCCTTGCGGATATCTTCGTAGTTTTCGATGATGCCGTTGTGCACGATCGCGATGCGATCGCGCGAGAAATGCGGGTGCGCGTTGACGGTGACCGGTGCGCCGTGCGTCGCCCAACGCGTATGCGAAATGCCGGTGGTGCCGGCCAGGCCGGTTTCACGAATCTGCGCGTCAAGGTCCGCGACGCGACGCACCGAGCGCGCACGCTTCAGGCCGGCGTTGAACACCGCTATGCCGCACGAGTCATAGCCGCGGTACTCGAGCCGCTTAAGCCCTTCGATCAGAATCGGCACGACATTACGCCCGGCAACCGCGCCCACTATCCCGCACATGGGTCGTTCTTCTTGACGGGCCGCTTCCAGTCCGGCCGGTGCTGCTGGGCTTTCGGGTTGACGACGAGGCCCCCCCGCGGGGTGTCCTTCCATACGGTCGTGCCGGCGCCTATCGTGGCGCCGGCGCCCACGGTAACAGGCGCCACCAGCTGCACGTCGGAGCCGATCTGCACGTCGTCTTCGATCACGGTGCGGTGCTTGTTGACGCCGTCGTAATTGCAGGTAATGGTGCCGGCGCCGATGTTGACGTTGCGCCCGACGCTCGAATCACCAACATAGGCGAGATGATTGGCCTTGGAGCCGGCGCCGACGCTCGAGGCCTTGACCTCGACAAAGTTGCCGATGTGTACCTCCTGCGCGAGCCGGGTGCCGGGACGGATGCGCGCGTAAGGGCCGACGCGGCAACGCTCACCGATGACCGCCTCGTCTATCATCGAGAAGGGCTCGATGCGCGTGGCAGCGCCGATCGTGGTATTTCTGATTACGCAATTGGCGCCGATCACAGCGCCGTCGCCGACTTCAACCACGCCCTCGAATACGCAATTGACATCGATGCTCACGTCGCGCCCGCAGCGCAGCTCACCGCGCACGTCGATGCGCCTGGGATCGGCGAGCGTCACACCCGCGTCCAGCAGGCGTGCCGCGGTGTTCGCCTGGCAAGTGCGTTCGAGTTCAGCGAGTTGCTGCTTGCTGTTGACGCCGATGATTTCCCAGTCGTGGTGCGGCGCACACGACTCGACGGTGACGCGGTCTTTGAGCGCGAGCGCCACCACGTCGGTCAGGTAATACTCGCGTTGCGCGTTGCGGTTCGAAAGCTTCGCAAGCCAGCCCGCAAGCCGCTTGCCGGGCAGCAGCATGATGCCGGTATTGATTTCGCGGATACGGCGCTGCGGCGGCGTCGCGTCCTTTTCCTCCACGATCGCGGTGATCGCGCCTTTGGCATTGCGCACGATGCGCCCGTAGCCGCGCGGCTCGGCGAGTTCGGCGGTCAGTATCTTCAGGCGCGCCGCTTGCCCGGCCATCAGCGCGGCCAAGGTCGCGGCCGTGATCAGTGGCACGTCGCCGTACAGCACCAGCGTGCCGGCGCGCTGATCGAGGTGCGGCAGCGCCTGTTGGAGCGCGTGGCCGGTGCCGAGCTGCGGTTGCTGTTCGACAAAAACCAGGCCTTCGCCGCGCACCGCGTCCGGCACCTGTTCGCCGCCGTATCCGTAGACGACGCAAAGGCGCGCCGGCTTCAGTTCGCGCGCCGTCGCAATCACGTGCGCGAGCAGCGGTTTGCCGGCGAGCGGGTGCAGCACCTTGGGCAGCGCGGAGTGCATGCGTTTGCCCTGGCCCGCAGCGAGTATGACTACGTTCAGCGCCATGGTTCAATTATCGCACAAGCAACCTTAAATCAGCGCGTTGCGACTCTCTGCTCGACATAGCGAGCGACCGCTTCCCGCTGCGCCGGCGTGAGATGCAGGCCGGCTTTGGTGCGGCGATACAGAACATCCTCGCCGCTTCCTGCCCATTCATGCTCGAGCATGTAGTCGACCTCGCGTGCGTACAGGTCGGCGCCGAAATGCGTGCCCAGATCAGCTGCCGTGCGCACGCCCTGCAACACGCGC
>Ga0102851_10002941_pt1 | contig 10459 bp, 12 predicted proteins | sample Mud3Dept3metaG_FD_79558 | JGI IMG/M metagenome (GOLD analysis project Ga0102851, IMG submission 79558) | Freshwater wetland microbial communities from Ohio, USA, analyzing the effect of biotic and abiotic controls - Mud 3 Core 4 Depth 3... | ecosystem: Environmental > Aquatic > Freshwater >...
AGCCAGAACAGGGCGCTGCTCACCAGAAAGGCGCGGACCTCGTGCCTGCCGTAATTAAATATGTAGCTCTTCCAGTCCGGATGAAAACCCTTTTGCGGGTCCGCGTGCTCATAGAGATGGGTCCCGTCAAAGTAGGCAAGACCATGCTCATCGCTCGGAAAGTGCGACGGCACCCAGTCGAGGATCACGCCGATCCCGTTCTGATGCAACTGGTCAATGAGATACATGAAGTCCTGCGGGGCTCCATACCTGCCTGAGGGAGCGAAATAGCCCGTGGTCTGGTACCCCCAGGACCCATAGAACGGGTGCTCCATCACCGGCATGAACTGCACATGGGTAAATCCCATTTCCTTCACGTAGCCCGTGAGGGACTCCGCCATTTCTTGATAGGTGAGAAAATCGTTGTTCCGATCCGCGGACCGCATCCACGAGCCCGGGTGCACCTCGTAGACCGAAAAGGGGGCGTTCAGGTCATTTGCGCGGTGCCGGTCCTTCATCCACGCACTGTCTTTCCACTGATACGCAAGGTCGCAGACAATGGAAGCTGTTCTCGGGGGCGCCTCCCAGCAGAAGGCGAAGGGATCACCTTTGTCAGCGCGGTAACCCGCATGGCGCGAGATGACGTGATATTTGTAGAATGCCCCTGCGGCAATGCCCGGGATGAAACCTTCCCAGATGCCGGACCCGTCCCAGCGCGCACTCAACAGATGGCAGTCCTTGTCCCAATTGTTGAACTCTCCAATGACCGACACCCGCTCCGCTTCGGGCGCCCAGACCGCGAAGAGCGTGCCCTTCACGTCATTGTGGACGAGGGGATGGGCCCCGAGCTTGTTGTAGAGGCTGAAGTGGTTCCCTTCCTTGAACAGGTAGATGTCATGGTCCGTCATGAGGCTCATCCCGGGGATGACCTCTACCGGTCCTCCGGCGGCCGGCCGCGCGTCTTTTTTTTTCACTTTCCTAATTGACATGGTGTCTCCCTCAGGTGAAGGAACAGGAGCCAAACATTAACCAGCAGGAACATTGACACGGATCACGGCCGATTCATCCTGCCAGAACTTTTCCCAAAAAAAGTACACTGGACGACTGACATCGCATCGTGTTCCGCGATATTTCGAACGGGATATAACCTATGAAGCATCATGCTTCGTCACGGCCGTATTCCAGTCCTTTTCCTCCCGCAGGTACACAGTCCGGTGCGGGAAGGGGATCTCGATGCCATGCTCGCTGAACCGTTTGAAGATGCGTTTTCTTAATTCATGCTGGACAAGGAACTGGTCCACAAATTCACTGACCTGGCAAACAAGGGTAAAGTCCAGTGAACTTTCTCCGAAGCCGGGAATAAAACGCACGACCGGTTCCGGCTCGGCCAGGAGTCCCGGGATATCCCGGGCGCCTTTTGCGGCTTCCTCGACAACGATCCGCTCCACCTCATCCAGATCAGATGAGTAGCCCACCCCGATCGGTATCTGGATCGACATCGGCTTCGTCGGAAGGTAGTAGTTCGTGACCACGCTCTGGGCAAGCTTGCTGTTCGGGACCACCACGATATTGTTCGGCAGCATGCGGACCCGGGTTGTTCGCCAGGTAATATCATCGATGTAGCCTTCCTGGCCCGTTTCGAGCTTGACGAAATCACCGACCCTGATGGATTTTTCCATGAGGATGTGGACACCGGCAAAAAGGTTTGCCAGGGTGTCCTGGAGCGCCAGGGCTACGGCAAGGCCGCCGACACCGAGGGCCGTAAGGATCGGGGCGATCGAAATCCCCAGCACGCTCAGGCAGATCAGGAATCCGATCACCAGGATCGCCCCTTTGAGGATGCCGTAGGCTAGGCCGGTCGTGGGAATAGGGAGGTTGGACTTCTGGATGTAATTCTTGAACAGCCGTCCCGCCATATTCGCCGAGGCGAGCGTCACGGACAGAATAATGATGATATGGATGATCCTGGTTAAATAGACAAGGTGCCTCGCTGGAATATCCGAGAAGGACAATCCTACATGGATGCCGATCGCCACGGCAAGGAGAAGAGAAGGATTCTTGATCGACGCGATGATGATGTCGTCGGCGTGTGTCTCTGTCCGCTTCGCCCACTGGTGGAGAATGCGGAAGAGTATTGCCCGAATGATCAGCATCACCGCTGCCGATCCCACGACGATGATGAGGGGGATGATGACTTGTTGTCCCAACGTATCCACGGTGTCTCCCGAAGAAGTGTGAGTCGCGGTTGCCGTTTGTCCTGGCTGCTGTTTGTGCTCCGCGATCCCTGGTCCCTTGGCTGAATTTATCGATCGCTGGAGCCGCCACAGGAAGAAACCGTTGTTCCTCCGGTCACGATGCCGATGAACACGGAAAATACATGATCGCGTCCGGACATGCCCAGCAGGTCGATGAAAGAAAGGAGACGACAACAGGCGCCGCGTGCTGTCCTGAGAAGAAGATCATTGCGGATATCGTTATAATAACAATAATGAGCGTAATTATGCAGATTATTGGTGAACAGTAGTGCGAGCGCGTGATGTTATTATACCATACAAACAAGGAAGGTACCGCAAGATGATGCATTCTTGCGATACCTCGAACGGAACATATGCGGCAAGGTGCGGGAACGCGGTCACCGGCTACACTACCCGCGCATTATCGTGACGCGGCCATGACAAGAACCTGACCATACAGGGTGAAAATGAGTTTCTGCACCACACGCTGGCGAGCGAGCAGGCCGACCCCCTATTGGATTGGGATCGACGGCCGGGTTCGTTGGTCCATGCGCCGCAGCGGCCATTGCTACGGGCCTACGACAATAAAATCACCCCGTCTGTTTTTCTGCCAACACGCCTCGTTGTCGTTAGTGCAGACAGGCTTTTCCTTGCCGTAGCTGAGCAGGGATATCCTGGAGGAGGCAATGCCCAGGTCCGTGAGATACTTCTTCGCATTTGCGGCGCGCCGTTGGCCAAGCGCCACATTGTACTCCTTTGTTCCCCGTTCGTCACAGTTCCCCTCGATCCTGATCTTGTCAGCAGGGTGTGCCTTCAGCCAATCAGCATTCGCTTTCATGATCGCTCTGGCATCAGCACGGATGGAGGATCTGTCATAATCGAAATAAACCGGCTGAAGACCGCCCCCAGCGGCCAATGACCGCTCTCCGGACCCTTCACCGCGGCCGGATGCCGCTGCCGCAGACCTGCTGTCATATTCGCTCGGCGTTGACGGGGTCGCGGGGGCAATAACTTTTTCCGCCTGCGTTTCCTGAGAAGTCGTCACTTCGGTTTTCTTCGGACACCCCCAGAGTACCAACAATCCCAGGGCCACTGTTGCAACGAGATACAGCCGCACATTCTTCTTCATAATAAAAACCTCCTTAAGATAACTTGTTGTTCGAATCTTTGCATGGCACTGCTATGGTCGGGCAAGCACAGAAACCGTTATGCGCCGGCGCGGTCTGCGCAGGGAAGCGAGATCATCGTGAACGCAGCGTCAGGCCGGTACGGATGGTTTCTTTCTTATGAAACAGGGAGAGATGCATTTCACGAGTATAGCATGCCGCCGCTCCGCAGAAGGGAAGGGGCAGACTTTTTATTTTCACTTGCCGGCATTTTTTCTTTGTGTTACAATCATTTGCGTACAAACTTTTTACCACGAACGATTTTGTTTGTCAAGCTGTTTGTAAGGAGACAGCATGTCCACCAAGCCGGAAACGGTATCAGAGATCCTCGATAATATGCGGCGGGTCTTCCAGGTCGTGAATGAGCAGTCGAAGAAGGTAGAGCGAGAGACGGGTCTCACCGGCCCGCAGCTTTGGGCGATTAAGACCATCGCGCAGGGTGCGCCGATCATGGTGTCTGAGATAGCGCGACAAATGTATCTGCATCCCGCGACTGTTGTGGGCATTCTGGACCGCCTTGAAAAACAGGACCTGGTCACGCGGATGCGCTCGCAGGAGGATCGTCGCGTGGTGAGGGTCGAGCTGACCGCAAGGGGAGCGGCCCTGGTAAAAAAAGCGCCTGAAGTGGCCCAGGGACTTCTTGTCTCCGGCCTTGAAACGCTGCCCATAACAAGGCTCAAAAATATCGCGGAGGGGCTGGACCAGCTCGTTGCGCTCCTCGGTGCGCAGGGGATACCTCCTCAACTCATGCTTTCTCCGGAAGTGAACAGGTCAACGAAGAAAACGAAACAGACAGGAAGATAGAGCGGGCACGGTGACCACGGGTATGATGAAAAAAAAAGAAATAAAAAAAGTGTTGATCGCCAGAACGCTCCTGCTGAGCCTCATTGCAGGGGCCTTTGCACTCGGGATATTCATAGGCGCCGGCATGGGGCTGTTCACCCCCCTTTCGACGGTCAAAAGCGAAAGCATGTCCGGTGGCGGAGAAGGGACCTTCAAGTTCATACGTGATTCAATGGACACGAAAGACACGCAAGTTCGGCTGCCGGGCAAAGACGTGAAGCCGGTCGAGGATAACGTAAAGGCACGGATCGACGAAATGTTGAAACAGGGCGGGATTGCCGATGCTTCTGTATACTTTCTCGATCTGGACACCGGCAACGGGTTCGGCATCAAAGAGCATGAGAAGTTCATTCCCGTGAGCCTGCTGAAAATACCCCTCATGATCGCTTATTTCAAGTGGGCGGAAACGAACCCGCTGGTGCTGCGAAAAATGTTGACCTATACGACCGCACACGAGGCGGATGAGGAGGGACTCGTCAGGCCGGCGAAACAGCTGGAGCCAGGGCAGGCCTACACGGTCAATGACCTTATCTACCGGATGATAGCCTATGACGATCTTGCTGCCTACGCGTTATTATATGCAAAACTGCCCGCAGGCCGTCTGGAGAAGATATTCCAGGACCTGAACGTGGCATACGATCCACACAGGCAGGAGAATTCACTGTCCTTGAACGTCTTTGCCGCATTCTATCGCGTGCTGTTCAACGCTTCCTATCTCTCGGAGGAAATGTCCGAGAAGGCGCTCCGTTATCTTTCCAGGTCCTTGTTTCGAGACGGCATGTCCTCGGGCATTCCGCCGAACATAGATATCGCAAGCAGGCATGGCGAGCGGATGATCCCGATCATGGAGGATGGTGAAGAAAAAGAGCTCATCCAGGTGTATGAATGCGGGATTATCTATCATCCGAACCGTCCCTTCCTCTTCGGGATCATGGTGCGGGGGGCCGATTCCGGCAAGCTGGTGACGGCAATCCGCGACATCACGCACCTCGTGTATGAGGAAGTGGACCAGCAGTCGCATCGAGCCGCGAATACCCACTAGGCTAGTCGCATGAACCACTGCGTCGCCATCTACCTACCGCTGTCGTCTGCCTTGCATCCTCGGCCTTCAGGAAAGAAAAAGGCTGGCGAAACTCCTCCGCCAGCCTCGAACACGAAATCCCTGCTGATCCGTTAACCTCCGATATACCCTCCAGAAATGTCCGATCCTGTTGTAGTATCCGGCGGCAATACCGAAACCTCGCTCTCTATCTTCACCTTGTTTCCTGTCGCCGTTTTCCAGTCAAACGATGTTCCCTTTTCAAGCACCTGGATCTTCCAGTCGATATACTCCGCCATCTCGATCAGATGACGATCGTGGTCAAGAAACATCCTGCTGTCTTTACCATAGGTCCTTGCCAGCTCCTCGCGCAGCAAGAATATCCTCATTTTGAACCCTTCCAGCACTTTATAGACTTCCTCAAAAAAAACCTTCTCTTTTATTTCATTTGCAGTTGCCATGGTATGCCTCCTTCATAAAGCTTTTGATATCAGGAACAGAGGCCGCGGTTTAACAGGACCATCTGTATCCTCTTTCTGATTTAAGTATACCTCGATTGACGGCGGTGTCAAGGATAATTACAGGACTAGTTTGGTACTCTTTATGCATAACGTACGGCAGAATATCGCCACGGTTTCCGAAAGGAAGCAGTGGGACAAAGGGAGAGGGGGTTTCATAAGAGAGGAGCGTTAATGAAAGGCATGCGTCGGCGGAATCGGACGGTTAAGATATTCAGATATCAGGCGCAAGCAACCGCGGCAAGCTGACAACAAACGGGTAACGAGGGCAAGATCAGAATGGCCTCAGGTAAGCGTGATAAAAAGGTAAATCCATTTCACGCGAAACATACATGATAATATTTCACCTGTCGCCAGCAGTTATCCGGCAGGTTTACAAGGATGCATCAAATAGTTAGAACCACCACTGCGCTCATTGTTTCCTGATCGTCGAAATGCCGAGCGGTACATACAGGGGACAGAATGCAACCGCGCTTGTCACCAGGAAGATCACCGCGAATATGCCGAGAATGACAGCAGCTAAGCCGCTGATCTGCCCCGTCACATAAAGAATGCCGACAACAACTGCAAGAATAACCCTGATAATGCGGCCAATGGTACCCATATTTTTTTTCATGCTCTGTTCTTTCTCCACACGAAAAGGGTGCTCATGCACGGCCGACCCGTGAGCACCCTGTCCAGTAGTCTCATGCTGCTTTGCGATGCTGCTCCTTTTCATGTACATACGCGGTCTTCCCAGCTTCAATGGCGCTGGCGAGAGCGATCTTGTTCTCCTCGATCAGTTCTTTGCCTTTGTGCATGGTCGCGGTAATCTTATCCCTGGTGCTCTCGGCGAGGTCCTTAATATCCTTTCTGACTTCCCTGCCGGATTTCGGCGCGAGCAGAAGCGCTATCCCTGCTCCGACCAGCCCACCGATGACAAAGGGAACGAGCATGGACCGCCCAGTTTTTTCAAGTTCCTCTTTCATCACGATCACTCCTTTCTGCTCTGAGATTGTTCACCAGGGTCACCATTCCGGTCCTAACGCCTGCCTTCAAGCCCGCGAGGTCGGCTTTCACGGTGCCTTACATGGCTTCCCTGATGAAACTGTACAACCTTCTTACATCTCGCTGAAGATCAGAAACCGAAATCGTGATCTTCCGCACGTCTTCTGGCAACACGGTGATATTATCGGTGATCTTTCTAAAGTTCTCGAGGGTGCCCCGAGTTTAGCAAGCACGTTCTGCGCTTCTCCCAAAGCCTGCCTGACGAACCGCCGCAACGCTGCCGCAGCTCAATAGGCACTCACCTGATCCTCTGCTTACAGTATATCACATTAATGTGTGACCTGAAGGGAAGGCCTTCACGTGACACAAGAAAGACAATTCAAGGGAAAATCCAACCCCTGTCAGATAGAATCCCTATCGGCTGCTGAATGCAAATTCATGGAATCTCTGCTGCACAGGGAAAAGAGGGGGAACGGGTTGCTCCATTAGGCCCTATCCATTGCCTGCGTAATACCAATGTCGGAGTTCCGCGAGGAAATGATGTTTTGCCTTTGAGGTGGAGTTGACAGCATGACACTACAATCAAAAATGGGTTCTGGTTTCGTAGCTGCAATATATTCTGCAACCGCTCGCCCGAGAATACCGCAGTGCAAGGACATGCCTGATCAGACGTCGAAAGTCTCAAAAGATATGGATGAAATAGGCAGGCAGGTTGGTTGGTGAACAGTACGCAGTCCTGTCTCTGCGTTACTGCAAATGGATGTCATCATCATAACGAGTCAGCGGCCATTGCGATCAAATGTTCTCTCACTCCTCTTCGACTCGATACCCCAATTTTTCAATGCTATCCCTCGTGATCTTGGCCAGCTTTTCCTCGTCGATCGCGGTTTCATCGAATTTGACGGCGATCTTTCCACTCTCTACCTCGATTGACTCCACGCCGTCCATTCCACCAATGAACCGCCGCAGCGCGAGCGAGCATTCGGCGCAGAGATTATTGCTTACGCTAAAGAGTGATACTTTCATTGAATTGCACCTCCTGACCGCACGCCCGCTCACTGCGTGTTCTTCTGATACACCTCATATTTTATCTGGTTTTTGCCGTTCTCTTTTGCAGTGTACATAAGGTCATCCACGAGTTTTATCATGTCGTCAACGGTTTCCGGCTGAGTCAGGAATGTAACCACCCCGACACTGAAGGTGACCGGCCAGCCGTTCTTTTGCATGGCGGCCAAAAGCTGCGCATGAAGTTTGTCGATAACGCGGACGGCTGATGGGCCATCAGTCTCGGGCAACAACAGGGCAAACTCGTCGCCGCCGAGGCGCGCCACCGCGTCCGTTGACCGGATATTCCGGATGATAATTTTTGTAATCACGCGCAGAAGTGTATCGCCGACTTCATGTCCGAAATGGTCGTTCACGGCCTTGAAATTATCGAGGTCCATGTACACGACTGTGAATGGATGAGGATATCTCTTGGACCGGTGCAACTCTGACTCGGCGAGTTCGAAAAAATATCTCCGGTTGCCGACATTGGTCAGGGGGTCCCGCCGTGCCCTCACTTGTTCCTGCTGCAAGGCCCGCTGCAGATACACGATGACCAGGAAAAATCCGAGCTGAACAATTGCATTCCAGACCGAGTGGAGATGTTGAAAGGTTTCTTCACCCTCGAGCCACTTGTCGGCAAACCATGCCAGCGCACTCGCCAGAGAGAGGATTACCCCGGCAGTCAACCCCGCGAACCACGCGGAGAGAGAGATGGGCAGCAGATAAAACAGTGCAAAACCGATCTCCGGGCCGGCCAGATAATCGCAGAGGCTTATGAGCACCACCAGGGAGAGGCAGAGCAGGACGAGCGATCTCTTAGATTGTTTGCGTAGATATTCAAAAATATTGTGCATGGCCGCCAACGTTATCCAGGTTGCGGGCTGAACGTTAAACCATCGGCATGTAATGATACGGGCAGTCCCAACTACGCAGCCGATGTTTCTATGCTGCAGGTGAACAGATGGTCAGTCCCCGATCGACCAGTGGAATCATCGCCGGATGCTGCTGCCCAGTTCGCGGTGACGACAGGAGCGATGATCTCATTCTACTGCCTGGCAGCTGATATTCAAACACTGCCTCATGAGAAAAAACGACCCGCACAGGAGCCCCTTCGCCATTCTGGTCTCCTTGGTGATGATCACCCTGGAAGACTATCGTGCTCACATAAAGTGTAGCACATGTGTCGTGTTCGTGGCAAGTTTACCGGAGGAGGAATGCATTTTGATGTTTCGGAAGTAAAATGAGACAAGAAAGTATCGTAACGGGACGGAGCCTTGCTCAACAGACGCTTCATAGAGCCACCAGAACGACGTTAACGCATGTCGAGTTACGCATAGCATGGCCACTCTGACGCGGAAGCGACGAAATAAAAAAGGGCACTCCCCCTCGTGACAAAGGGAAGAGCCCTTGGCTGGTATCCTGAATCTCAGACGGGCAGTTTATTTGCTAGCCTGCAGTGTGTTGATCGCCTGCCGGGCCGACTCGGCCTCCGGGCCGGACGGCACCAGTTCGAGATAGCGTTTGAGCTCTTTAATGGCCTCCGGCTTTCTGTTCAGATCAAAACCCAGCACCACGCCGAGGTTGCGATGTCCGTTCGGGAAGTTGGGGTCGATCTTGAGCGCCTTCTGGTACTGCTCCACCGCCTTGTCGAATTTGCCGATGCCCCGATAGCAGGTCCCCTGGTCGACCAGCACCGGCACATTCTTCGGCTCGAGAGCAAGCGCCTTTTCATAGGCATCCACTGCCTCGCCAAAACGCTGCGCATCCATCAAGGCATTGCCGAGATTGATCCAGGCCTGCGGGTTCTTCGGCGCCATCTTTGCCGCCTGCTCCATCTGGTCGAACTGCAGTTGCGCAGGCGGTGCCTGCGGCGAATATGTCAGTTGCTGCTGTTTCTGTTCCTGCTGCTTACAGCCGAGTGACACCAGCATCAGGAGCGATAGGGCCGCGACAACGATATTTTTCATAATTTTCTCCTTGCCTCATGCTGCTGCGATCATTTCTTGGTGAATGAACAGCAATAATCGGTCAGTCTTTTTACCTTCATCGTGAACTTGGCATTGGCAGCCACGGCAAAGGACTCGCCGCCCTTGACGGTCATCCACTTCGTTACCCCTGGCAACAGCACGTCAAGTTCGCCTGACATGATCTCCATGATCTCCTTTTCGCCAGTGCTGAACTCGAACACACCGGGCTGCATCACGCCGAGGGTCTTTTTGGAGCCGTCCGGAAAGAGTACCGTCCTGCTGGTAACCTTGCCGTCAAAATAGACATTGGCTTTCTTGACCACTGTTACGTTCTTAAATTCAGACATGGCACCCCCTTTGCCCCCGACAATGAAAGCTGATGGCATTCTATCGATATTCTCTGCGCAGTTTTGTACCACGTTTTCCTGTTTTTGTATAGCATTTTTTTACCCGCAGCGCAAGGGGTCCGATGGCTTTGATGGTACATACCGACAGGCTGCTGAAGCTAACAAACCAGATTCCCGGGGAGTCAAGCGTGCGCAGTGCGAATGAACTTTTTCAGTCCTTCGCGGAACCCTACTGGCTCAATATCGAAAACTTCGCGGATATCGCGCATGGTGCAGACTGTGTCTTCCTGCAGCATGATGAGCTGGTCCGTGGTCACCGGCGGTTTTGGCAG
>Ga0102851_10002942_pt1 | contig 10458 bp, 8 predicted proteins | sample Mud3Dept3metaG_FD_79558 | JGI IMG/M metagenome (GOLD analysis project Ga0102851, IMG submission 79558) | Freshwater wetland microbial communities from Ohio, USA, analyzing the effect of biotic and abiotic controls - Mud 3 Core 4 Depth 3... | ecosystem: Environmental > Aquatic > Freshwater >...
CATCTATGCAATTTTTAAGGTACAGTAAGATTAGAAGTCTAATATACAAAATCCCTCAAATTTATGAGATAACAACTATTTTATAATCATTTGGATTGATATTCAATAATTAGTATCTTTGATTATATTATGGTGTGAAGCAGCAGGTTATGGCAGGCAGAAGCAATTCATTTATACATTAATAAACAGGTATGAAATATTTAACAGCATTTTTACTGGTTGTATTACTTGCATTTACTCCCTCGTGCAAGTATTTTAAAGGAAAAAAACTATTCGGGAAAAAGGACAGGGTAATGGCCGAATGGCAGGCAAAGCAGGACAGCATAAGGGTTGCTGATTCGATTAAAAGGGTACAGGAACGGTTGCTGGCAATCGAATATGCACGCCTTGATTCGATAAGGCTTGCCAATGAACAGCAGATTACCCTTACCTCAAAATATAATATTATCGTGGGCAGTTTTATTACACCGGAATATGCAAGAGATTGGGCTAATGAATACCGTAACCGTGGTTATGATACCAAAATAATCCAGATGGAAGGCTCCAGGTTCGAGCTTGTTTCTGCTGAATCTCATGAGAGTGTCAGACGGGCTATTACTCGCCTCCGTCAATTCCAGGATACTGTGCAGGTAGATGCCTGGATATATATAAGACAATGATGTCTTTCCAAGCGATCATCTGCGGAATATAGTTTCCTGGCGGTCAGCTCCGACCGAGACCATTCTGACAGGTATTCCGGTCTGATCCTCAACATACTTTATATATTGTTTAAGGTTTTCAGGAAGCTTCCCGAATTCCCTGATCTCTGAAATATTTTCCTTCCAGCCCGGGAGCTCCTTATAGACTGGCTCAACTGGCAAATTTTCAAAAGGGATCTCACGGCACTCCTTTCCGCCGGACTTGTATGAGGTACACACTTTAACAATGTCAATTCCCGACATGACATCACTTTTCGTCATAAAAAGCTGAGTAACCCCGTTTATCATGATCGCATATTTCAATGCCGGCAGGTCGAGCCACCCGCACCTTCGCGGACGCCCTGTTGTCGAGCCAAATTCGTGGCCGGTTTTTCTCAGCAGGTCGCCTGTAGCATCGTTTAGCTCGGTAGGGAAGGGGCCGCTTCCAACCCTGGTACAATAAGCTTTGAAGATACCAATTACTTCCCCCACCTTCCCGGGAGATATGCCAAGCCCGATACATGCTCCGGCGCTGATTGTGCTTGATGAGGTGACATAAGGATAGGAGCCGAAATCAATATCCAGCATCGTACCCTGTGCACCCTCGGCAAGCAGCTTCTTGCCCTTTTCAATGAGTTCATTAACAAGGTATTCGGTATTTGTGATCCGGAATTTCTTCAGGACCTCAATGCCTTCAAACCATCCTGCTTCGTACTCCTTCAGGTCGAAACTGAAATCATAGTTTTTAAGTATTGTGAGATGATTTTTCATGTGGTTGTCATACATCTCCCTGAAATCTTTCAGAAGGATATCGCCGGCCCGCAGACCATTGCGCCCCACCTTATCGGTATATGCCGGACCTATGCCTTTAAGGGTAGATCCGATTTTAGTGTTCCCTTTACTGTGTTCATACGCGGCATCCAGGATTCTGTGTCCGGGCAGAATAAGGTTCGCACGAGTAGAAATGACCAGCCTTTCTATAAGCTCATCAAGCGTCAGTCCAAGAGTCCCAATCTCTGTCCTGAATACAGCAGGATCTATAACAACTCCATTTCCGATGACATTGAGCTTCTCAGCGTGGAATATCCCTGAAGGTATCAGGTGTAATACATGTTTAACTTTATTGAATTCGAGTGAATGACCGGCATTGGGACCTCCCTGAAAACGGGCTATAATATCATATCCCGGACAAATTGCATCCACAATTTTCCCCTTGCCCTCATCACCCCACTGAAGGCCTAAAAGTATGTCAATCTTCATATTATAAAAATGTAGAAAAGAGAAAAACAAGCCACAAGTTACAAAATAAATTAACCGCTAAACATCCCATTTAAATATTGTTAATAAATGGCGGCAGATGCTAACAAATTTCCCGTAAAGTGGTAAAATCAATCTATAAATAATGACGTACTTTGTTTTTTATCTGTTTTTAGTAATTTTATGTGATATTTGTTTATTATTAACGAAACCATAACTATGAAAAAAGCGAAGTATTTGATAATTTTAGGATTGGCAGTGCTTATGACAGCATCACCCGTATTTGCCCAACAAGCTGGTGGCGAAAAAGAATTCAAGTTCACTATCAAGACAAATCCGCTTGCAGCATTGGGTGGCCCGTTCTGGGTAGTGGTTATTCCTGTTACCGGTGAATACAAAGTATTACTTGAAACGGCTGTTTCTAAGAAATCCTCCGTTCAACTAGGTGTGGGTTATATAGGCCCCAGTGTTCTGGTTAATCTTGATGATCTTGCATCTGACGATGCCGGATCTGAAATTTCAGGCATTAAAACAAGTGGCTTCAGATTTCAGGGGTGGTATAAATACTTCCTGAGCCGCGATCTGTCAGCTCCTGAAGGATTTTATATCGGCCCGCACGTTTCATATGCTTCTGCCAACATTAAAAATAAAAGTGATGAAACGCAAAAGATCGCTGCTACCAAGCTGAATATAAATGGAGTCATTGGATACCAGATGATAACCTCAGGAGGATTTACTCTTGACGTATTTACCGGAATGGGATTTGTTTCCAGAAAATGGGACATAACGGGTACTGACTGGGACACAGATACATTTAAAGACAGAGCCAGTGTAAGTATTCCATTTGGTTTGTCTTTTGGATATGCTTTCTGATTCTGCAGGCTGAATACAGCATGAGCTTAAACAGGAAGGGACACGTATCAGTGCCCCTTCTTTATTTTATGATTTATCTTTCAGATTTCCGTAAATATACAACGAATGGTATTGCGGAATGAAACCATACAGTTCAGAGGCTGTCTTTATGATTTCATCGATCCTTGGATCGCAGAATTCGATGACCTTACCCGATTCAACGTCAATAAGATGATCATGCTGGCTGCACTGATATGCTCTCTCAAACTGTGCAATGTTCTTCCCGAACTGGTGCTTCACAACCAGATTGCTGTCGAGCAGCAGTTCAATGGTATTATATAATGTCGCCCTGCTTACCCTGTAGTTTTTATTTTTCATGAAAATGTAAAGCGACTCAATATCAAAATGACCGTTCCGTGAATATATTTCATCAAGGATAGCATATCTTTCAGGAGTCTTCCGGTGCCCTTTTTTCTCGAGGTATTCAGTGAATATCTTCTTAACAGTCACTTTTGTATCCTCACTAATCATATCTGGTCTAATTTAAAATAATGACAAAAATAGGCAATTTTTATGTAAAACTGCAAGGATCTGGTAATCGGAATGTCTTATTCTGAGAAATCCTCGACCCTTTTGACACTTTCGATCCCTTTAATATTCGAAATCTTAAGTATCAGATTATTAAGGTCTTTGGTATGGTGGACATAAAGGTCGATGGTACCTTCGAAGATGCCATTGCTTACAGAGATATTAATATTTGTCATGTTGACCTTAAGCTCCGAAGAAATGATATTGGTGATCTCATTTACAAGGCCTATCCTGTCAATCCCGCTCATGCTAATCCTTGCAATAAATGACACCAGTTTATGCATTGCCCATTTAACGGCGATAATCCTGTTCCCTTCGTTAGACATGATCCTTATTGCAACAGGGCATTTCGGCTTGTGGATTATGACCGGTCCTTCAGGTGACCGGTAGCCTGTAACCTCATCTCCCGGTATCGGATTGCAGCATTTAGCAATTTCATACGACTGTCCTGAATCTTCGACATTCTCCCTGAGAAGAAAGGGAGCACCGGTATCTATATTTTCGGGAACAGTTACAGGTTCAGGCCCTTTTGGTTCTTTCTTACCTCCGATGAATTTCAGGTCCCAGTATTTTATAACGCTTTTCGATGTGGATTTACGCAGTATTTTTTTCAGGTTATCGAGGTCTATTATTCCGAGTTCAATACCCGAATAGAGCTCATCCTTATTTAATACATCATATGCCAGAAGCAGTTTTTTAAGTATCTCTGCGTTGGGAGAGACGCCAAGTTCATTAAGCCGGGTTTCGAGTGTCTCCATACCTTTCTGTACCCGGTTTGTTGTCTCGGTTTTCAATGCGTCCTTTATTGCTTCCTTGGCTTTAGATGTTCTGACAAATGACAACCATTCCTTTTCGGGTTTTGCTATATCTGAAGTGATGATCTCGACCTGGTCGCCGCTCATCAATACTGCGTTTATCGGATTAAGCCGGTAATTAATCTTTGCTCCGATCGCCTTGTTGCCTATCTCGGTATGTATCTCATATGCAAAATCAAGGGCTGACGCGCCCTTGGGAAGACTGACCAGGGTGCCTTTAGGTGTGAACACCATTATCTCGGAAGAGAAAAGGTTCATCTTGAATTCATCAAGGAATTCGATCGGGTCGGCAAGCGGATTTTCAAGCATCTGCCTGATCTTTCTGATCCATTTATCAAGATCACTTTCCTGTGAAGCGTCTCCCTTGTATTTCCAGTGCGCCGCATACCCTCTTTCGGCGATTTCATCCATTCGCGTGCTTCTTATCTGGACCTCCACCCATTTTCCTTCAGGTCCCATCACCGTCAGATGCAATGCTTCATAACCGTTTGGTTTCGGGCGGCTTATCCAGTCCCGGAGCCTGTCTGGCTTGGGTGTGTAAGTATCGGTGATTATTGAATATATGTTCCAGCATTGTGTTTTTTCAGAAACCTCCGGCTGTGGTTCAAAAACAATCCTTACGGCCAGTACATCGTAAATCTCCTCGAACGGGACATTTTTTGACTGCATTTTTTTCCATATTGAGAAGATGGATTTAGGTCGTCCGCTAATATCAAATTTGTATCCGACATTGGTGAGCTTCTCGATTATGGGAAAAGAGAATTTGTTAATAAGTGCATAGTACTTTTTCTCACTGTGCTTAAGTTTTGAAGCTATATCCTCGTAAATCTGCGGCTGGCGGAACTTAAAGCTGAGATCCTCAAGTTCGCTCTTGATGGCAAACAAACCAAGACGTTGAGCCAGTGGAGCATACAGGAATATTGTCTCACCGGCGACCTTCATCTTCTTATGCTCGGGCATCGAGTCAAGGGTCCTCATGTTATGCAGCCGGTCGGCAATTTTTATAAGGATTACCCTCATATCGTCCGAAAGGGTAAGAAGCATTTTCCTGAAGTTTTCCGCCTGGAGAGAGGATGAGCTTTCTTTGTTATAGGTGCCCGAAATTTTGGTAAGGCCGTCAATCAGGCTGGCAATCTTCGGATCGAAATCCCTCCTGACATCTTCGAGCGTATATTCAGTGTCTTCAACCACATCATGCAGCAGTGCGGTTGTAATTGATCTGGCTCCCAGACCGATTTCCTGATTTACGATTTTAGCTACGGCAATGGGATGCAGAATATAAGGCTCTCCTGATTTTCGTCGCATATTCCAGTGAGCTTCGTTTGCAATTCTGAATGCCTTGTCAATCATTTCCCTGTCGCCGGGCTTATTGCATCTCAGACAATTTTTTACAAGAGCATCATATTCAGCTTGAATTCGGTTCTTATCTTCATCATCAAAAAATTCCTTCGTACCCATAAATTTCTTCAGCGCATATCTTTGTGACTTACAAATATAGCTCTATTCGCTCAAATAATGGTGATTGAACACTGTTGTAAAAATGAAATTATCAGCGATTGTCTATTACTGTTATGGTTCCTGTTCTGGATATATTGTTTCCCGATGGGGTACTGATTTTCAGAAACCAGAGATAGACTCCTTCCGGCACTCTGCTCCCGTTGAACATACCGTCCCATTCTTCTGTGTGATCCCTGGTTTCGAAAAGTGTTTTTCGTCGCAAATCGGTGATTAACAGATGGTAACTGACAGGAGTGAATGATATTACCGGGCGGAAATAATCGTTGATCAGGTTGCCGTCAGGTGTAAAGGTATTGGGAACAGTGACATTCTCGATGACTTGAATGCAGACTGCTGAGGAACTGCTTTCTCCCGGTTCGCCATATGGATTCGATAATTCATATGCCTTTATCATGAAACAGATCTCTCTGCCGGTAACCTCATACATAAAGTCGGAATATCTGGCACTGAATGCAGTGTCCTGTGACGCAATAGTAGCTTTCTCCTCATACCTGCCTCCGGTATTCACACCAGAATTCATAAATAACTTGTACATGCCCACGCCACCTGTCCATTCCAGGTAAGGATTCCACCTGAGTTCTAATTCGTCTTTACCCTCTTTCCGGATGAGAGAGAGTACAATATTTGAAGCAATATTGGAATAAATGACGGGTGTGCCGCAATTATTAAGTGCGGCCAGCCTGTAATAATTTATCCTGCTGAGATCGGCTTCAGTGTCATGGAAGGATAGGGTATCAGTCGTGACTGAAAAATGACGGATCTCCCGGAATATATCTAATACCCCTGTTTTCCTTTCAAGTACATAGGAAGCGATCTCTGATTGCGGGTCAATCTTAAAAGATAGTGAGATTCCACTGCTGCCAACAGTTGCATAACCGGCATTTATCCATTGTGGCGGCCTCTGCATCCTGGTCTGCACACATGCAGTATTTGAGCCTGAAAACCTGCCGTTTTCAAGATTTGCTCTCACAATATAACAATATTGCGTGTTAATGTCAAAGTCATTGATCAGAATGCCGGTCTTGTCTGCTTCTACCTGGGCTGCTTCCGAAAACGAACTTCCTCCGACTGACTGAAATACTGAATAGTTCAGAACCCTGACAGGATTTGAAGGATAGCTGTTCCAGGTTATTTCAACCCTCCTGTTACATGTATCAATCCTGGCTTCGGTGTAAATTGTATTAAGTTCGTTCGACAGCGGACTGATATTCCCTGCAGTGTCAATTGCTGACACAACAAAGGCCTCACTGTAAAAGGATGCTCCTGAGCCTGTTCGTATATAGTTGGTAGCTAATGGATTATGCAGAGTGTCAAGAGAATAGCCTTCATTGTTTCTGTACAGATAAATAACATACTCTGATACATCGGGCGATGGACTTGCCAGCCATGATATCTCCACATTACCTGTTAACTGATTAACGGTAACCAGATTAAGTACGGGTGATGCCGGCCGGATAGAATCAACCTGCCCCTTTGTCTGAAAGGGATAAACTGACAGGAAAAAGGTAAGTATATAGCTGATTCTTCTCATTTCAAATATCTTTTGCCGGAATACCCTTCAGACCGGCAGATCTGCTGCTCAGACAAACTTAATTAAAAAACGGAGAAGCTTTATTAATGTTTTTATATTTGCATAATTATGTTAAAAAAGAGGTTTTTAAGGAAGATTCTGCATCCACTTGCTGAAGACACTGACCAGGTGAGACTGTTATATCTCCTGAGCCTTTTAGTTGGTCTGTTGAGTGCTCTGGCCGCAGCGATCCTTAAAAATACAATCCACTATGCACATCGTATATTAGCCGGAGGAATTACCCGGGAATCAGGCAGCTATCTTTATCTGGCGTATCCCGTTTTAGGCATGCTCATTACTTTATTGTTTGTCAGGTATGTTGTTAAGGATAATATAGGTCACGGAGTAAGCCGTGTGCTTTATGCCATTTCCAAGAAGAAGAGCCATCTGAAAGCTCATAATACCTGGACGTCAATTGTTGCCACCACCTTCACCATAGGATTCGGAGGTTCGGTTGGTGCTGAAGCCCCGATTGTACTTACCGGTTCTTCGATAGGATCAACAGTCGGAAGGTTCTTCAGGCTGAATTACAGGAGTATAACGCTTTTGATCGGTTGCGGGGCAGCAGGAGCGATTGCAGGGATCTTTAAAGCTCCGATTGCAGGGATTGTCTTCACTATCGAGATATTGATGCTCGACCTCACAATTTCATCAATTGTGCCTCTCCTGATATCATCTGTAACTGCAGCAACCGTAGCCTACTTCCTTATGGGTAACGAGGTTTTGTTTTCATTCACGATCAGGGAAGCATTCAATGTTGCCAATATACCCTGGTATATTGCTCTTGGTGTCGGATCAGGACTTGTATCTCTATATTTCTCAAAGATGACACTATTTCTTGAAAGGAGTTTTGAAAAGGTAAAGAATGCCTATGTCAGGTTGATAGTTGGTGGAATTATTCTCGGAGGTTTAATATACATGTTTCCGCCCTTTTATGGCGAGGGTTACGATACGATACTCCTTTTCCTGCAGGGTGAAACCGATAAAGTCTTTAATAATAACCTTTTTGGTTCCTTTGCAGATAACTATCTGATAATAACCTTATTCATTACAGGCCTGGTCTTTCTGAAGGTGGTTGCGAGCAGTACAACCAATGGTGCCGGAGGTGTCGGAGGTATATTTGCCCCGACTCTTTTTATAGGCGGTCTGAACGGGTACCTTATTGCAAGTCTCCTTTACAGGTTCTTTAATGTTGACCTGCCTGATAACAGGTTTGTACTTGTGGGGATGGCCGGAATGATGGCAGGTGTAATGCATGCACCCCTGACTGCGATTTTCCTTATTGCGGAAATAACCGGCGGATACGATCTTCTGATCCCTCTTATAATCACTTCAACAGTGGCATACATAACAGTCAGGAGCTTTGAACGTCATTCCATATACCATGTCCAGCTGGCAGAGAGAGGAGAGCTTATTACTCATGATAAGGATAAGGCAATCCTGACCTTAATGGATTGGAAAAAGGAAATTGAGTATGATCTGATCAAGGTGAAAGCAAGTGATACTCTGGGAGATCTTGTAAAGGTCATTTCAAAGTCAAACCGGAACCTTTTCCCCGTGGTGGACGATTATAATATCCTTGAAGGTGTTGTATCGCTTGATGAAGTAAGGGAGATCATGTTCAATAGCGGGCTATACAATAATACTTATATCAGAGACCTGATGACGATTCCACCCTCATATATTGACAAAAAGGAGAACATTGAGACGGTGATGGATACTTTCAATAAAACCGGAGCATGGAATCTGCCTGTTCTTGACAATGGGTACTACGTGGGATTTATCTCAAAATCAAGGATTTTTACAACCTATCGTGAATTATTGACTAAGTTTTCAGAAGAATAAATATTTAAAACACATTATATGAAGAAGGATACTTTGATTTTCGACATTATTGAGAAAGAACTTCAGCGCCAGCTGAATGGCATAGAACTTATTGCCTCTGAGAATTTTGTGAGCCAGCAGGTGCTCGAAGCAATGGGATCAGTTCTGACAAATAAATATGCTGAGGGCTATCCCGGCCACCGCTATTATGGCGGCTGCGAGGTTGTTGATGAATCTGAACAGCTCGCCATAGACAGGCTGCGGCAGCTTTTCGATGCTGAATATGCCAATGTTCAGCCACATTCCGGGGCACAGGCTAATATGGCTGTTTTCATGACAGTTCTCAAACCCGGAGATACTTTTATGGGGCTGAACCTTGCCCACGGAGGACATCTGTCACACGGATCGCCTGTAAATTCCTCCGGAATTCTTTACAAGCCGGTTCCGTATGGTGTAAAGGAGGAAACAGGCCTTGTCGACTATGATATGATGGAGGAGATAGCTCTGAAAGAGAAGCCAAAAATGATAATTGGCGGCGCTTCTGCATATTCACGCGAATGGGATTACGAAAGGATGAGAAAGATTGCGGATGAGGTCGGCGCAATACTGATGGTGGACATGGCACATCCGGCGGGCCTGATCGCAGCAGGTCTTATGAAAAACCCGCTGAAATATGCTCATATCGTAACATCCACCACCCATAAGACCTTAAGAGGTCCCAGGGGTGGGATCATCCTGATGGGAAAGGATTTTGTCAATCCATGGGGAATAACCAGACCGAAGGGCGAAGTAAGGATGATGTCATCACTCATCAATTCTGCTGTCTTTCCCGGGGTACAGGGAGGTCCGCTTGAACACGTAATCGCTTCAAAAGCAGTTTCTTTCAGTGAAGCTCTCCAACCCGAATTCAAGGAATATCAGAAAAGGGTGAAAAGGAATGCTGAGGTTATGGCTGAGGGGTTCATCAGTAAAGGGTATAAGGTTATATCAGGCGGTACCGACAACCATCTGTTACTGATTGACCTGAGAACCAAGTTCCCTGATATTTCAGGTAAAAAAGCTGAAAACGCGCTTGTAAGGGCACATATAACAGTTAACAAGAATATGGTGCCATTTGACACCAGGTCTCCTTTCCTTACTTCCGGTTTACGGGTCGGTACGCCTGCCATAACAACAAGGGGTCTGAAGGAGGATCATATGGCGGTGATCGTTGATTTAATTGATGAGGTTGTATCGGATGTTGATAATGAGACAGTTATAGCAAGGGTAGGGGAGAAGGTAATTAAAATGATGAAACCTTTCCCGTTGTTTGCAGAGTAATTAATCGTTTTAGAAAATACTTTTTTAAACTTTGTGC
>Ga0102851_10002943_pt1 | contig 10458 bp, 6 predicted proteins | sample Mud3Dept3metaG_FD_79558 | JGI IMG/M metagenome (GOLD analysis project Ga0102851, IMG submission 79558) | Freshwater wetland microbial communities from Ohio, USA, analyzing the effect of biotic and abiotic controls - Mud 3 Core 4 Depth 3... | ecosystem: Environmental > Aquatic > Freshwater >...
CCCGCGAACGTGAAGTAGATCGAGCAGCCGTCGGCGTAGGCGTGGGAGAAGTGCGCCATCACGACCGCGTGCGCGCCGATCGCCGAGCGCACCGCGTGATAGAGGTCGGTCAGCCGCTCCCAGCTCGCCGCGACCTCCATCGTGTCGACGAACGCGCCGTCGCGGAACATCGGCGACATCCGGTACGACACGGCGTAGCGGTGCTTGACCCAGGCCCAGCCCGGATCCTCGCCCTTGTCGCGCGCACCCGCGGTCTCGAGCTCGTGGAACGTCAGCGCGGCCTCGACCTCGGTGCGGATCCGCGAGCCCTCGAGGCCGATGATCATCCGGCAGCCGCGCCGCGCGATCTTCTCGGCGACCGTCCCGAACAGCCGGTTGACGAGCTGCGACTTGCCGAGCGCCGCGTTCATCGCGATCTTCCGCGAGCCCTTGCCGCGCGCGAAGTTCATCAGCCGATCGAGCACGCCGTCATCCTTCGGCGGTGCGCCGGTCGGCCATGCGGGCAGGGCGCCGGTCGAGACGGGCGGCACCGGACCACGGACCTCGTGCGCGGCCTCCTCTTCCTTGTGGCCGAACGAGTTCATCAGCGTGTCCATCTCGTCGTAGAGGCGTACGACCGCCGGGCGCAGGCCCTTCTGCAGCACGCGGCGGATCGCGGCGAGGCCGGTCGCGACATCGTCGACCTCGAAGCCGCGGAACACGCGGAGCTGGGGCGCCGGTGACACGCGCAGGCGGGCCGACGTGATCAGGCCGAGCGTCCCCTCGCTGCCGAGGAGGAGCTGGTTCCAGTTCGGACCGCGCAGCGCGCGATTCGGACCGTCGGTCTCGATCACGTCGCCGCGGCCGGTGACGACCGTCAGTCCGGCGACGCGGTCCTCGACCTTGCCGTACTTCGTCGAGAGCTGACCGGCGGCGCGGGTCGCGAGCCAGCCACCGACCGTGGAGCAGTAGATCGACGACGGGAAGTGGCCGAACGTGTAGCCGCGGCGCTCGAGCTCGCGCTCGAACCGCTCTCCGTTGAGGCCTGCCTCGACGTCGCAGATCAGCTCGTCGCTGTGGACCGAGCGGAGCTGCTGCATCCGTTTGGTGTCGATCGTGATCCCGCCGTGCAGCGGCACTGCACCGCCGCACACGCCGGAGCCACCGCCGTACGGGACGATCGGAATGCCGCGCTCGCGCGCGAGCTTGACGATCGAGACGATCTCGCGGACGTGCTCCGGCCACACGACCACGTGCGGGCGCGGCACGTCGATCGCGCCCTCGCGGTAGGACAGCAGGAGGCGCGGCCACATGTCGCGCGCGTATGTGTCGAGGTCGACCGTGCGCATCGACATCCGGCGCGGGCCCACGATCGCTTCGAGGTCGCGCTGCAGGCGATCGACGTCGACGGAACCCAGCGACATCCCGGGAGGCACGTTACGGCCCTCCCTCACGCCGTGCAAGGGTCAGGGCGGCAGCGGTGCGCAGAACGAGCCTGCGACCGCGCGGAACGACGCCGGGCAGGTCAACGGACGACCGATCACCGCTCGATTCGACAGTGTTGTAGGTTCGCCGCGTGAACGCCTCCGAGATTCGCAGCATCACCGTGATCGGCGCCGGGACGATGGGCCATGGGATCGCGCACGTCGCCGCGATGGCGGGCACCACCGTCCAGCTCTACGACGCCGTCGCGGGCGCCGCCGCCGCCGGGATCGAGAAGATCGCCAAGAACCTCGCGAAGGGCGTCGAGCTCGGCAAGGTCAGCGCCGCCGATCGCGACGCGGCGCTCGGCCGGATCCGCGCGTTCGACGAGCTCGCCGCGGCGTGCACCGGTGCGGACTGCGTGATCGAGGCCGTGCCCGAGCGGATCGAGCTCAAGCGCGAGATCTTCCGCGCGGTCGATCAGGCCGCGCCCGCGCACGCGCTGCTCGCGACCAACACGTCGTCGCTGCCGATCGCGGAGATCGCGGCGAGCGTCCGCGCACCGGGTCGGCTCGTCGGCATGCACTTCTTCAACCCCGTGCACGTGATGAAGCTCGTCGAGGTCGTCCGTCACGCGAGCTCGGATCCGGAGAGCATCGCCACAGCGGTCGCGCTCGCAGAGCGGTTCGGCAAGACGCCGATCACCGTGAGCGATGCGCCGGGCTTCGCGTCGAGCCGGCTCGGTCTCGTGATCGGGCTCGAGGCGATGCGCATGGTCGAGCAGGGCGTCGCGTCGGCCGCGGACATCGACACCGCGATGAAGCTCGGCTATGGCCACCCGATGGGGCCGCTCGAGCTCACGGATCTCGTCGGGCTCGATGTTCGCCTCGGGATCGCCGAGTACCTCGCCCAGGCGATCGGCCCGGCGTTCACGCCGCCGCAGACGCTGCGCGACAAGGTCGCGGCGGGCAAGCTCGGCAAGAAGTCCGGCGAGGGCTACTACCGCTGGTCGCCGGACGGCAAGCGCGTCGGCTAGCTCGGCGCGAGCACGAGTCCTCGGAGCACGCCTCAGGGTACGGCCGTGGGGACGCGCGGGCGGCCGAGAGCGAGGATCGCGGGGACGAGGACCAACGCGGCGAGAACACACGCGACCTCGCCGATCAGCGAGGCCGTGCCGAACCCGCGGATCGCGAGGTTGTCGCTGATCAGGAGGGAGCCGTAGCCGATGATCGTCGTCAGCGAGCACACGAACACCGCGGAGCCGCTGGTCCGCAGGGTCTCGATCGGATCGAGCGTGTCGCCGGCATTCTGGCGGTGCGCCATGTTGATCGCATAGTCGATGCCGAGGCCGAGCGTGATCGGGAGCGCGACGAAGTCGAGGAAGTTGACCTTGATGCCGAGCAGCGCGCACACCGCCACCATCAGCAGCGAGCCGGCAGCCGTACCGATCAGCACGGAGAACGCGCGGCGGTTGAAGCCGACGAGCAGCACGACCATCACGATCAGGCCAAGGGTCGCGGTCGCCGTGACCAGCGGCCCATCGCGCTCGATCGACAGCACGATGTCCGCGAAGATCACGCTCGATCCGGACGTCGTGACCTTCTCGCCATCGCGGAGCTGGAGCTCGCGCACCGCGTCCGCGAACCGGATCAGATCCTTGCCGTTCCACTCGTCGAGCTGGTTCGACGGGCGGATCTCGATCAGGTAGCCGACGCGGCCATCCTTCTCGGTGAACCGCTCGCGCAAGGTCGGCGGCAGCGTCGCGAGCGTGATCTCGTCGAGCCCGTCCGGCGGGCGCAGCTCGGCGAGCGTCGCGCGCTCCTTGTCGTCGAGCGCGTCAACCGCACCGTCGAGGAGCTCGCGGATCTCGGCGAGCACGGCGAGCTTCTTCGGCTGGTCGTCGGGGACGAACGCGTTGATCGACCAGATGTCGCCGATCGTCTGCTTCTCCGGCGGCAGCCCCGCATTGATCGCGCGCAGTGCTTCGACGATCAGCGGGACCTGGTCGAGGCGATCGGCCGCGATCACCGTGCGGCCCGTGATCCCGCGCCCGAAGTTGCGATCCGAGAGGTTCATCCACGACCGCGCGACCTCGGCGTCCTTGCCCTCGGAGCGCAGCTGTTTGATGTCGTATTCGAACGGGTCCGCCGCGATGTAACGGACGACGATCACCGACGAGGCGATCGCGAGGACGAGCGCGACCGCTACGACGACCGGCGAGCGCTCGAACCCGAGGAGCCTGACCAGGGTCCTCCCGACGATCGGGTCACCGTCGAAGATCCGCGTCTGCCGTCCCCAGCGCACGAGCAGCGCGGGCAACAGGACGTACGACGCGATCCAGCACAGCACCATGCCGACCGCCCCGATGATCGCGAAGTCGGCGAACCCCTTGAAGCTGGTCGCCGCGAGCGAGCCGTACGCGATCGCGGCGCCGAGCGAGGCGATCGCGGTCGGCCGCAGCGTCCCGACGATCGCGGTCGCGAGGGCCTTGTCGGCATCGTGGCGCCGGTGCTCCTCGAGGTATCGGGCGATCAACAGGATCCCGTAGTTGACGCCGTTGCCCGCGATGATCGCGCCGAGGAACGCGGTCGCCGCATTGAGGTGGCCGACCGTCAACGCGGCGGCACCGAACGAGATCACCGTCGCGATAGCGAGCGTGCCGATCAGGAGCGCGAGCAGGGTCGCACTGCGGAAGTAGAGCGCGAGCACCACGGCGACGAGGAGGCCGGTGATCAAGCTCGACAGCAGCATCCCCTTCGTGATCGCGCGGTGCTCGGCGACCGCGGTGATCGCACTGCCGGACAACCCGATCTTCACCCTCGGGTGCGCGGCGATGACGCGCGATCGGATCTGCTCGAGCGCCTCGATCAGCTGTTCGCCTCGCTCGGCGTTGGTCGCGCGGAACGGGAGCCGGATCTGGAGGAGCGCGACCTTGCCGTCGGCGCTGACGTTGCTCAGGCGATCGACCTTGGCCTGGGCTTCGCGCCGCTTCGCCTCGAGCTCGTCGAGCTGCGCCCTGTCCTTGGCCTCGGCGGTTGGATCCTTGTCCTCGTCGAGATCGATGAACAGCGGATTCGCGGCGAGCTTGGCCTGCTCGATCCGCCGCACGAGGGCGTCGCGCGCGCGCACGAGCTCGTCGAGGGGGACGAGCAGGTGGCGATGCGCTTCGAGGAACGCGCGGATCTCCGCCTGATCGGTCGTGACATGCTCGACGAGGGTCGGCGGCAGCGCGCGGATCGCATCGGCGAGCGCGGAGACCGCGGCCGCGCGATCTTCGGGCGTGGCCGCGTCGACGATCACCAGCGTGGTGTCGGACGCCTTGACCCGGGCCTCGAGCTTGCGCAGATCGCGGACCGCGGGTGCGTCCTGCGGCAACAGGTACGAGAAGTCCGCGCGGAGCGGCAGGTGGAACCGGATCAGATAGATCCCGCCGGCGAGCAGCAGCAGGTGCGCGAGGACGATCGCGAGCACGTGCCGTGACAGCCACGCGACGTAGCGGCGCGCGAGGAGATCCGGTCGGCGGGTCACGCGGCGCTACTATGGCACCGCGCGGACGTCTGTCACGACAGGGGGCGAACGCGTTTCGTGCGGCCCGCGCGCTCGGGGCGCGAGCTCTTCGCTCGGACCTTGGGCGGATCGAGATCCGACACGGCGAGCTCCTGCATCTCGGCGGACAGCGCGAGCGCGGCGAGCTGGCCTGCGCCCGGGGACTCGCGCTCGAGCTCGGCGACCGTCAGCGCGGTGCTCGGATCGACGGCGCGACCGTCGAGGCGCACCTCGAAGTGCAGGTGGGGGCCGGTCGCGCGGCCGGTCGACCCGACCTGACCGATCCGCTGACCCGCGGTGATCACGGTGTCGCGCTTGGCTTCGATCCGGCGCAGGTGGCCGTACCGCGTGACGACGCCACCGCCGTGATCGACGTAGATCACGTTGCCGTATCCGCCCTGGCGGCCCGCGAATACGACGACGCCGTCGCCGGCGGCGAAGACCGGCGTGCCGGACCGCGCGCGGATGTCGTCACCACGGTGGAACTTGCGGTGCCTGCGGATCGGATCCTCGCGCCAGCCGAACCCCGAGGTCGCCCACGTCGACTCCGACGGCGCGACGGGCTGCGCGCTCAGCACGCTGAGATCGGGGATCCGGACGCCGGCGTCCTGCGCGAGGCGCGCGAGCCGGTCGGTCGCGCCGTGGAGGAGATCCCGGACCCCGAGCCGCCAGCGGATCATGCGGTCTACGAGGTCGTGCGGGACGAGCTCGATCTCGAAGAGGCTCGCGAACCGCGCGACGATCAGCGCCGGCGTCACCAGGTCATCGGGCTGCGCGACCGGCTCGACGCGGGTGCGCGCCACGGAGGACCCGGGGGCGGCGACGAGCAAGCCGAAGACGGCGATGGCGCGGAGCGAGGACATGCAGGGGCGAGGGAGGACCAGTTTTTTGCGAGGGAGGGCATCCGGTCAATGTAGGCATTTGGTTATTCGCTCTGATGTAAGCCAATGCCAGAATGCGCCATCGTGAAGTCTCGCTGGATCGTCATCGGGTTGCTGCTGATCTCCGCGACCGCGTTCGCGATGTCGGTGTGGGGAGGACGTTGGTGGTCGGTCGCCGACGTCACGATCGGGCCGTTCGGCTCGAAGCATTGCTTCGGCGGTGAGTGCAAGCACGCGGGGCTCGGCTGGATCGGCGGCACCGACCGCTGGATGCGCACGGGGATGGCGACCTGGGCCGCCGGTGTGCTGACGATGCTGTCGCTGCTCGGCGTCGCCGCCGCGGTCGCGTCGCGTCGCGTGCCCAGGCTCGCGGCGAAGATGACGCTCGTCGCGATCGCGACGACGGTGCTCGCGGGGATCTCGTTCATCGCCCAGTTCCCCGGCGTCGAGGGCGCGACGACGGATCGCGGCCTGTGGCTGTTCCTCGTCGGCGCGATCGTCGGGCTCGGCGCGACGGTGGCCGTGCTGCGCGCGCGCGTCGCCGCGTGATCAACCGAGGTGCGGTGGTGGTGTGACGGCGCGGACCGCCGCACGCGCCGCGTCGGCGTCGTCGAGGCGGAGCGCGTTGCGCGCCATCTGACGGACGACGAAGAACGCGAGCACCGTGAGCGCGATCGGGATCGCGATCATCATGCTCGCCAGCTCGCCGTGGCCCTCGAGGCGCATCGGCTGCTGGACGAAGATCGCGACGTCGTAGGCCCCGTGGAAAGCGACCGCGAGCAGGTAGCCACCGAGCAGGCCGAGCCCCTTGCCGTCGAATCGGCGGCGCGCGGCCATCGCGCCGATCATCCCCGTCCACATCGCGTGACCGGGCACGGCGAGCAGTGCGCGCGCCACCCACAAGTACATCTGCCCCGTCAGGGACGCCTGGTTGAGGAGATATCCGACGTTCTCGACGAGGGCGAACCCGAGGCCGGCGCGACTCGCATAGACGATTCCGTCCATCCGCTCGTCGAACTCGGGCTTGCGCCAGACGATCCAGTAGACGACCGCGATCTTGCATGCCTCCTCGACCGCGGCGGCGATGACAAACGCGTTGAACGAGGCGCCCTGGTAGGTGAACTGGGGGGTGACGCTCGCCCCGACCGCGTCGATCAGCTGGGTCTCGATGACGATTGCGGGGATCACCGAGAGCATCCCGACGAAGGCCACCAGCCGGCGGGTCCTCGCGGGCTCGGGCCGCTTGCGGTCGAGACGGTCGACCAGCCACATGGCCACGAGGGCCGGAATGGCACCTGAGAGGGCGACCTGAACGTTTGCGTTCACGGAATGCGAAGTATGCCCATGAAATGAGTCCGCTTGTCGACGAGACGGCGGCTTGACACGTCACCGTAAGCAGCCGATCCTTCTCGTGTGGCGCCGTCGGAGCCCACCACGGGCGTCCCCATGCGGGTCGGCCGGTATGAGGTGATCAGTCACCTTGCTACCGGCGGAATGGCGCAGATCTATCTTGCGAGGCAGTCGGGCCTCGGATCGTTCGAGCGCCACGTGGTGCTCAAGACGATCCTCCGCGAGCGCGCGAGCGATCAGCGGTTCGTCACGATGTTCCTGGACGAGGCCAAGCTCGCCGCGACCTTGAACCACCAGAACGTCGCGCAGGTCTACGAGGTCGACCAGGCCGACGGCGCCTACTTCATGGCGATGGAGTACGTCCACGGCGAGAACGCCCGGGCGATCCTCGAGACGACGCTCCGTCGTGGCTGGACGATCCCGCTCGAGCTCGCGATCATGATCATCAGCGGCGCGGCCGCGGGCCTGCACCACGCCCACGAGCGCCGCGGCAAGGGTGGCGCGCCGCTCAACATCGTCCATCGCGACGTGTCGCCGGCGAACATCATGGTCGGCTACGACGGCAGCGTGAAGGTCCTCGACTTCGGCATCGCGAAGGCGGAGGAGCGCGCGACCAAGACCGTCGGTGGCACGATCAAGGGCAAGTACGGGTACATGTCGCCCGAGCAGTGCAAGGGCAAGCCGATCGATCGCCGCAGCGACATCTTCGCGCTCGGCATCGTGCTCTACGAGCTGACGACGCTGCGCCGGGCGTTCAAGGGCAACGACGACTTCGAGACGATGAAGCGCATCGTCGCCGGTGACGTCGTGTTGCCGTCGATCGCCGTGCCCGGCTACCCGCGCGAGCTCGAGGCGATCGTGCTCACCGCGATGGCGAACGACTCTGCGGCGCGGTTCCAGACCGCGCAGGAGCTGCTCGAGGCGCTCGACGCGTTCGCGGTGCGCGCGAAGCTGACCGCCTCGAACACGGCGATGGGTCGGTTCATGACCCAGCTGTTCGGCAACAAGAAGGAGCCGTGGGTCGACCACCAGCAAGGTGGCGACAAGACCGAGATCAGCATCGAGGGTGGCGACGCCGAGGCCGAGCCCGATGTCGACAACGAGAAGACCTCCGTCGTCGAGCAGCACCAGATGCCGATCGAGGCCTTGCGCCCGCCAAACGAGCCCGTCGCCGCGCCTCGGCGTCAGTCGCCGGGCACCCAGCCGATGCCGCTGATGCGTCCGCCGGAGGAGGCCGATGCGTCCGCGTGGCAGGCGGCCGACTCCACGCACCAGCAGCGGCAGAGCGCGCGGATGCAGGCGCCGCGCTCGCCGTACGGGGCGGATCCCAACCAGGCGCACGCCGGCTTCCATGGCGCGCCGGCCTACCAGGATCCCCCCGCCAGCTCGACGATGAGCGGCAACCCGCCGCCGGGACGCCTGGGCCCGCCGCACCCGGGACAGCTGATCCAGCCGCAGGACGAGGTCAGTAATGTCGGCGCGACGCCGCTGGTGGACGATGCGAAGCTCGGCTGGAGCACGAACGTCGGCAACAAGCTGCAGGACCAGCCGCGCGGCGGAGGGGGCTCGACCCGGCTCCCGAGCGAGGTCGCGGACTACCGGATCAGGTCGAACACCGGCTGGATCCTGATCGCGGTCTTCCTGGTGCTCGGTCTAGCGGGCGCGGTCGCCGCGTTCATCCTGTACTGAACCGCGCCCACTAGCCGGGGCCAGGTCATTCGCGCTTGAGGCTCCCGTGGCTCGGTGCCATGGTCGCCGCATGGCTACCGCCGCGAGCACCCCGACCCCCGAGCGTCTGTCCAGCTACGATCCGGCGACCGGCGAGGTCGTCGGCACGGTGCCCGTGCACAGCGCCGCCGAGGTCGACGCGGCGGTCGCGCGGGCGCGGATCGCTGCGACCAGCTGGTCGCAGCTGTCGTTCGCGGCGCGCGGCGAGGAGCTGATCGCGTTCCGCAAGGCGCTCGCCGCGCATGCCGACGAGCTCGCCGAGTTGCTCCACCGCGAGAACGGCAAGCCGCTCCTCGAGGCGTACACCGAGGTGATGATGGCGCTCGGGCACCTCCAGCACGCGGTCGCGCGTGCCGAGATCGCGCTCGAGCCCAGGCGCGTGTCCGCGGGCATGCTCGCGAACTTCCGCGCGACGATCAGCTATCACCCGCTGGGCGTGATTGGCGTGATCGGTCCGTGGAACTATCCGCTGTTCACGCCGATGGGCTCGATCGCGTACGCGCTCGCCGCCGGAAACGCGGTCGTGTTCAAGCCGAGCGAGTTGACCCCGCTGCTCGCGGTCAAGGTCGCCGAGATCGCGGCAAAGACCTTCGCGCTTCCCGACCTCCTCCAGGTCGTGACCGGCGCTGGGCCGACCGGTGCCGCGCTCGCGAAGTCTGCCATCGACAAGGTCGCGTTCACGGGCTCCGCCGCGACGGGCAAGCGCGTGATGATGGCCGCGGCCGAGCGGCTGACCCCGGTGCTGCTCGAGCTCGGCGGCAAGGATCCGATGATCGTCACCGACGACGCGGATCTCGAGAAGGCGGCAGAGGCGTGCGTGTACGGGGCACTGACGAACGCCGGCCAGGCGTGCATCTCCGTCGAGCGCGTCTACGTCGCCGACGCCGTGCACGACCGGTTCGTCGACGAGGTCGTCAAGCAGGTCCGCGCGCTCAAGATCGGTGGCGACGACGGCCACCTCGGCGCGATGACGAGCACCGCGCAGGTCGCGATCGTCAAGGCCCACCTCGACGACGCGATCGCGAAGGGCGCGAAGGTCCTGACCGGCGGCCCCGACGCGATCAGCGGCAACTACATCCAGCCGACCGTCCTGACCGACGTCGATCACCGGATGAAGGTGATGAGCGACGAGACGTTCGGACCCGTGATCCCGATCCAGCGCGTCGGCTCACTCGACGAGGCGATCAAGCTCGCGAATGATTCGAACTACGGGCTCGGCTCGTCGGTGTTCGGCGGCAAGAATGCCCGCTCGATCGCCGCGAAGCTGCGCGCTGGCATGACCGCGATCAACTCGGTGATGGCGTTCTCGGGGATCCCGAGCCTGCCGTTCGGCGGCATCGGCGACTCGGGCTTTGGCCGGATCCACGGCGACGAGGGCATCCGCGAGTTCACGCGGATCAAGTCGACCGCGGAGCAGGTGATGTCGATCCCGATGAACATGATGAGCTTCCGCCAGCCCAAGGACATGACGAAGCGGCTGCGCGGGATGATCAAGCAGCTCTACGGTGACGGCGTCGTCGCGAAGGCCACCGACACGTGGCGCAAGTTCCGC
>Ga0102851_10002945_pt1 | contig 10456 bp, 9 predicted proteins | sample Mud3Dept3metaG_FD_79558 | JGI IMG/M metagenome (GOLD analysis project Ga0102851, IMG submission 79558) | Freshwater wetland microbial communities from Ohio, USA, analyzing the effect of biotic and abiotic controls - Mud 3 Core 4 Depth 3... | ecosystem: Environmental > Aquatic > Freshwater >...
CGCCACTTCGCCGCCGCCAAGCTCGCGCTGCGCAGCTACGGCCTGCGCTACGGCCGCTATCCCTTCCCCACCCTCACCATCGTCGATCCGCCCGTCGAGGCGTGGGGCGCGGGTGGCATGGAGTACCCGACCTTCATCACCGCCGGCACGAGCTGGCTCGTCCAGCACTGGCCGCTCGAAGGCGTCCGCCTGCCGGAGCTGGTCATCGTCCACGAGTTCGGCCACAACTACTGGTACGGGATGGTGGGCAGCAACGAGTTCGAGGAGTCCTGGCTCGACGAGGGGTTCACCGAGTACTCGACCGCGGTGACCATGGCCGCGGAGTGGGGCGAGACCGCGACCGCCGACCTGCCCGGCCTGCGCGTCGGCGCCTTCACGCTCAACTACGCCGGCAACCACCTCGACCGGCGCTTCGACCGCATCCGCACGCCGGCCTGGAAGTTCTCCTCCTCCGGCCAGTACGGGTTCAACTCCTACGGCCGGACCGCCCTCGTCCTCGCCACGCTCGAGCGCATGCTGGGCGAGGAGACGATGGCGCGCGTGATGCGCACCTACCACGAGCGCTGGCGCTTCCGTCACCCGGGGAGCCGCGACTTCTACGCGGTCGCGAGCGAGGTCGCCGGGCGCGACCTCTCGTTCTACTTCGACCAGGTGGTCGAGGGCAGCGGTGTCTTCGACGCCGCCGTGACCGAGCTCACCAGCCGTCCCGAGCGCGCCCCGCGCGGCAGCTTCGTGCGCGACGGCGAGCGCGGCCAGGTGACCGAGACGGAGGCGGCGGAGGAGGACGAGGCGGCCGAGTCGGGCGGCGCACGCGGCTACCGCAACCGGGTGATGCTCAAGCAGCTGGGCGAGGTGAAGCTGCCGGTCGAAGTCGAGCTCCGCTACGAGAACGACCGCACCGAGCGCCGCATCTGGGACGGCGCCGAGCGCTGGCTGCGCTGGGACGAAGTCGGGCCCGACCGGCTGCTCGAGGTGCGCATCGATCCCGAGCGCAGGCTCCCGCTCGACGCCAACCGCCTCAACGACTCGCGCCGGCTCGAGTCGGACCCGCGCGCCGCCGTGCTGTGGACGGCGCGCTTCCTGTTCGCGGTCCAGCAGGGTCTGGCCGCGCTCGGCCTCTAGGAGTCGAACCGTGTTCCTCGCCCACGCACTGAGAGGCTTCGAGCGCGCGGCGCGCGCGCCCCGTCTGGCGGCCGTGCTCTGGTCGCTCCACCTGCTCTTCGCCGTCGCGGCGGCCCTGCCGCTCGGCCTCTTCCTGTTCGGCGCGCTCGGGCACGCGCCCGAGGGCGACCGCCTGCTCGACGGCATGACGCTCGACCTGTTCGCGATCCTGGGCCGCGCGGCGGGCGGATTCGGAGCCCTGCTCGGGGCCGGACTCGCGACCGCCCTGCTGCTGGTCCTGCTCGGCAACGCGCTCGCCAGCGGCGGCGTGCTCGAGGCACTGACCAGCGCCGATCCGCGGCCCTTCCTGCACCGCTTCGGGCGGGGCGCCGGCCGCTTCTTCTGGCGCTTCCTGCGCATGGGGCTGGTCGCCCTGCCGAGCGCGGCGGTGGCGGCGGCGCTGCTGGGCGGACCGCTCCTCTACTGGCGCCGGCGCCTCGAGGAGAGCGGTCCGGAGACGACCCGCATCTTGCTCGGCCTCGCGGGCCTGGCGCTCGCCCTGCTCGGGATCGCCACGGTCACGATGGCGCTCGACCTCGCCCGCATCCGCGCCGTGCGCGAGGACCACCGGCGGCCGATCCGCCTCTTCTTCCGCTGCCTCGGCACCACGCTGCGCCACCCGGTGCGCCTGCTCGGGCTCTGGCTGGTCAACACGCTCGCCTTCTCGGCGCTGCTCGCGCTCTACGGGCTGCTCGCCTCGCTCGTGCCGGTGACGACCGGCGCCGGCATCGCCGCGCTCGTCGTCCTGCAACAGCTCGCGATGTTCGGCCGCGCCTTACTGCGCGTCGCGCTCTGGGCCGGCGAGCTGGGCGTCGCCGCCGACCTCGCCCGCCGCCATCGCTGGGGCGCCCCGCCGCTGGCCAGGCCGCGGATCCAGGCCCCGCCGCCGGAGCCCGCGCCGGACCCGGCCCCGGCCGGCTGAGCCCGCGCCTCCGCCCGGGCGTCCGGCCCTCGAACACCTCGACCGGAGGGTGTGAAGCTCCTCGCCGCGACCCCGCCGGCGCCGCTGCTAGACTCGCCGGCAGTGATCCGGACGACGAGACGCTGGATTCCCCTCCTGGTCGCCGTCGGCCTGTGCGCCGTCGGCTGCGCCGAGCCGGTGCTCGACGCCGAGGACCTCGACGACTCGATCGCCGACCTGCGCGACTCGCTCGACGCCGGCGAGCGCGGCAAGTTCGACGCCGCGGTCGATGTCGTGCGGCAGGCCGCGGCCGGCGAGGTCCCGGGAACGAAGGCCTTCTCGCTCAACGGCCTGACCGCCGCCGAAGTCCTGGCGGAGGCCGAGCGCATCGAGCTGCGCCGCGACCGCGCCATGGAGGAGGAGTCCGCCCGCGCCCACCTCGAGATCCTCGCCGCCGAGGAGGAGCTCGCCCGGTTGCGCGTGGTCGAGTTCGTGGCGCAGCCGATCGGCGACTCGAGGATGGAGGCCGACCTCACCGTCCGCAACGACCTCGAGTTCGCGGTCGAGACCGCCTGGCTCTCGATCGAGGTGGGCGTGCCCGGCGGGCAGGCCGCCGCCGGCGAGGAGTTCCTCTCCTTCCAGCCCCCCCTGCGCCGGGGCGAGCAGCGCACGGTGCGCATGCAGGTGCTGGGCGACGAGGCGCGCTCGCTGCCGGTCGAGCCGCCGGCGGAGCTGCGCTGCCGCTTCGTGATGGCGGAGCAGGGCGGAAAGGTCGCGCTCCAGGCGCCCACGCCCGACGAGCGGCAGCGAGCCGAGGCGTCCATCGCCGCGTCCGAGAAGCGCATCCAGGAGCTCGACGCCCGCCTGGCCGCGCTGCTGCCGGCCCCGAAGAAGTAGCAGCCCGCCTCGCGGGGCGTCGGGCGCCGGTTCCCGCGCGCGATATGCTCCGGCGGCGGAGCGCCTCTCGCTCCGCCCGAGTCTCCCGAGCCGACCGCTCGGAGACCTCCCTACGAGGTGTCGAATGCCCGCCACGACTTCCGTTGCCGAGTCCCTGATCGCCCTCGAGAACCGCTACGGCGCCCACAACTACCATCCCCTCGACGTCGTGGTCGAACGCGGCGAAGGCGTCTACCTCTGGGACGTCGACGGCCAGCGCTACATGGACTTCCTCTCGGCCTACTCCGCGGTCAACCAGGGCCACAACCACCCGCGCATCGCGGAAGCGCTCATCGCGCAGGCGCGGCGCCTGGCACTGACCTCGCGCGCCTTTCGCAACGACCGCTTCCCGCCCCTGCTCGAGAAGCTCTGTACCCTGACCGGCTTCGACATGGCGCTGCTCATGAACAGCGGAGCGGAGGCGGTGGAGACCGCGATCAAGGCCGTCCGCAAGTGGGGCTACGACCGCAAGGGCATCGCCTACCCCGAGGCCGAGATCGTCACCTTCGAGGGCAACTTCCACGGCCGCACCACGACCATCGTCGGCTTCTCCACCGACCCCGACAGCACCAACCGGTTCGGACCGTTCACTCCGGGCTTCGTGACCGTGCCCTACGGCGACCTCGAGGCCGCGCGCGCGGCGATCGGGCCGAAGACCTGTGCGGTGCTGGTCGAGCCGATCCAGGGCGAGGCCGGCGTGCTGATCCCGCCGCCCGGGTTCCTCAAGGGACTTCGGAAGCTCTGCGACGAGGCCGGCGTGCTCCTGATCCTCGACGAGATCCAGTCCGGACTGGGCCGCACCGGCAGGCTCTTCGCCTTCGAGCACGAGGGGATCCGGCCCGACGGCGTGACCATCGGCAAGGCGCTCTCGGGCGGCTTCTACCCGGTCTCGGCGTTCCTGGCGAAGAGAGAGGTCATGGACGTCTTCACCCCCGGCATCCACGGCTCGACCTTCGGCGGCAACCCGCTCGCCTGTGCGGTGGCCAGCGCCGCCCTCGACGTGCTCGTCGAGGAGCGCCTGGTCGAGAACGCGGCCACGCTCGGCCGGCACCTCGCCGAGCGGCTCGGCCAGCTGCGCTCGCCCAAGGTCAAGGCCGTGCGCTGCCTGGGCCTGTGGGCGGGCATCGACCTGCACGAGACCGCCGGCGGCGCGCGCAAGTACTGCCTGGCCCTGAAGGACCGCGGCATGCTGTGCAAGGACACCCACACCCACACCATCCGCCTGGCGCCGCCGCTGGTGATCACGAAGGACCAGCTGGACTGGGCGGTGGACCAGCTCCAGGCCGTGCTGGCGGACTAGCTCCTTGGAGCCGGCCGCCGGCGCCCGGCCTCGATTCACGGCGCGAGCTCGATCCCCTCCTGCTTCGCGTCCACGGTCGTGCCCGCCTCGCCGGCGAGGATGCGGCCGAGGTCCTCGAGGGCGCCGATCGCGGCGCGCTTGCCGGTCTTGGTGACGAAGCGGCAGGCGGCCGCGACCTTGGGGCCCATCGAACCGGCGGCGAACTCGTAACCGGCGAGCGCCGCGGGCGAGGCGCGGCGGATCGCGCGCTGTGCCGGGGTGCCCCAGTCCAGGCAGACGGCGGGAGCGTCGGTGAGCATGACGAAGACGTCGGCGCGCATCTCGCGCGCCAGCAGCTCCGAGGCGAGGTCTTTGTCGATCACGCACTCGGTACCGACCAGCCGGCGCTGGTCGCCGCCCTCGTACATGGTCGGGATGCCGCCGCCGCCCGCGGCGATCACGATCGTGCCGTGGCGCAGCAGCCAGCGGATCGGCCGGATCTCGAAGATGCGCTTGGGCTCCGGCGAGGCGACCACGCGCCGCCAGTGCTCGCCGTCGAGCTTGAAGATCCAGCCGCGCTCGGCGGCCAGGCGATCGGCCTCCGGCTTCGGGTAGACGGGCCCGATGAACTTGGTCGGGTTGGCGAACGCAGGGTCGTTCGGATCGACCTCGACCATGGTGAGGAGCGTCGCGAGCGGCCGGTGGAAGGGCACCAGGTTGCCCAGCTCCTGCTCGATCATGTAGCCGATCATGCCCTCGGTCTGAGCGCCGAGCACGTCGAGCGGATAGGTCTCGACCTGCTGGTAGGCCGCGCCCTGGAGCGCCAGCAGGCCGACCTGCGGGCCGTTGCCGTGGCCGATCACGAGCTGGTGCTGGGCCGCGACCGGGGCCAGCATCTCGGCCGCCAGGCGCACGTTGCGACGCTGGTTCTCGGCGCTCATCGCCTCGCCCCGCTTGAGCAGGGCGTTGCCGCCGAGCGCGACGACGACGAGCACGGATCAGTCCCCGAGGGTGGCGACCAGGATCGCCTTGATCGTGTGCATGCGGTTCTCGGCCTGGTCGAAGGCGACGTTGGCCTCCGACTCGAAGACGTCGTTGGTGACTTCCAGGCCGTTGGCGAGGCCGTAGGTCTCCGCGATCTGGCGGCCGATCGTGGTCTCGGTGTCGTGGAAGGCCGGCAGGCAGTGCATGAACTTCACGAGCGGGTTGCCGCTCGCCTGCATCAGTTCAGGGGTGACCTGGTAGGGCAGCAGCAGGTCGATGCGCTCCTTCCAGACCTCCTTGGGCTCGCCCAGCGAGACCCAGACATCGGTGTGCACGAAGTCGACCCCGGCGACCGCCTGCTTCGGGTCGTCGGTGAGCGCGAGGCGCGCGCCGGACTTCGCCTGCAGCTCGCGCGCGATCGCGACCACGTCCTCGGCGGGCCACAGCTTCCGGGGCCCGCAGATGCGCACGTCCATGCCCATCAGGCAGCCCGCCAGCATCAGCGAGTGCCCCATGTTGTTGCGCGTGTCGCCGAGGTAGGCGAAGCGGATCTCCTGGATCGGCTTCTCGGCGTGCTCGCGCATGGTCATGACGTCGGCGAGCACCTGGGTCGGGTGGTACTTGTCGGTCAGGCCGTTGAACACCGGCACGCCGGCGAAGGCGGCGAGCTCCTCGATGCCGCGCTGGCTGGCGCCGCGGTACTCGATGGCGTCGTACATGCGCCCGAGCACGCGCGCGGTGTCCTTGAACGACTCCTTGTGGCCGAGCTGCGAGCCGCCGGGGTCGAGATAGGTCACGTGGGCGCCCTGGTCGAAGCAGGCGACCTCGAAGGCGCAGCGCGTGCGGGTCGAGGTCTTCTCGAAGATCAGGCAGATCGCCTTGCCCTCGAGGTGGCGCTGCTCGGTGCGCGCGTACTTGGCGTGCTTGAGGTCCTGGGCCAGGTCGAGCAGGAAACGGAACTCGCGCTGGGAGAGGTCCTGCACGGTCAGCAGCGAGCGGTTGCGAAGGTTGAAGCTCATCGGGCCCTCCTCGGGTCCGGCGATCATCTCGCACCCCACCCGGCCGGTCGCCCGCTTTTCGGGTGGGCAGCGCACGGTGAAAGGTGCCAGCCGCTTGGTTATCCTATTGAAAAATCGATCCTTGCGGACGGCCTGTCGGGTCGATGACAAGCGGCTGGCACCTGGCGCGTAGGGCCGGCGCTCCGGCGCCTCCCGTATCCTCGGCCCTCACGACCGCGGGGCCCGGGGTCCCGCCCGAGGAACCCACTATGAAGCTGACCGAGTTCTTCGCCCAGCAGCTCGATCGGGAGGTGCCGATCTCGCGCCGCGTCCTGGCGAGAGTGCCCGAGGGGCGCCCGGACTGGAAGCCGCACGAGAAGTCGATGCAGCTCGGCTATCTCGCGACGCTGGTGGCGACGATGCCGTCCTGGCTGACGATGGCGATCGCGCAGGACACGCTCGACCTGGCGCCGACCAGCGGCCCCGGCTACAAGGCCCCGGAGTGGCGGACGAACGCCGAGCTGCTCGGCCATCTCGAGGCGGCGGCGGCGAGCGCCCGCGAGGCGCTGGCCGGCACGACTGACCGCCACCTGGCGACCGCCTGGCGCCTGCTCGTCGCGGGCCGCACGGTGGCCGAAAACCCGCGCCACGTGGTGATCGCCGACACCCTCTGCCACGCCGCGCACCACCGCGGCCAGCTCACCGTCTACCTGCGCCTGCTCGACATCCCGGTCCCCTCCGTCTACGGCCCGAGCGCGGACGAGCGCACGTTCTGACCCGGGCGCGCCCCGCCGTCCCGCGCGCGCCGGGGAGGTGCCGGGGAGATGCGCGAGGAAGGTGCCAGCCACCTGGTTATCTGCTTGGAACGCCGAAGCTTGCGCCCGGTCTCCTGGAAGGCTGACAAGTGGCTGGCACCTGGCCCGTGGCACCTGGCCCGTCGAGGCGCAGCGCGTTGCAGTGGGTTTCGCGCTGCTAGTGTCTGCAGCGGACTCCGGAGGCGACGATGGCGGCCGAAGACCGGCTGGTTCGATTCGCGGAGGAGGGGCTCCGGCGCGGCATCCCCCGCGAGCAGCTCGAGGCCGCGCTGTCGGGCGCCGGCTGGCGCGCGGAGGAGATCCGCGAGGCGCTCGGCTCGTTCGCGGACGCGGGGCTGCCCCTGCCGGTGCCGCGGCGCCGGCCCTATCTGTCCGCGCGCGAGGCCTTCCTCTACCTCGTGCTCTTCACCTCGCTCTATCTCTGGTGCTTCAACCTCGGCCTGCTCGCCTTCGAGCTGATCGACAGCGCGCTCCCCGACCCGGCGGCGCAGAGCTACCTCGGACGCGCCGACGAGACGATCCGCTGGGCGGTGGCCTGGATCGTGGTCGCCTTCCCGGTCTTCCTCGCGCTCTCCCGCGGCCTCGAGCGGAGCGTGCGCGCGGAGCCGACCAAGCGCGCCTCGCGCGTGCGCAAGTGGCTCACCTACCTGACGCTCTACGTGGCCGCGACGGTGGTGCTCTGCGATGTCGCAACGCTGGTCTACAAGACGCTGGGCGGTGAGCTCACGACGCGCTTCCTGCTCAAGGTGCTGACCGTGGCGGTGCTGGCGGGCGGAGTGTTCGGCTACTACCTCACCGACCTGCGCTCCGAGGAGCGTGAGGCCCGCTCGTGAACGCCGAACGCCGCCGGACACTCTGGGCCGCCGCGGCCACGCTCGCGGTCGCCGCAGGCCTGGTCGCAGCGCTCGTCCATCTCGGCTCCCCCGCCGAGCGGCGGCTGCGTCGTCTCGACGAGACGCGCATCGAGCGCCTGACCTCGCTGCGGAGGAGTCTCGAGTACGCCCTCGAGCACGACGGCGCCCTCCCGGCAGAGCTCGCCGCGCTCTCCGCCAGGCCTTGGGCGGACGCCGTCCACCGCGACCCGGAGACGAACCAGCCGTTCACCTACGAACGCCTGACCGACCGCAGCTTCCGCCTCTGCGCCACCTTCGCGCGCCCCTCCCCACCGCCGCCCCCCGACCAGGAGCCGGGCTTCTGGGCCCACCCCCAGGGCCGCCACTGCTTCGAGATCTCGGTCGAGCAGCGCCGCGAGTGAAACGGCTGGCACCTCGCGGCCGCAGCCGGGAGCCGCTGGTGCAGAATGCGCCGGTGCCGCCGGTAAACGAGCCGCCCACCCCCGCTGTTCCGGGTCCGGAGCCCGCGCCGCCGCCCCGTCGGCGACGCCGTCGTCCGCCCGCCGAGTGGGCGACTTGGGACGACGACCAGCTCCTCGGCCTGCGCCTGCGCGAGCTCGACCTGCCGCTCGGCGCCGAGGTCGAGCAGCGCGTCGGACAGCTCGGCGAGGAGCTCGCCGCTCGCGGTCTCGTCTTCCGCCCCCACGTCTGGCTCTCCGACGAGTGGTTCACGCCCGACGGCGTGCCCGGCATCGCCGTACCGTTCTACCTGGCCCACCCGCGGCTGGCGCGGCTCGAGATGCACCAGATGCTGGAGGTGGAGGGCGGCACGCCCGCCTGGTGCATGAAGATCCTGCGCCACGAGGCCGGTCACGCGATCGAAAACGCCTACCTGCTGCGCCGGCGACGCCGTCGGCGAGAGCTGTTCGGAAGCACGGCCGAGCCGTACCCGGAGTTCTACGCACCGCGCCCCTACAGCAAGAGCTTCGTCATCCACCTCGACGCCTGGTACGCGCAGGCGCATCCCGACGAGGACTTCGCCGAGACCTTCGCGGTCTGGCTGGATCCCGAATCGCGTTGGCGCGAGCGTTACCGGGACTGGCCGGCGCTGCGCAAGCTCGAGTACATGGACGCGCTCATGGCCTCGCTCGCCGGCCGGCCGCCGCGCGTGGTGTCGACCGCCGAGGTCGACCCGCTGCCGGCGCTCGACAGGACCTTGCGCCGCCACTACGAGGAGAAGCGCGCGCGTTACGGCGTCGACCGGCCGGCCTTCCATGACCGCGATCTCCGGCGGTTGTTCTCGGACGACCCGGCCTTCGCCCACCAGCCCACGGCGGCGGCGTTCATTACCCGCCACCGCCGCGAGATGCGCCGGCTCACCTCGCGCTGGACCAACGAGTACCAGTACACGATCGACCGGGTGCTCGACGACATGGTCGCGCGCTGCCGGCAGCTCGGGCTGCGGCTGGCGATGCCGGCCGAGCAGGCCAGGCTCGAGTTCGCGGTGCTCCTGGCGGTGCAGACCATGAACTACCTGCACAGCGGACGGCACCGGGTGGCGCTGTGAAGCGGCTGCGCGTGCTCGCCCTCGTCCACGAGGGCTTCGAGCCGCCGGCGGGCGCCACCGCCGAGCAGGCGCGCGCCGCCGACTGGCGCGCCGAGTTCGACGTCGTCGAATGCCTGCGCGGCCTCGGCCACGAGGTGCAGGTGCTCGCGGTCGGAGGCGCTCTCGACCCGATCCGTGCCGCCCTCGCCGAGCTCCGGCCCGACATCTCCTTCAACCTGCTCGAGAGCTTCGACGACGTCGCCCACTGGGACCAGAACGTCGTCGCCTACCTCGAGCTGCAGAAGGCGCGCTACTCCGGCTGCAACGCCCGCGGCATGATGCTCGGCCGCGACAAGGAGCTCACCAAGAAGCTGCTCACCTATCACCGCGTCCGGGTGCCGGATTTCGCGGTGGTGCGGCGCGGGCGGCGGTTCCGCCGGCCCGGGCGGCTCGCTTTCCCGCTCTTCGTCAAGTCGCGGGGGCTCGACGCCTCGACCGGCATCTCGCAGGCTTCGGTGGTCGAGAGCGACGAGAAACTGGCCGAGCGGGTGCGCTTCATCCACGAGAGCCTCGGCACCGACGCCCTGGTCGAGCGCTACATCGAGGGGCGGGAGCTCTACGTCGGAGTGATCGGCAATCGCCGCCTCGAAGCGCTGCCGATCTGGGAGCTCTCGTTCGAGAACATGCCCGAGGCGGCGCGCAAGATCGCCACCGAGCGGCTGAAGTGGAGCCTCTCCTACCAGCAGAAGCACGGCATCACGAGCGGTCCGGCGCGCGACCTGCCCGAAGGGCTCGAGCCGCACGTGCAGCGACTCTGCAAGCGGGTGTGCAACGTCCTCTACCTGACCGGCTACGCGCGCGTGGACCTGCGCCTCACGCCGGCCGGCGAGGTCTACGTCATCGAAGCCAACCCGAATCCCCAGATCGCGCGCGGCGAAGACTTCGCCGACGCCGCCGCCGCGGCCGGCATCGAGTACGGCCCCCTGCTCGAGCGCATCCTCAG
>Ga0102851_10002946_pt1 | contig 10453 bp, 5 predicted proteins | sample Mud3Dept3metaG_FD_79558 | JGI IMG/M metagenome (GOLD analysis project Ga0102851, IMG submission 79558) | Freshwater wetland microbial communities from Ohio, USA, analyzing the effect of biotic and abiotic controls - Mud 3 Core 4 Depth 3... | ecosystem: Environmental > Aquatic > Freshwater >...
CCGAACCTGGTCGAGACCGTAAAGGGTTATGCCAAGCAGGAGAAGGACGTGCTCGTGCAGGTGGTCGAGGCGCGCAGCAAGGTGGCGCAGATGCAGGTGCCGAAGGACATCCTCACCAACCCCGAGGCGTTCAAACAGTTCCAGCAGAACCAGGATGCCCTGTCGGGCGCGCTGTCGCGGCTGCTGGTGGTGGTCGAGAGATACCCGGACCTCAAGTCCAACCAGAACTTCCTCGCACTGCAGTCGCAGCTCGAGGGTACCGAGAACCGCATCAGCGTCGCGCGCCGCGACTACATCGAGGCGGTGAAGAAGTACAACACCGAGCTGCGTACCATCCCCGGCCGCTGGTGGGCGGCGCTGCTGTACTCCGATGCCAAGGTGCGCGAGACCTTCACGGTGCCGGAAGCCGCCAAGCAGGCGCCGCAGGTGAAGTTCTGACGCGATCTCCGGACTTGTAAGCCTCGCCTGACGAGCGGAAATCGATCCGTGGCATTATCGTTCGAACCGGTCCGCACCAGTCCGAAGGGTCCCTTCCCCCTCGAGGGGAGGGACAGCGGTTGCAAGTTTGAAGTTGCAGGTTTCAAGTTCGGTACGCTGGGGTTCGGGATTTCCGACAGGGCACGGTGCCGGAGCCGGGTGAGTACTGCACACTCACCACTTGCTACTCGACACTGCCTTGCTGACCCCATCCCCACCCCGACCCTCGGCAACCGCTCCCGGCGTTGCCCTACCTCGCGCATCCCTGCGCTCGTCACCTTCAAGGAGAGGGAACGCTTCCCCTTCTGCCGGCACGTCGCGCTGCTCCTGCGATGCGGCGCCGCCGCGCTTCTGGGATTGCTCACCGCAGCGGCACAGGCCGCCCCGCAATTCCCCGCCCTCACCGGCCGCGTGGTCGATGAGGCCGGCATTCTCTCGCCGCAGGCCGAGAGCGAGCTCACCAGCCAGCTCGCCGCGCACGAGCGCACCACCACCAACCAGGTGGTGGTGCTCACACTCAAGTCGCTCGACGGCTACGACATTGCCGATTACGGCTACCAGCTCGGCCGCTACTGGGCGATCGGCCAGAAGGACAAGAAGAACGGCGTCGTTTTGATCGTGGCGCCGACCGAAAGAAAGGTCCGCATTGAGGTCGGCTACGGTCTCGAAGGCACACTCACCGACGCCCTCAGCCGCGACATCATCGAGCGCGCGATCCGGCCGCCGTTCCGGCAGGGCAACTACGAGCAGGGCATCCGCGCCGGCGTCGGCGCGATTCTCCTGGCGCTGACCGGCGAGTACCAACCGGCCCCGCCGCCGGTGACCGCGGTTGGTGAGGGCGGTGGTTTCGGCTCGCTGGCGTTCCTGTTCCTGCTCGCCCCGCTGCTGGCGAGCTTTGGGCGCGGGCGCCCGGGCAAGCGTACAACCGGCGGCGCACGGCTGTGGACGGCGGCGGTGTTCGGCGGTGTCGCTGGTGCGGTGGTGTGGTTCATCGCCCATATCGTGCTGGTTGCGATCGCGGTCGGGGTGGTGGTGTTTGTGCTGGCACTGCTGTCGCGCGGGCAACTCGGCGGCCCCACCAGCGGCGGCTGGGGTTCAGGCGGAGGATGGAGCGGCGGGGGCGGCGGCTGGAGCAGTGGCGGTGGCGGCTTCTCCGGCGGCGGCGGTTCGTTCGGCGGCGGCGGGGCCTCGGGGGACTGGTGATGGCATTCCTGAACGACGACCAGAAACAGCAGCTGCGCGCGGCGATCCGCGCCGCCGAGTCGAAGACCAGCGGCGAGATCGTGACCGTGATCGCGGCCGCGAGCGGCAGCTATTTCTACTACCCCACGCTGTGGGCGGCGCTGCTCGCGATCCTGGCACCGCTGCCATTCACCGGCCTGCTGCTGTCGTTCGCACCGCTCGGCATCGTCGAACTGCAGCTGCTGGTGTTTGTGCTGTTGGCGCTGGCGCTGCGGTGGCCGCCGCTCAAGCTGCGGCTGGTGCCGCGCTCGGTGCAGCGCGACTACTGCGCGCGCCGCGCGCGCGAGCAGTTCCTCACCCAGGACCTGCACACCACCCGCCAGCGCACCGGCGTGCTGCTGTACGTGTCGGTCGCCGAGCGCCACGTCGAGCTTCTGGCCGACGCCGGCATCAATGAAAAGGTGGCGCCCGACACCTGGGAGCGGATCGTGCGCGAGTTCACCGCCCGGGTGAAAGCCGGCCAGGTGGCCGAAGGCTTCCTCGCCGCTGTCACGGCCGTCGGCCACGAGCTCGCCACCCATTTCCCGGCCGAAGGCGTGAACCCCAATGAGCTGCCGGATCATCTGGTGGAACTCTAAAATCCGCCGCCACCGCAGGCGCCCAGGATGGTTATGTAGGGCGGGGCCCTGCCCCACCAGACCAAACTGTTTACGTACCCTGAATTCCGGCGATGCCGGTGGGGCAGGACCCCACCCTACACATACTACCGAAGCTATTATGAATCGCGGCCGGGAGGCCGCTCCTACACGCTTCGTTCGTCATTCGGGGTCACCCCAACCGGCGAAGGCACAACGTAGGGCGCAATGGGCGCAGCGAATTGCGCCGCATGCGCCGCACAGCAATAGGCGGCGCGATCGCCGATCCGGGTAGGCAGAAACGCCGGGCCGGATTACGATGCCGTATCTAACCGACCAGGCACCGCACCGATGAACGCCGTGAAAATCACCCCTCGTGTCCTGCTGCTTCTCGGCTTCCTGGTCAGCGCCGGCCTGATGACTGCCGCGCTGTTCTTTCAGTACCAGATGGGCCTCGCGCCCTGCCCGCTGTGCATCGTGCAGCGCTGGTTCGTAATCGCGGTCGGCGTGGTGCTGCTGGCCGGCGCGCTGCACAATCCACGCGGCTGGGGGGTGCGGCTTTACGGCCTTGGCGCCATGGTGTTTGCCGGCCTCGGTGCCGCGGTGGCCGGGCGCCAGGTGTGGATCCAGCACCTGCCACCGGAGCAGCTGGGCGCGTGCGGCGCCGATCTCGATTACATGCTGCAGAACTTTCCGCTCGTGAAGACCGTCACCAAGCTGTGGGCCGGCACCACCGACTGCGCGACCGTGACCTGGAGCTTTCTCGGAATCAGCATGGCCGGGTGGATGGTGGTGTTCTTCACCGGCTTTGTCGTGCTGGGCGCCTGGCTGCTGTTGTTCACACGCACACCGAGCCGCGGCTGAGGCATTCAGCATGCAGGGTGGGCACGCAGTGCCCACGCGGAGATCGAATCGACAGCCCCAGCCAATGCGTGGGCACCAACAACGTGCCCACCCTACTCCTGCTGTGGCCGGAAAAGGCGCGTCCGCCAAAGTGGCGGACGCGCCTTCACTTCTCACTGCGGGCACCAGCGCCCGTGCATTACGGCGAGTTGTAGCGCTCGCGCAGAAACACGTCCGTGGCGTGGTTGGTGTCACCTTCGACCAGGTCGCTGGCCAGGGAATCGAACAACACGAAGACTCCGTCGGCGCTGACCAGCGGCGTGCTGAAGCCGGCGTCGCTGTCGGCCTCGCCGCCGTCGAGGGCGACGCTGACTCGTTCCGTGGCGGCGGTGCTGCGGATGCGCACGAACACGTCACCGTAGCCGCCAATGTCGGGGCCGCCGAGGTTGTCGGCGAACGAGATGAACGCCACGACGTTGCCGTCGGTGCTGACGCCGCCGATGAAGCTGTCGCCCCAGCTCGCCTGGCTGCCGTTGCTGGCGACACTCACCCGCTCCACCGCGCCGGTGGAGCGGTCGCGCAGGAACACGTCGAGATAGCCGTTGGTGTCACCGCTCACCAGGTTGGTGGCCTCGGAGCCAAACACCACCCAGCGGGCATCCGCGCTCATGATGCCGCCGTAATTGCCGCCGTTGGCCTGGACGCCGCCAACGCCGAGATTGACTCGCTCGGGGGCGCGCGTCACCCGGTCGTAGAGAAACAGGTCGGTGCTTGCGTTGGTATCCGCGGCGACGAGATTGCTGGCGGTCGACTGGAACAGCACGTAGCGGCCGTCGGCGCTGAGCTGCAGCGCCCCGCTGCCGGCGTTGGCCTGCGTGCCATCGGCAGCCACGCTGACGCGCTCGGTCGTGCCGGCCACCCGATCCCGTACGAATACATCCATCTGGCCGTTGGTGTCGCCGGCCGCCAGGTTGCTGGCGTAGGACTCGAAGGCCACATAGCGCCCGTCGGCGCTCACCGCCGGGTCGTAGCTGAAGCTGTTGGCCGGCGCACCGTCGCTCGCGACGCTGATGCGCTCGGTGGTGTGTGCGACCCGATCGTGCAGGTACACGTGGCAGTAGTAATGCTGTTCGCCGCTCACCAGGGTGGTGGCGTAAGAGTAATAGGCCACGTAACGCCCGTCGGCGCTGATGGAAGCACCGTAACTCCAGTTGTTGGCCTCGGTGCCGTCGCTTGCGATACTCACGCGCTCGATACCGCCGGTCGCGCGATCGTGAACGAACACGTCGCCCTTGGCGTTGGTGTCGCCGGCGACAAGGTTGCCGGCATCGGAGCTGAACGCCACGTAGCGTGTGTCCGGCGTCATGGCCACCCCGGAGCTCGATAAATTGCCCTGCGTACCGTCGGCGGCCACGCTCACCCGCACGGTGACGCCGGGCGGCGGCGGGGGCGGCTCAGGTGGGGGTGGAACCGGCTTGCGCGCGAATGCGGACAACGACAGCGTACACAGGAAGATGGCGATGGAAACGGAAACAAGACGGGGCGCTGCGGACCGCGGTGCGGACATGACTCGCTCCCTGAGTAATGTTAGTGGTATGAAAGAGTCTAGCCGCAACTTTGGCCGCCGCCAGTGATCGCAGTTGATTGGCACGTGCCCGTGGTCGGCGACGCTGTTGCGGCGGTCGCCCGCACCCGGCAGCACACGGGGGATATCGACCCGCCGGTTCTATTACTGAGCAGAACGGTAATTAGCGCATACCGCGGTATTTGTCGGGGTCCTTCTCCCTGTGGGAGAAGGACTCTCGCGCCGGGATGCGCAAAGCAAGGCAGGGGGCGGTTGCCGGGGAGGAGGCGAGCTTTACGGCGATTTCCCCCTCACCCCAAGCCTCGGCAACCGCTCCCTGCGTTGCCCTACCTCGCGCATCCCTGCGCTCGTCTCCCGGAGGGAGAGGGAGCAAACGCGACGCACGAGTTGCCGGCCGGATCAGTAGGGGTCGATGGTTTCCGCGGCAGATGACGGTTATCCTTCTTCCACCCCGCGTCACCGAACGGTCGACACCCTGACGATGCCAACCCGCGCCCTCGCGAACCTGGAGCGGATCAAGGACCACTACGGCGGCGCGAGCGCGGCACGCAAGCTCGCGCTGCTGCGCACCCTCGAGCGCACACGGCTCGGCGGCGCGCGCCAGGTGGAGCGGCTGCACGAGGTGTTGTGCTTCCTGCGCGCGTATCCGGACGACGCGCGCGTGGCCGGGCAGGTCGAGCGGATGCTGGCGCGCTTTGCCGGCCGCGCCGACCTCAAGATGCACCGCGAGGCGCTGACCGGCTCCGGGATCGCGGGCACCACCATCCGCTACTGTTTCTTCTGGCCGACCGCGCGCTGGCTCGCGCACCGCTGGCCGGGCGCGTTCCGGCTCGATCGCGACGACGGCGAGGCCGAGGACAACATCGCCGGCGCGCTGCCGCTGCTGGTCACGCCGCCCGAGGCACAGTGGCTGCGCGAACAACAGTCGCCCGGCTTCGACGCGCTCGATGCGCTGCGCGGGCGCGCAACCGACGCCACCTTTCTGGTGCGCGCCATCGAATCCCTGCCGGGCGACTCGTTTATCCATGAGTCGCTCTTCGACCGTCTCGACCCGATGTGCGAACTGCGCCCGGGCCGGGACACGCCAAGCCGCACGCGCGACCGCTATGCCGCCGCCCCGGCGATGTTTCGCCGCGCGCCGCTGCGCCGCAACCGGCCCGACCTGCGCACGGAGATCGAACGACCACCCCTGGCGGTACACGCGCTCTCGGCGCGCGAAGGCGCACTCCTGGTCGAGCTCGCCCGCGGGGCGATGATCACCCGCCAGCGCGATCTCGATGCGTTCGCCTACGGCGACGCCCGCGACGTGCGCATCGTGGACGACGGCGACGGTCTGGCGTTCGCGCTCGTCGGCGTGCTGCCCGAGCGCCGCACGCTGCTGCCGGCGGTGTACGGCATCCTCACGCTGCAGAACGGCGTACCGATCGGCTACTCGCAGGCCGACGTGCTCGCCGGCACCGCGGCGATTTCGTTCAACACCTTCCCGACCTTCCGCGGCGGCGAGACCGCGTACGGCTTCGCGCGCCTGCTCGCGACCGTGCGCCACGTGTTCGGCGCGACCTCGTTCAGCATCGAGCCGTATCAGCTCGGCAAGGGCAACGACGAGGGCATCGAGACCGGGGCGTGGTGGTTCTACTACAAGCTGGGCTTCCGGCCGCGCGCCGCGGCCGCACTGCGCATCGCGCGCACCGAGCTCGCGCGCATGAAGGCAAACCCGCGCCACCGCTCGTCGCCCGCCACGCTGCGCAAGCTCGCCGACTGGCACCTGCTTTTCGACCTTGACCCCGCGCACCCGCGCGAGCTTCCGCCGCTCGCGAACTTCGGCGAGCGCGTCGCCGCGCAACTCGCCCGGTCTCCGGCGGCGGATCGCGCCGGCGCACTCGACGCGGCGAGCGACGCGCTGATGCGCCTCACCGGGCTGCGATCACTGCGCGGCTTCACTGCGGGTGAGCGTCTGGCCTGGCGACGGTGGAGCCCGTTCATGCTGGCGCTGCCCGGCGTGGCACGCTGGAGCACCGCGGACTTGCGCGCCGTAGCGCGGGTGGTGCAGTCCAAGGGCGGCCGGCGCGAAAGCGACTTCGCCGCGCTTTTCGCCGCGCACCCGCGGCTGGTACGGGCATTGTTCTCGATGCGCTGACGCACAGCCCAACGCGGACAATCGATCAGCAGTCATTGCATGAATGCGTGGGCAGGCACTCGTGTCCACGCTGCCTGGCTGCACTGCAGCTTCGGCCGGGTCGCGGCCGCGATAGCGCAATGCTCGTTGACTCGTGCGCCGGGAGACTCACGATCTCCCCGGCGCAGCCGGGGAAGTCCTCGTACCAGCCTTGCCGCGCGCCCCGGTTCCCGCTGGTCAGTACGTACCGAGGACGTTCACGAACCAGCCGCGGCTGCGATAGGACAGATCGGTGAGATCGTCGGAGAAGTCGGTGAAGTTGTAACCGACGCCGATCTTGAAGTGCCGGTCGACGTGGCGGTACACGCCGAGCAGGGCGCCGGCCTTGGCGTCGCCGGCCTCTTCGGCGCTGAGGTAGCGCAGCTCGCCCATCACATCCCATTCGTGCACCACGTGCCAGTCGGCGCGCACGATCGCCAGCCAGGCACGGCTGTCGAACCAGTCGCTGCCGGTGATGCCGGAATCGCGCAACTGGCCGAAACGATAGCCGAGCTTGCCGCCCACCGACAGTTTCGGGATCAGGTCGTAGATTGCGTCCGCCGCCAGCACATGGCTGCGCTGCGCGTACGGATTGGCCTCGCCGCTGCCACCGACCTGCCCGGGGCTGGCGAGGTCCGAAAGGTAGCTGTAGCGGAACAGGGCGTTGAGCCGGTCGTTCAGCACCGGGCGATAGGCATAGCCCAGCACCAGCTCGGCATAGTCGGCGTCGGCGGTGCTGCGCTCGCCGGCATCGCTGATCGCGAAATTGAAGCGCCCAAGGAATCGCCAGTCCGCTGTGGTCTGGTAGCCGAGGGTGTTCTTCATCAACCAGGTGTCGCGCTCGCCGGTGGCATTGCCGTCCTCGATGCGGTACTCGACCACGCTGCCGTACTTCACCTTGTCGTGCTGGTAGCCGGCCGACACCGATACCGCGGTGCGGTCGAGATCGCCGGTCGCCGGATCGGAAGTGGTGCCCTTCTCCATCCTCAGGCCATAGGTCCAGCGGTCGTCGGCCGCGAGGTCGAGGCCGAAGGCGTGGATCAGGCCGGACGGTCCGCCGTCCGAGGTCTGGTAGCGCTCCTCGGCGTACACCGACAGGCTGTCGCTGTAGCGCGTCTTGGCGCCGCCGGTGAGCGTGCCGGTGCGGCCGCGGTAGCCGGTGTCGCTGCGGTTGCTGTCCAGAAGGTAATTCAGGTACACGCTGCTGCGGTCACTGACACGGTAGTCGGCCCCGAGCTTGCCGCCCACGCCGCCGTCGCCGTCGGTGACTTCGCCGCTGAGGGTGACGCGATTGTTGGCCTGGTAATGGCCGCCGGCGCCGTAGCGATCGTTCTCGGCGCGCGTGGCATCGCGCTGCGCCGTACCCTGCACCAGGCCGTATACCTCCCACGCGCCGGGCCGGTCTTCGTCGTCGGTCGGGTGCCAGGCGAGCTTGGCGGCGACGTCGGTGCGTGCGCCGGTCTCGGCCAGCAGCGCGCTGGCGCCGGCCGCGGCCGCGGTCTCGCGATCGTCGTGGCGCACCGCGAGGCTGGTGCTGACGCTCGGCGTGATGGCATAGGTGGCGCCGATTTCGGCGGCGTTGTACAGGCCTGAGCTGCTCCCGTCCTTGCTGTCGACCCGCGCCTGCAGTTCGAGATTGTCGGTGGCATAGCCCCGCGCCTGCAGGCCGGTCTGATCGACCGCTTCGCTGGTGAGCTGTCCCGGCGCGGAGTAGCCGTCCTCGCGCGACAGCCAGTAGCCCGACAGCGTGCCGGGGCGCGAGCTGGCGCCGGTCTCCTTGAGATCGATCGCCGCCTCGACACGCTGCGCGCCCGCCTCGATGCCGGGGGCGGCGGTCTGCGGCACCGGACTGAAGTCGAAGCCGCCGTTCTGCGACGACAGCGCGCCGCTCCCCGGGCCCTGCGAGGCCGCGCCTTCCATCTTTATATAGGTACCGGGTTTGTACCTCAGGGTGAGGTCGCCGCCGACGATCTGCTGCTCGCCGCCGAGCACGTCCTGCTTGTAGCCGGTCACGCCGATCTGCAGGTGATCGTTCAGCCAGTGCGAGGCGCGCCCGCCGGCGGTGAGATTGTCGATCGCGGTCACGCCCGGGGTGTATTCGTAACCGGCCACCAGGTAGACCGGGTGACCGGAAAGCGTGCCGGTCTTGACCAGGGTCGCCGCATCGGCGGTCGCCGACAGCGGCGCGCGCAGCACCACGCGGCCCTGCAGGTAGTTGATCTCGTAGTCCTGGCCGTACACCAGCGTGGTGGATTCGAGCACGATGCCGGAATCCTTGTCGCGCACCTCACGGCGCAGGCGCTCCGAACCCACCAGCACATCCTGGTTGTGCAGGTAGTAGAGCGAGCCGCCGGTGCCGCGGAACTCCTCGAGCGACGCGAGCGTGCCCGGGTCGGCGGCGAACGCCTCGACCTGGGTCTGTTTCTCGCCGAAGCCGGTCGCGTCCATGCTTCGGTACCGGCCCTGGGCGCCATACAGCGCGCGGCTGTAGTTCACGAGATCGGTGCCGGTCAGGCTGGTGTGGAAGCTGCCCCACAGGACATGGGAATCGTTCTTTTGCAGCTTCACGTAGAACTTGCCCTGGGTGGGCGCGTCCTCGACCAGGGTCGAGTCGTCGCCGTACACCGGGTAGTAGGCGTTCGGGTCGATGCGCCGCAGCAGGTAGCGCGGATCCTTGCTGTTGAAGTTCGTGAACAGGTCCTCGAATGGCTGTTCGCGGGTGTCGGCGCTCGCGGTCAGCAGAGTCTCGCCCTTGATTTTACCCTTCAGATAGAAGGCCAGGCGCCCGTCGACGTACACCTCTTCGCGATAGCGCTTGCTGTCGTCGCCGGTCACAAGCTGCGCCGGGCCCTTGACGTTGTTCTCACCGATGGTGAGATCGGCGAGCGCAACGTAGAACCAGTCGTCGACCGGGATGTAGAGATGGCGGCTGAACTCGGCGCGCCGCCCGTCGGTCCCGGTGGTGATTACGCTGACCACGTGATTGCCGGCCGGCAGGATCTGGCGCACGGCGAACTTGCCGGCGGCATCGACCGGCACCTCGCGGCCGAATACCTGCACGCGCGTGCCGGGTGCGAGTTTCTCGCCGTTGACCGTCACCGCGCCGCCGTGCACTGCGATGTTCGCGAGGCCGCGATGGTTTTCGCCGTAGCCGATCAGGTCCTCGCGCGCCGCAGCCTGTTCGTCGCCTAGCGGGCGGGCCTCGTCCAGCAGCCGCAGCAGCTTCGGCGTAGTCTCGTCGAAGCGCCCGCCGGCGTCGTACACGCGCAGCACGTACTGCAGCGCGTCGAGTCGGGTGTCGGCCGGCACCTGCCAGTCGATCCCGGTGTCGGTGTTCGGATCGAGCCCGACCACCGCGAGCGGCGCCTTCAGGGTCGACTCGCCGGCGGCGAAGATCCGCAGCTCGGCCTTGCGGATGAAGGCCGCGTAGTTGCTGTACGGCGTGAATCGCACCGTACCACCGCGCACCGCGCCGTCGGGCCGGGCGGTAACGTTCAGCACCGGCGTGGTCTCGAAGCCGTCGAAGCGCACCTGGATGTCGGCCTTTTCCAGCGCCACGTCGACGCAGCGCGTGAC
>Ga0102851_10002947_pt1 | contig 10453 bp, 13 predicted proteins | sample Mud3Dept3metaG_FD_79558 | JGI IMG/M metagenome (GOLD analysis project Ga0102851, IMG submission 79558) | Freshwater wetland microbial communities from Ohio, USA, analyzing the effect of biotic and abiotic controls - Mud 3 Core 4 Depth 3... | ecosystem: Environmental > Aquatic > Freshwater >...
ATTGAGCACCTTTTCGTAATCGATTTTTTTGGACAAAACCGTTTCTATCCCCTGCTAATCGAGGAGGAACAAGGATACCCCTGCGGTCATGAGCATCGCGAGGACAAGGACCGCAGGGACAAAAAAAGCGATGAGCACCCTGATATAAGAGACTCCGTGGATTTCACGAATCCCTATGAGTTGCACCCCTATCACCCAAAGGCTTGCGATGAGGCCGCCCACATAGGGGATCAGAGCCCAGAGCTGAGCGGCCTGGGAGTAGCAGATCGCCCTGAAAGTCGCCTCAAACCCGTTCTTCCCGCCGCCGACCACGCTCAGCAGTAGGTGAACCACGAGGCTCGTCATGCAGATCATGACCGTGGCCGCAAGAGAGCAAAGGACCGCCGCAGCCAAGAAGACAAGGCCGACCCCGTACTCGCCCATGAAGTCTACCTGGATCGAGGAAAGGCTCTCCTCGCCCATGAGAAACTGCCAGAAAAGCTCCAACATGAGCCCGATGGACCCGAAGAGGATTCCAAACGCGAGAGGTTCCCTCACCCCCCCCTCCACCGCAGTGCGTCGGAAAAAAGCCCTCGGAGAGAAAGCCGCTTGCCTGGCCGTCTTCAAAATCCCATCTCTCAGGCCCACCTCCGCCCGTCTTTCCCACGGAGGAGGAATACGGCCTTGTCGCTTTGCGCCAGCCCACCCCAGGGTAAAATCGAAGCGTTCCCTGCAGCGGGGACAGGTTGCCCACCGGACGCCTGGAGGGATCCTATCTTCGGCAAGCTGCTTTGAATACCCGCATTTGGGGCAAGTGACTTCCAGCGCCATCTTTTCAGCCTTTCCCTGTCGCTTATACACTATCGGGCTCTCGGGATAAAGCCTAAATATCAATGCAGTTGGTCGTCCGTTAGCCGTTCACGGTTCACCGTTCACCGTTCTCCGTTATCCGTAAACCCAAGAGGATCTGGCACATGAGCGGCAACCGGCCACGCTCAATTTAAACCCCTTGTTTTTACCTGAACACTTGAGTATCATGGCTTCACTCTGATTGGCCTGAACCCCCCTTCGAGATCGAGGAGGCGTGAGACACTACGGCCCTACATTGAACATACGCAAGGCCCCATTTCCCGGTGCTAGGGACATGGGGCTTTGTCTTTCCCGAGCTTCGTATTGGCGGGGATTAGGCGAAGCGAAAAAGCGAAGGGCGTGCAGCATCGGATGAAAACTGGAGGTCACAATTTGTGACCTCCAACCCTGTTGATATCTGGTCGCAATTTGTGACCACTTCTGGCGACACAGGATACGGACGGAGTTGAGCATGGCTTCCAAGCAATCGGTAATCCCGGGCGAGAGGATCGAGAAAGCGATTCTGCTAATCCGTGGTCTAAAGGTGATCTTGGATCGAGATCTCGCCGAGTTGTACGGCGTCACAACTGGGAATCTAAACAAGGCGGTAAAACGCAATCTGGACCGTTTTCCTTCGGATTTTATGTTTCAATTGAAGAAGGAAGAATACGAAGCTCTAAGGTTCCATTTTGGAATCTTAAAGAGGGGCCAGCATTCCAAATACCTGCCGTGTGCGTTCACTGAACAAGGTGTTGCCATGCTTTCAAGCGTTTTGAGGAGCAAACGTGCCGTTCATGTCAATATCGAAATAATGAGGGCATTCGTGAGGCTGAGGCAGATCTTGAGTGCACATAAAGAACTCGAAAAAAAACTTGAAGAGATGGAAATGAAATACGACGAGCAATTCCAGGTCGTCCTTGAAGCCATCCGCCAGCTCATGACGCCACCGGAACCAACGAAAAAGAAAATCGGGTTTGTAAACGAACCAGCGGCGCGGTATGGAAAAAAGAAGGGAGGGGCAGCGCGAAAGCAGGTCTGTGACGGCAACGTATAACATGAGGTATGTTCTTTCCGTGCCTTGTGCCCCTTGTGAAAGCTGGATTTTGAAGTGCACGAAGCCGCAGCGGCCTAGCGCAAAATGGTGAAGAGGAGATAGGGCAGGGGGCGGGCAGGGAAACGAGCAATTCAACCTAGTCAACACGTCAACCCGAGAGGGAGCATCCTGGGGTAAGGTGAACAAGGTTTTTGGAGGCGAACTGGAAAAGGTTATAAGCGAAATCAATTCAGCGATCGCCGCCTAATATGCATTAAAACTCACATCAATGTTGATGTTGATTATTTATGCTATCCAGTCTAAAGTACCACGAAAGAGACGCCAAGCATGGAGAAAGATCCAAAATGAAGCAGAAGACTAATTTTGACCTCTACCTCGAAGAACAGCTCAAAGATAAGGAGTTCGCCAAGCGGTTCAGAAGAGCTGGAGAAGCCTGGGATGTAGCCATTCAGCTTGCACAACTTCGGAGGTGGAGAGGCCTTTCACAAAAAGAATTGGCCAAGCGGGTCGGAACCTCACAGCAACAAATAAGCAGGTTGGAATCGCCTTCTTACGAAGGTCATACCCTGAGCATGCTCCGCCGCGTTGCTGAGGTTTTAGGAGCAAAAGTACGAGTAGAGATCGACAAAGAAAAGCACTCCGACCCTGGGAAGGTCTTTCATGAAAGCTCTAGAAAGAAAATGGCTTAAGAAGAGAGAAGAAAAGGCGATTGAAGACGCTGCGCGAACGGTGAAGAGCCAATTCCCCGTGGAGGAAATTATTCTCTTTGGGTCGAAGGCGCGCGGAGATCATGATGCTTTCTCGGATATCGACCTCTTACTGGTCACTACGAAGCCTCTGCACTGGAAAGAAGAAAAGGCGATCGTAGAAGTACTGTTTGATATTGGCATGACCCATGACGTCATTTTCACTCCCCTGTTTGTCTCAAAGGAAGAGTGGAAGGGTGGTGCGTTTGCAAGGTTCCCGATCTATGCGGAAATCCTTCGAGATGGAGCAGTCATCCAATGAGTCAGCGAGAAATCGTCGTCTATTGGCTTGAGAAGGCAGAGCAGGATCTTGCATCAGCCAAGGAGAACCTCTCCGCAGGACGGCTCCAGAATTCCGTGAGGGATGCCTATTTCGCCTGCTTCCGTTCTTTTTCTGCAGTGTTGATAAGGGCCGAGAGGACCTTCAGAAAGCACAGTGAGGTTAGATCTATTCTTCATAGAGACTATGTCAAGGGAAAGAAGCTGGCTGTGGAATGGGGTAAGCACTATGACTGGCTGTTTGAGAACAGGCAGAAGGCGGACTATCGGCCGCTTGTTGATTTTGATGTCGACCAAGTGCGGGACATCATCGAAAAGAGTGAAGGATTTCTCCGCGTGATGAAGACTATGAGCGAGAGCGAGTAGGGGCTCAGCTCTAAAATAGTTCTTGAAAATCCTGCTTGCCTGCCTCTGGCAGGTTAATCCTGTCTAATTCCAAAGGTATTTCATGACTGATATTGTTGGCAAACTCTGGGGATTCTGCCACACCCTACGCCACGACGGCATCGACTACGGCGATTACATCGAGCAGCTCACCTATCTTCTTTTCCTGAAGATGATCTAGGAAAAGGGCGCGGAGATCCCTGCTGAATATTCCTGGGCCGTGCTCCGGGAAAAATCAGGAACAGAGCTTACTGATCGCTACATGACCACTCTGAGGAAGCTGGGTGAAAAGAAAGGCATGCTCGGAGATATCTGTGCAGGAGCCATGTCCCGGTTCAGCAATCCGGTGAACCTGAAGCGCCTGGTGAACCTTATAGACGAAGTGGAATGGACCGGCCTCAACGTGGATGTAAAGGCAGCCGCCTATGAAGGCCTCCTGGAGAAGTCAGCGTCTGATTGAGCAGCGAGTTGAGGTGGAGCTTGCGCGGACAGAGAAGATGACTCAGGCGATACTTGCCAAAGCATTCCGCGGTGAACTGGTGCCCACAGAGGCTGAGCTTGGGCGCCAGGAAGGAGGGGCCGGAGGCTGAATTGGCACGGCCGTTCGATTCGGTTCATCGGTCCGGCGGTCGGGCCCGGACAGCAACCTGAAATTATGTTATAAGTGCCGACAAGCGGCTTCAAAAGAGGACTAGAGTATCCTCGTCTGCAAGGCGGGGGGTTTCCACCATCCCCGATAGGGACACTAAGGTCAGCGCTGTTAGCCTGAAGAGGCGCTTTCCGAGGAGGCGACAGGGAGAAACCATATGGCTTCGGCAAGGGAACGCAACACAAGAAGGATGATCAGCGAAATGGTCAATCGCATTGTGGAGCATTTCGATCCTGAGAAGATCATACTCTTCGGGTCACACGCACGAGGTGAGGCTGCACCGGACAGCGACGTGGACCTGCTCGTGGTGATGCCAGTTCAAGGCTCCAAGCGGGCGAAGCAGTTGGAAATCAGGGGGCTACTGCACGGTATTCGATTGGCCAAGGACATCGCCGTAAGCAGGCCAGAGGATTTTGACTGGCGGAAAGATATCGTTGGTACGATCGAATACCCGGCTACCAAAGAGGGGAAGGTGCTGTATGCCAGAGATCGAGAGGGTAATCACCGTCGTCGGCGAGTGGGTTAAGAAAGCCGAAAATGATTTAAAAAATGCTGTCTACACCTTGGAGATGGACGACGAATGCCCTACGGATACCGTTTGCTTTCACCCTCAGCAGGTCGTTGAGAAGTACCTAAAAGCCCTGCTCGTTTTCAAGGGGATTTCCTTTCCCAAGACTCACAATATCGAAGACATCATCGCTCTCCTGCCACCGAGCAGTCGCCCCAAACTTGCCGCGAAGGATCAGGACAAACTCACAGAGTATGCCACGGTCACTAGGTACCCGGGCGACTATGAACCGATCTTCTTGGATGAGGCAAAGAAGGCGGTTCGAATTGCCCGCCGTGCAAGGGGACAGATAAAAAAGCTCTTGCCGAAAGCGGTCCTGTCTCCCAGGAAATAACATGAAAGCTCCAACAAAGAGCGATCAAATTCGGCGAGGTTCGGTATTGGGCGAAGTGATATAACCCGAAGCATCTGGGTATCCGGCCGTGCCGTGGGCGGCTCATCTTAGGAACGGGAGAAGGAATTTAATCGAAGAAATTTCATGAAACAGTTGAGAGATGGAAGCATGGCCCAGCAGAGTATAGAATCCAAAATGGAAGTAATTCTTGAGAAGCTGAAGGAAGTCGGGGCTTCCGGCTTGACCAAGGGTGGACTTGGGATCAAGAATCCCAAAAGCGCGGGCGCTAGGGCTCTGAAGGCGCTGGAGGAGGAGCGGGAGGTCGCCAACCTCGGGACACCGAAGAAAACACGTTATGTCCTGATAGAATTCTACAAGCCGCTGGAAATCGCTTGTGACCAAGTGGAGTCGAACGCAAGAGAGTCCAAGTCATCTCGCCCTGACATCTTAGAGCTATTGTCGCGAAAGGATCTGGGAAAAGGTTGCGAGGGTGAGATCCACAAGAAGGTCGACGAAGCTGTCGATTGGCTTGTAAAAGAGCACAAGCTCTTGCGATTCCGAAGAGGGCGAAGCCTTTACTGCGTCCACGCAGAGAATGTGAAGGGCCTGCTCTTGGCTGAAGAGGCACCTCGTATCGATAGAACGGAAACGACGCTTCCTACGCGGGTTCCTGGGAGGCCGGAGGTTCTCGATGCGTACAGGCGTGTCAAAGAGCGTCTGGGATACAGCAATGTGGAGATATCTGAGCTCCAAAAGGAAATCGGGGTGCCGATGGATCATCTGAAAGCGTTCCTGCTTGACGAAAATCGAGGGGGGAGCGCAGTCTTGAGTCTCGGTGACTGGTCTCTCTCTTCAGAAGAGACCCGATCCGGCGCAATCGAGCTTCTTGGCAAACCTCATTTACTTGTGAAATTGAGAGACGAGGCTTGAGCCATGCAAATCAATCCATTTGATAATGTCATCGTCTCAGAACCTCGTCGGATCGAGAAACCAGTCAAGGGTTTAAATGAGTTTCCCCTGGCTGAGCTGCTCAATCAGTTTGAAGTTCTGGAGGCAGGAGAAATTCCGCGGAGCTCGAAAGTAGGCTCTGCGCTGTTCGTGATCTCCCCTGAGCCGGGCTATGGAAAGTCCCATCTTATCGGTCGCCTGTTCAAGGGCCTCCGCGGCCGAGCAACCCTTGTTTATCTGAGACCCTTTACCAACCCGAATTCGTGCTGGAAATCCATCCTGCTGAAAATGGTGCAGGAGATGGAATTCCCAGAAAGTGCGGAAACGGAATTTTGTAGCGAGGGGGATTATACACAGCTCGAAGGGCTTGCTCATGGCATTCTGAAGAACGTGGTGATTCACGGCCTGGAGGAGGGTACTATAACGACAAGAAACAAGGCCGCTTATCTGAAGTATTTCAAGAAGGTCTCTGTCTTGGAACTGCGAAAGAGCAGGAAGTGGAGCACTTGGGTCAGCGAGAAAGTCTCTTCTTTGGCTTCTCGGCTCAACAGGCAGTTACGGAGCGCAGGAATAGGGCTGAATGCGTCTGCGGGCTCATGGCTTGGAGTCCTGGGAAAATATGCCTACTCTCCCAAGAATTATGATACACGGCAAGCTTGCCTGGATTGGTTAAGGGGAGGAAGCGTTGATGAGGATCAGGCGGACTTGATCCACATAGGTAGAGCGGACCGTCCCAGCGCGGAACTGGCCCTCAACGATGTGAACGAGCTCTGCAAGGAAAGAATCATGGACTTCTGCTGCCTTGCAGGCTTTTACCGTCCCTTCCTCTTCTGCTTTGATCAAACGGAAACTTATGCTGTGGACCCGGTGAATGCGCAGACCTTCGGCTTGGTCATTCAGACTATGGTCGACGATTGCCTGAACCAAATGACCGTGATCACTGCGAACCAGGTTCCCTGGTTAAAAACCATTCAGCCCCATTGGCAAGAGGCCCACATCCATCGCCTGAAGCAGCCTCGGATTGAACTGGAATCATTGACCGAGCAACAGGCTGAAAAACTTCTAAAGCATCGGCTTGAAGGATGGGGTTTGCCGGAAAAGAAAACAGCGAAGATGGCGGAAAGAAAGTGGCTTGAGGATCTGTTTTCTAAGAAATCGGCCTGGGGTGTCAGGCAATTCCTCTATGAATGCGGTAAGCGGTGGAAGGCCTTGAGCGAGGGACCTGTCCTCGAGGAGCCGAAAGAAAAAGAAGTAGACCGCCTTTTCCAAAGCTATTTGCAGAAAGTCAGAGCGGAACCCAAGCGGATGGTTTTTGATCCGGATGTTCTTTTCTGGCTTGTTCGAGAGGTCGGTCGGGGTTTGCAGGGCGCAGCAGTGGAGGAATACAAAAGCCAAAAAGGTTACTTTGTTCTTCGCTGGAAAGCCGCCGGAGCGAACATCTATTTTGGTTTTGAGCCGGGATCCAATTGGAGCCGTTGGAGTGCCATCAATCGTGAGGCCAAGAGGTTATTTGATGGAGCTCCAGCAACCAAAGTCCTTTTTTTTAGAACCCCGGAGTTGAAAGAGATACCGTCGCCGACATGGAAATCCGCTCCTCAGTTGCAAGAGGGAAAAACCAAATATTTACACATCTTGCATCTGAACAAGCCGGAAATGGCTGAGCTCTATGCCAGCTATGATCTCTATTCGGATGCAGCGGAGGGAAACATACCCTTTGATCGAGAAAATGTTCTCACCTTTATCCGGAAACGGCTCACTTCCTTCTGGGCACGTGTTTTGGAAACCGATCCAGGAAAGTGGGAGACGCTACAAGAGGCTCCGGCCAAATCCATCAAGGAAGGGCCCAAAAAAAAACTCATTGATCAGGTTCGAGACATTGTCAAACGGGAGAAATTTCTCAGCCTCCAGGACCTGATGGCAAGAATCTCCCCGCCGGTTACCGAAGATCAACTCCATAACGCCCACTCTTGTATACGTGAAATCAAAGTTCATGTCAGCCCAACCATGACGGTGCTCCAATGGCGACCAGACGCATGACCGTTTCGGAATTGAAGTGTGCTGTTGCGGACCCTGAGTGGCGCCGAAAGTGGCTGCAAGGTGAAAAACCCTCGACCCAGTCCTTCTCGCCTCCTGGGACGCTGCCTGTTTACGGCAGTCTTTTTCATGAGACCGTGGAAGTGTTCGTGGAATGGCTCGTGGGGAAGGGGGCGAAGAAAGCCTCAAAACTTGAAGACAGAGATTCCATCTGGAGCGAAATGCATGATCGGTTTGCCGTAAAGAAACTGGACAGGCTCCTTCGGAACGGAAAAGTCGATTCGGCCTATCATCTCGTAAACGCCCTTAAAAGCTTCTGTCAGCAAGTTGCTCATTTGCGTGCGCGCACGCCGGAATTTCGTTCATGGAACGACGTCTACCTAGCCAAGGAGTTCCCTCTAAAGAGTATACCAGTTGACATAGGTCACGGTTCAATGCTCATCTCCGGGCAGCTTGATGCTGTCCGTTTTCACCCAGAGCACGATCTGGAGCTGGTGGACTACAAGCTCACCCACGGCGATCATATGAAGCATGACCTCCTCCAGCTTGCTATTTACGCAAAGCTGCTTTCCCTTGCGCGGCCAGGGCTCACTTTCCACGGCACCTTGGAGTATTATGAACCCGACCTGCACGAGGTTGTAGTCTCCAAGAAGGACTTAGACGGCCTTTTCAAAGATATGGTTAGGCCCGTTCTTCACGAAATAGCGGCACAAAAGCAGCCCTCCTCTGAACCCCATGAGAAAACTGCTTCCCCATGCAAGCCAGAGAAGAAAAGCGCAAAGGGAGCAAGGAGAAACCTCTCTGAGGCGATCAGGAAATGCTTTGCCGATTTCAAGCTGGAGGTAGAAGTGCTCGGCCAACAGGAGGCGCCCCAGCTCGTTCGATACAGAGTGAAGCCTGCCGCCGGAGTGAAAGTAATATCCTTGGCAAATCGCGCGGATGACCTAAAGGTTGCGCTTTCCCTGCCTCAAACCCCATTGGTCGAGCCCTCGAAGGGCGCCGTAATCATTGACATTCTCAAAGAGAAACCGGACCTGGTCTATTGGAAGGACGTGGTGTCGGATTCAGAATGCAGAAAACACAAAAGCCCCGTCTCATTTCCCGTGGGCCTCGGAGTCGATAATCAGGCCATCATCGCTGACTTTGCCGATCCCAATACCTGTCATTGTCTTGTCGCGGGGGCGTCCGGAAGCGGAAAAAGCGAATTCCTGAAGTGCTTGGTCGCCTCTCTCGTGCAGAAGAACGCGCCTGAGAACCTGAGACTAACCATCATCGACCCCAAGGTTCTAACATTTGGCAGCGTCTCTGAGCTCCCTCACCTGGCCGCTCCAGTCGTTACAGACGTGCAAGCAGCTTTACCCCACTTGCTCCATGCCGCAGAAGAAATGAATAAACGTTATCATATCTTGTTCCGTGAAGGCTTTGAGAACCTCAGCGATCGCTTCAAAGCAGGGAAGAAAGATGTTCCTTACCACGTGATTGTTTTTGATGAGTTTGCTGATCTCATTCTCTCGGACAAGAAAACGAAAAGGGAGTTTGAAAGTGTAGTAACCAGGCTTGCAGCAAAGGGACGTGCTGCCGGGATTCATCTTGTGTTGGCTACCCAGCGGCCTGACAGGAATGTGGTGACCGGCCTGATCAAGGCGAACCTGCCGTTAAAAGTCTGCATGCGAGTGATCAATGCAACCAATTCGAGTATTATTTTGGACCGAACGGGCGCGGAGAAACTTCTGGGAAGAGGGGACCTTCTGTGTGACCGGGGCAAGGGCATCGAGCGCGCCCAGTCACCCTATATTACTCAAGAGGAATTTCAAAGACTTGCCGGTTAAGTTACGTCAGTCTGTTGATCATGCGGCACTGGATTAAGGGTGCTTTCCACCAGCAGAAATCGGCCAAAATCTGCTGTTCCCCACAGGGTACCGGGGGGAACGCGTCATAGGTCGTCTGCTCATTGACATCTTTACCCTTCCAACCTATGATTTCCCTTCGTAAAGGAATCCGCCCTTGCCTATCCTTGATCACATAGCTCGCGTTCCCCTGTTTGAAGGTCTGCCCGATGGGCAGATTGAAGACCTGGCCATGATCGTAACGGATCAGACCTTCGGAAAAGCGGAAACCATCTTCTCTGAAGGCGAGGATGCAGACGGGTTCTATGTGGTCATCACCGGCCGCGTCAAAATATTCAAGCTGTCCCCCGATGGAAAAGAACAGATCCTGCACTTCTTCGGGCCAGGGGAACCCTTTGGTGAAGTGCCCGTTTTTACGGGTCAGCATTTTCCGGCCAGTGCCGAGGCTATGGAGGAAAGCCGAGTTTTCTTTTTCCCAAGAAAATCCTTTGTGGATCTCATCAAGAGGAACCCCTCTCTCGCTCTCAACATGCTGGCAGTTCTCTCCAAACGGCTCCGGCGATTCGCCGCCTTGATCGATGACCTGTCTTTAAAGGAAGTTCCCGGCCGGCTGGCTGCATACCTTCTTTACCTGAGCGATCAGAACAGGGGAGCAAAGGTTCTCGAACTCGCCGTCACCAAAGCCCAGCTCGCAAGCCTTCTGGGCACCATTCCGGAGACTCTCTCCCGCATTCTCGGAAAACTGAGCTCCCAAGGCTTGATTGAAAGCGACGGCCGCCGGA
>Ga0102851_10002948_pt1 | contig 10449 bp, 9 predicted proteins | sample Mud3Dept3metaG_FD_79558 | JGI IMG/M metagenome (GOLD analysis project Ga0102851, IMG submission 79558) | Freshwater wetland microbial communities from Ohio, USA, analyzing the effect of biotic and abiotic controls - Mud 3 Core 4 Depth 3... | ecosystem: Environmental > Aquatic > Freshwater >...
GATTATGGTGGGTGGAAAAGGGGGGGTGGGTAAGACGACCGTTTCAGCCGCCCTTGCCTTCCATTTCGCCGCGTCAGGGGATAAAAACCTGGTGATTTCCTCCGATCCCACCCCATCTCTCTCGGATATCTTCGAGACCGAGATCGGGAGCAGGGAAAAGAGCATACCCGGAGTGGAGGGTCTCTACGGCCTGGAGATCAGCTCTGAAGTGATTTTGCAGCGATGGAAGGAGAAGTTCGGGCCCGAAATCTACGAAGTCATCTCCGCTTTTTCCAACCTGGATTATGATTTTGTGGATTACATCGGAGGGGCGCCCGGGATCGAAGAGGAATACATGCTCCACACGATTCTGGAACTGGTGGAGAGCGGAACCTACCAAAGAGTCATCTGGGACACGGCCCCGGCCGGCCATACCCTGCGCCTCCTCCACCTTCCTCAGCTCTTCCTCAACCACCTGGAGGCAGCCGCCCGCTTTTACATGAACCTGTACGGAACCTTGGAAAAGATCGCCAGCACGGTCCGGTTGAAGAAGAGCAAACGGACCATCCTCCAGATCATCGAGGGATGGAAGGGGCTGTCCCAGAAGGTTCTCGATTTCATACGGGACCCGGAGGAAACCGCTTATGTCGTCGTGACCATCGCCGAGGCCCTGGGAGTTCGATTGACCGAACGGCTGCTGAAAGATTTTGACGAATCTCGCCTCACCGTCGGCCATCTGATCGTGAACAACCTGGTCCAAGAGGCCGACTGCGATTTTCACCGCCAGCGGCAGGCCATGCACCGGAAGTATTTGAAGGAGCTCCGCGATCAGTACGGGAAGCGGATGACCCTTGTCGAGATCCCCCTCCTTCCCTACGAGGTCCGGGGGGTGAAGAGAATTGCTCAGGTGGCGGAGGTCCTCTTTCCTCCGAGGCCGGGTTAAAAAACATCCGATTGGATTTGGGGCATGTTGGGGGCGTAGTGAAATCCGGGTTCAATGGCTTGATTTTCTTAGAAACTGGAATGTAGGTCTCTGGGGAAGGGTTTTCGACTCCGAACTCTGAACCCCGAACCGGTTTTCCGAGGGTCCCGATGAAGGAAATCGCAGAAAGACCTACCCTTCTCCCGAATCTCGTTTACGCAGGACTGCTCCTCCTGGGACTCTACCTGGCGAGCCTTTACGGTTATCTCCTCTTTCACAGCATCGCTGAAGCCTTTAGCATCGCCATCGCTTTCAATATCTTCGTTCTCGCCTGGAATTCCCGTTCGATCATCGACAACCCCTATCTGGTTTTCATCGGGATCGCCTATTTCTTTGTGGGAGGATTGGATTTTTTGCATACCCTGGCCTACAAGGGAATGGGGGTCTTCACCGGGTACTCAACAAACCTCCCCACCCAGCTCTGGATCGCGGCCCGATACCTGCAGAGCCTCTCTTTTCTCATCGCCCCTTGGCTCATGAAACGGAAGGTCCATTATCCTTCCGTACTGTGTATGTACCTGATCGCCACGCTCTTCCTGGGCCTGTCCATCTTTGCCTGGAACCTCTTTCCGGACTGCTACGTGGAGGGAGTCGGCCTGACCCGCTTTAAAATCATCAGTGAGTACGTAATTTCTTCTCTGTTCGCGCTGGCCATTGTTTTTCTCCTGAAACGAAGGGAAGATTTTGACCCCCAGGTCCTTCGCCTTTTGGGCCTTTCTCTCGTCTTGACGGTTTTCTCCGAGCTGGCCTTTACCTTCTATGTGGATGTCTACGGCTTTTTCAACCATCTGGGACATTTTTTCAAAGTGGCGGCCTTTTACCTTTTTTACAAGGCGATGATCGAAACCGCGTTGGTTACTCCCTACCATCTCCTTTTCCGCAACCTCAAGCAGAGCGAAGAGGCGCTCCGCCGGGCCCATACCGATTTGGAGCTCAGGGTACAAGACCGGACAGCGGAATTGACTCGGGCCTATGAAACCCTGAAGGTCGAGGTGGACATGCGGCAGCGGACGGAAGAAGCCCTGCGGGATTCGGAGAGAAAATACAGCCAGGTGGTAGAGAGCTCCCTGACCGGGATTTATATCGACCAGGATACGGCCATTGTTTTCTGTAACCAGCGGTTTGCAGATATTTTCGGCTATTCCCGGGAGGAAATGATCGGGCTTGAGTCTTGGAAGCTGGTCCATCCGGAGGATCGGGCGATGACCGATGAATGGCGCCAGATGAGGCTCCGGGGAGAACCGGCTCCCGCAGAGTATGAAGCCCGGGGGTTGACCAAGGACGGGCGGACCCTCTGGGTGGTGCGCCGCAATACCCGCATGGAATTCCGGGGGCGACCGGCGATCCTGGGAAACATCGTGAACATAACCCGGAGAAAAGAGATGGAGGAAGCTCTGAAGGAATCGGAAAAGGAACTCCGCCTCCTTTCCTCCCAGCTCCTCGCCGCCCAGGAGGGCGAGCGCAAACGGATCGCCCAGGAGCTCCATGACAGTATCGGACAGACGCTGGTGGCCATCAAATTTGCCGTGGAGAGAAAAATCAGCCAGATGGGGGATGGAAATGCGCCTCCGGGGATTTCGCTGGAAGACATTCTTTCCATGTTGAAGAACGGGGTGGAAGAGACCCGCAGGATCATGACCAATCTCCGCCCCTCCATCTTGGACGACCTGGGAATTCTGGCCACGATAAACTGGTTCCTGCGGGAATTTCAGAAAGTGTATCCTCAAATTCGGATTCAGAAGCAGATCGAGGCCCGGGAGGAAGAGGTCCCTGAAAATCTGAAAATCGTAATCTTTCGAATTCTGCAGGAAGCCTTGAATAACATTGCCAAACACAGCCAGGGCAATCGCGTCGTCCTGACCCTGGGAAAGAGGAATTACCGGATGATCTTGAAAATTCGGGATAATGGAGTCGGCTTTTACCCGGGAAACTGCCCCAGGGGTCTGGGACTCTCCAGCATCAAAGAAAGGGTCCAGCTTTCCGGGGGGATCTTCATTCTCGAATCCAGCCCGGGGAAGGGCACCTGCCTGGAGGTAAGATGGCCGGCGACTTGAAGAAAAAGCGCATAGGGCATAGGGCAGAGAGCATAGGGTTATAAAGACAAAGGAAGATCGCTTAAGAAAGGACGAAGGGAATGGCGAAATTCAGGTTTCAGGACCTAAAAATTTGGCAGTCTTCCATCCAAATCGCAGATGAGCTTTTTGATTTGGCGGACCTGTTGGAAAGGAAAAAGCTATATCGTTTTGCCGAGCAGCTGCGGGGAGCGGTAATGTCCATCTCTAATAATATAGCCGAAGGTTCGGGATCATCTTCCACCAAGGAATTTAAACTATTCTTAAATGTAGCTCGACGGTCGGCCTATGAAATTGCGAATATTATGATTCTCCTGCAAAGAAGAAATATCCTCGATGAAACGAATTTGAAAAGGTCTTTGGACCAACTTGATTATCTTTGCAGGCAAATCACCAATTTTCAGAGGTCTTTGAAGTAACCCTATGCTCTATGCCCTTTGCTCTATGCGCCTTTTCATTTGGTGATCAGTCCCTTCTCAATGGCCAGGGTGGTCAGGGCGGATACGCTGTGCAGGTCCAGCTTCTGCATGAGGTTGGCCCGGTGCTTCTCGACAGTCTTTACGCTGATGCAGAGAAAATCGGCGATGTCCTTATTCTTATACCCCTCGGCGATCAGCTTTAAAATTCCCCGTTCCCGGGCGGTCAGGCTCTCCCAGGGCGTGGAAGCCCTTTGGGGCTTTTTGGTTTCCAGATACCCTTCGATGACTCTGGCCGAAATTCCAGGGCTGATAAAAAACTTCCCCTCCAGCACGCTCTTGATGGCCATGCGCAGTTCGGCGTTCGTGGAATCCTTCAGAACATACCCGTCCGCCCCCGCCTGAAGGGTGGCGACGATGTATTCGTCGGTCTTGTGGACCGTGAGGACCAAGACTTTCGTATCGGGAGCCCTTTTTTTGATCTCCCGGATGGCGTCCATGCCGTTCATCCGGGGCATGGAAAGGTCCATGAGGACCAACGCGGGTTTCACCTTTTCCACACAGCGGATGGCTTCCTGCCCATCTTCCGCCTCCCCCGCGATTTCCAGTTCCGGGTCCGAGGATAAAAGGGCCCGCAAACCTTCTCGAAGGATGGTATGGTCCTCGGCGATCACGATTCTCTGCTTTTCTGCCATGATCGGCTTGCCTCCGGATTGAAAGGCGCACCCAAGCGATTTATCATCGCCGCCTGGGCCGGGCCTTTAAGCCCTACCTTGCTTCATACCCAAAATACTGTGTCCTTGGGGTCTAAATACTGTTCTGACCCTATTTACCATGGGCTGAATGGTTAGTAAAGTATTTTGTGTGGCCAAATCTCCTGCGATTCGAGAATTTCCCAAAGTATGCGTTTTTTTAAGACTTTAATCGTCGAGGACAATCCTCTCTTCCGCCAGACGATCATGGAGATTCTGAGCCATCAGTTCCCCTCCATGGTCCTGGAGGGAGCGTCAGACAGCAAAACCGCTCTGGAGAAAATCGAAGACTCCCTTCCTGACCTGATCTTCATGGACATCCGGCTGGCGGGGGAAAATGGCCTTCACTTGACCGAACATATCAAAAGGAGGCATCCTCAAATCATTGTGGCCATTCTGACCAGCTATGATTGGCCGGAATACCGGGAAGCGGCTTACAAGTTCGGGGCTAACTATTTCATCATGAAAGGCTCTTCCACCAACCGCGAAATTGTGGAAATGATCGAATCCGTCCTGGACAAGCTGGGGTTTGGACCCAATGGACGGCTGCAGAATACTCTTTCCTGAAAAAATGCTTGAATTCCCTTCCCCATTCATTTCCCCTCGGTTTATTCTCTTTTCAAAAGAGATGAATTCGTAAAAAGTCGAAATTCCTTAAATTTCGTCATTCTTGCGAAAGCGGGAATCCAGTTAAATCAAGCAGTTCTGGGCTCCCGCCTCCGCGGGAGCGACGGCTTTTTTGACTTTTTACGAGATCATCAAAAGTTATATAATAGTAGCGTTATCGGGACTCATCCTACAAGGATAGCCATTCTGCAAAGAACAAAGGGGTCTCTCCTTCCGCCCCATGGAGTTGGACGGCGGGGTAAAAGACGGGAACGGAAGGACGGAAAAAATGAGGCTCCGGAAAGTTTCTTCTTATGCCCATCGTGACTGCGCTGGGGGCGGAACCCCCTCTCATTGTTTCCCTGGACATCGGCACGTCTTCGATTCGGGCCTCCCTTTTTGACCGGACGGGAGGGCCGTGGAAGGGCTGACGGCTCGTAAGGGCAACGAAATCCAGACGAGTTCGGAGGGAGCGGCCGAAGCGGACCCCGATTCTATCCTCCAATCCATCTTTGAATGCCTGGATCAACTGATGGAAAAGATCCGGCCCCTGAAATCCGGCATCGGGGGAGTCGCCGCCTGCACCTTCGTCAACAACGTTCTGGGAATCGACGAAAACCACCGGGCCGTCACTCCTCTCACCACCTATGCCGATACCCGGGCGGAACAAGAGGTAGCCGGACTGCAGGCCGAATTTGATGAAGGTTTGGTGCACGACCGGACGGGCTGCCGCTTCCACCCGAGCTACCTGCCGGCTCGCTTCCGCTGGATGGCCCGGGTTCATCTGGAGTGGCTCAGAAGGGTTGCCCGCTGGGTTTCCATCGGGGAATACCTGGAATTAAAGCTTTTCGGGGAGACCGCGGTCAGTCATTCCGTGGCTTCCTGGACCGGGCTGCAGGATCGCTTCCGGTTGGCCTGGGATGCGTCTCTCCTGGCCGGTCTTCCCGTGGGGTTAGAAAAGCTTTCCCCCCTGACCGATGTGAACCGCCCCCGGCGCGGGTTACGTTCCGAGTTTGCCGCGCGCTGGCCGGAGCTGGCCGATGTCCCCTGGTTTCCCGCGGTTGGCGATGGGGCCGCTGCCAACGTGGGAAGCGGATGTATATCTTCCGGACAGGTCGCTGTGACCATGGGGACTACAAGCGCTCTGCGGGCGGTTCTTTCCCAGCCTCCCGAGCATCTCCCGGCCGGATTGTGGTGTTACCGGGTGGATGGGAAAAGGTCTCTGCTGGGTGGCGCCCTGAGTGAGGGGGGGAGCGTTTTTGCCTGGATGAAGGATACCTTGAGCCTGGGCGATTATCCGGACATCGAGACGGCTCTGGCCGCCATGGAGCCCGACTCCCACGGTTTGACCCTGCTGCCTTTCCTGGCAGGAGAGCGCGCTCCGGGCTGGGCCGGGCAGGCCCGAGCCGCCATTCAGGGCCTCTCCCTGGCGACTACACCCTTGGAAATTCTCCGGGCGGCCATGGAAGCAGTTGGCTACCGATTGTTCCTGGTCTTTGAACTGCTACAACCCATGATCTCCGGGGAGCCTCAGGTTGTGGCCAGCGGCGGAGCCCTGCTCGGATCTCCGGCCTGGCTCCAAATCGTGACCGATGTGCTCGGAAGGCCGGTAAGCGTATGCGGTGTGGCCGAGGCCACCAGCCGGGGAGCGGCCCTGCTGGCCCTGGAAGCCCTGGGAGTCATCCGCGATCTGCAGGAGGTTCCCCACTTCATCCTTCCAGGATGCCAGCCGGATCCCCATCGGCATGCCCGGTACCGTCGTGCAATCGGGAGGCAGGAAGAGTTCTACCGTAAGCTAATCGGGGCGAAAAAATCCGAATCTCGAAATTCGGTATGAATTCAGCCTTTTGAAATGGCCTTCTTAAATACCCCCCGCCCCCCTTTTTCCAGGGGGGGGAACTGGGAGGATTTCGGCGGATGCCTTGCTCAAAAAGCTATAGGATTACCGGTTTTGATAATCCTGAAAATCTGCGTTCCTCTGCCCCCCAATCTATCGTTTTTTTTATTTCAGGGCGGCAATAATCCCCCGGCAAAACGCGGGAAGGTCATCCGGGATGCGGGACGTGATGAGGTTACCGTCTCTCACCACTTCCTGGTCCACATAGGTGGCGCCGGCATTCACCACGTCGTCCTTGATCGCCGAAACGCAGGTGGCCTTTTTCCCCTTGAGAATTCCCGCTGAAACGAGCACCCATCCCGCGTGGCAGATGGCCGCCACGATTTTCCCCTGATTGTAGCAGTCGCGAACCAGCTTGAGCATGGCCGCGTTCCGGCGCATGCGGTCGGGGGCGAATCCGCCGGGAACGATCACTGCGTCGAAGTCCCCCGCGCTGACCGATTCCGCTGCCACTCCTCCCGGGGCGGGCAGCCCGACCTTGCTGTGATATTCCTTGGCCCCGGTGCCCACCACGGTAACCTTGGCCCCCGCCTCTTTCATCCGGTAGTAGGGATACCAGAACTCATGCTCCTGGTACATGTCTTCGATCAAAATGGCAACCCGTTTTCCTTCCAACTCCATAAAGCCCTCCTTTAATTTTTTCGAACCGTATATTTCATTATATCGATCCCATCCCCGGTCACCAAGAGAATTAGTTCGGAGTAATGAGTTCGGAGCCGATGTAGGGGCGATTCATGAATCGCCCCTACGCCTTGGGATATTGGCTACCGAGCCAAATTTTCCAGCGAATCGTTGCGGGAAAAGCCTGGTTTCTTGGGAAGTCTTTTAACCTGAAACTTGAAACCCGAAACCTGTTTCTCATGCCTTTGCTCCTTGACTTCAGGCCATTTCCTGGGATATGAAAGAGAAGGAGATGACCGCACGGACGGACCCGGGTCATACCGATGCAAATCGAATAGAGGATCATGGGAAGGAAAGATCATGTCTGTGATTACCCTGAATGAACCGGGAAAAGAACTCCTCATGATGGGCAACGAGGCCATTGCCCGGGGAGCCCTGGAAGCCGGAGTCAAGGTGGGGGCCGCTTATCCGGGAACGCCTTCCACCGATATCATCGAGAACCTGGCCGGCGTAGCCTCGCAGATGGGACTCTATGTGGAGTGGTCGATCAATGAAAAGGTCGCCCTGGAAGTGGCTTCCTCGGCCTCCTTCTCCGGGCTTCGGGCCATCTGCGCCATGAAGCAGAACGGGATGAATGTAGCCTCCGACTACCTGCTGACTCTGAACCTGGTGGGAGTCAAAACCGGCCTGGTCCTGGTGGCCTGCGACGACCCCCAGGGCCATTCCAGCAACAACGAGCAGGACTCCCGGCTCTTCGCCAAGATGGCCGACCTCCCGCTCCTGGAACCTTCCACCTTCCAGGAATCCAAGGAGATGACCAAGTGGGCCTTCCAGCTTTCGGAGGAGATTGGCAACGTGGTCATCCTGCGCGGGGTCACCCGGACCTCCCACGCCCGCGGGAACGTGGTTTTGGGCCAACTCCCCAAGACCGAGGTGAAAGCCCGTTTCGATCGTTCCAAGCAATGGCTCACCCAACCCTTGGTCCCCAAACACCAACAGCTCCACCGCACTTTGGATCGCCTTGAAGAGATCTACGCGGCAAGCCCCTTCAATCAGTACCTGGGCCCCGAATCTCCCAAGGTTCTCATTATCACCAGCGGGACCGGATGGCTTTACAGCCAGGAGGCGGTGGAGATTCTCGGGCTGGAAGGATCGGTGGGAATCCTCAAGGTCGGGACGACCTGGCCGCTCCCCACCCAATGGATCGTTGAAAATCTGAAGAGGACCGACCAGGTCCTTTTCATCGAGGAGGTGGACCCATTCCTGGAAGGGAACGTCAAAGAGATTGCGGCTGACCATGCGCGAAAGATCGGGCCCAAGGAATTCTACGGGAAAAAATCGGGACATGTCCCGCCCATGGGAGAGATGACCCCGGACCGGGTCGTCGATGCCCTGGCCAGGATTTTCAAGATCTCTTACCATCCCAGAACCCCCGAGTACGAAACCCGGGCCCAGGAAGTGGCCAAGACCATGCTTCCCTCCCGTGCCCTGGGGTTCTGCGCCGGGTGCCCGCACCGGGCCTCTTTCTGGTCCATCAAGAACGCCCTCCAGATGGATAACCGGGAGGGATTTGCCACCTATGACATCGGATGCTATGCCCTGGGGAGGGGCCCGGCCGGCTACTACCAGTTGAGGGTGGGCGGAGCCATGGGTACGGGAACGGGCCTGGCCAGCGGCTTCGGAAGGCTCTCCGACCTGGGGTTCGACCAGCCGGTGATCGCCATGTGCGGGGATTCCACCTTCTTCCATTCAGCCATGCCCGCTCTGGTCAATGCCCACTACAACAAGTCCAACCTCGTCATGGTAATCCTGGATAACAGCGCCACGGCCATGACCGGGTTCCAGCCCCATCCCGGCGTGGGAAAGAACGCTATGGGAGAGACGGTTTCTCCGGTGGAAATCGAAGAGGTTTGCCGGGCCTTCGGGGCCAAGGTGGAAGTCACCGATCCTTTTGATATTCCCGACACAAGAGATAAGCTCCTCCGTGCCCTGGAAGACCCCGAGGGGGCCAAGGTTCTTATCATGCGGCGCAGATGCCAGATGCTCAAGGGAAAGGATGAAAAACCTCCCTACCGGGTCTGGGTGGACCCCCAAAAATGCATCGGTGAAGGCTGTGGCTGCGACCGGGTGTGCACCCGGGTCTTCAAATGTCCCGGGCTGATCTGGGATCCAAAAGAGGGGAAGTCCAAGGTGGATGAAGTGATCTGCATCGGGTGCGGAGTATGCACCGATATTTGCCCGGAAGGGGCCATCATCAAGGAGGAGACGAAGTAATTGGCCACCCAGGAAGAGACTTATAATCTGATCATCACCGGTGTCGGCGGACAGGGGAACGTTCTTTCTTCCCAGCTCATCGGCCAAGCGCTGGTGGGCAAGGGATATTTTGTGACCATCGGGGAGACCTACGGCGCCTCCCAGAGGGGAGGCTCGGTGATGAGTCACATCCGGATCTCCTCCAAGAAGCAGCTCAGCCCCCTCATCCCCAGGGGGAAAGCGGACATCGTCATCGGGCTCGAGCCGGTGGAGGCCCTCCGGGTTCTGACGGTGTACGGGAATTCCCAAACCGTCGTCCTTTCCAACACCCGCCCCATCTATCCGGTGGATGTAACTTCGGGGGACGAGAAGTATCCGGACCCTGAAGAGATCCAGCGGGCGCTGAAAGACCTCTCCCGAAAAGTTCACTATATTCCGGCCACGGAAAAAGCCATGGAGATGGGCTCGTCCATCCTGGGCAACATGATCATGATGGGAGCCCTTCTGGAGCTGAATCTCCTGCCGCTCAACCTGGCCGAGTTCCGGGAGACCCTGAGCAGGACTTTTAAAGAGGCAAGGCTGGAGACCAACCTGCGGGCGCTGGAAGAAGGGAAGCGGACCGTTCGATCTTGAAGCACCGGTTGGGCTCTTTTCCCAGACTGGACAGACATGGACCCTTTTTGGAACCGCCTGTTCTCCAAAGCCTTCCAAGTCGTTCCCGGGCCCCGGTACAATCAAGTTTCCCAGGACCTGCGGGAGAGCCGGAATGTCCTCTTCTATGAAGTCATCCTCCGAACGGACACCCCCTGGGAGCACCTTCGGGACCGGGTTTATCCTGCCCTGGCGCGCTACCTGAGACACAAATCCATAA